>FSXK01000978.1_pt1 | contig 43392 bp, 39 predicted proteins | sample 1638101 | NCBI WGS metagenome assembly FSXK01 (sample SAMEA3914788, study PRJEB12502) | metagenome | biome: forest; material: soil | place: Canada | collected 2011-07-03 | depth 0.1 m | reverse complement strand
CGGTCTCCGCTCTTCGGGCGCTACGCGCCCTCATCGCTACGGCCGACACAGCCGCGCAAACCAGCAGCTACAAATTTACAGAAACGATGTTGCACTAACCGCGCTCGCAAACGGCAATACCAATCCAATGCCATTCCAGTACGTACGAATTCCATACAACAAGTAATCAGTTCCCTCGGTTCGGCCGCTCATCTAGCCTCGGCGGTGCACACATCGTTGCAGAACTGAACAAGGGAAAACGTATGTCTCTCATCAACACGCATGTCAAACCATTCAAAGCTACGGCCTATCACGGCGGAGAGTTTGTGCCGGTTAGCGAAGAGAACCTGAGAGGGAAATGGTCGGTTGTAGTGTTCTATCCGGCCGACTTTACTTTCGTTTGCCCTACTGAACTGGGTGATCTGGCCGACCACTATGCGCAATTCCAGAAACTCGGGGTCGAGATCTATGGCGTGTCCACAGACACGCATTTCACGCATAAAGCCTGGCATGATTCATCGGACACGATTGCGAAAGTGCGATACCCGCTCGTGGGTGATCCAACGGTCACGCTGACGCGTAATTTCGACGTACTGATCGAGGAAGAGGGGTTGGCTTTGCGCGGCACGTTTGTGATTAACCCCGAAGGCGTGATCAAGCTTTACGAGGTGCATGACAACGGCATTGGCCGCGACGCAAAGGAACTGCTGCGCAAGGTGCAGGCCGCGCAGTATGTCGCGTCGCATCCGGGCGAAGTCTGCCCTGCAAAGTGGACGCCGGGTGCTGAAACGCTGAAGCCATCGCTCGATCTGGTCGGCAAGATCTGATCGCGTGAAGTGGCGCCGCGTTCAAATGCGGCGCCACGTGCATGTCCTGGACCGGATGTCTGAGTATCCGGTTCCTTTATAAAATTTATAAGGCTGATCGGGATGAGACCACTTGCGACAAGCTTGTTGTTCACCATGCGACGCGGACGGATTTATACGGCCGCGAATCTTGCCAGGCTCTTGGGGGAGAAGGTCAGTACCGTCGACGAGGCCCTTTGCGAGCTGGTCGCCAACGGAAGTATTGAAGCTTGCAACCAGTCAACGCATGCATTGGGGTATCGGCGGGCCGAAGTTCATACGACGCAACCGGCGGTGGCCGACGCAACGCAACAGACAGAGCTTTCCGTCGCGACTTTTCCCGTTTCTCGCAGGCTGGAAGGGTCGCTGACGGGATATGGGGCTTAGATGGAACAGCATCGCGCTTTGGCCATGCTCGCGCGTCGTTGATCTGCCTGGATCAGCCGGCGCGCTCGCATGTCTTTACCCTGCTGATACGACCGTGATCGAAAATCCGTCCCACCCCTTGGCGCCAACGGTTTGCACTGCTGTGGTGTCCAGCCGCGGGTCGGAACTGGCCAGTTCAAAGCACTTCCTAACGCCAAGCACATCTGGATCGTTCACATCCTCGTCGGCGACACGCCCTTTGCGCACGACGTTGTCGCCAATAATCACGGTCCCCGGACGCGACAGCAATAGCGACAAGCGCAGATGCTCGGCGTTGTTCTCCTTGTCGGCGTCGATGAATACGAGGTCGAAGGGTTCTGCTTTGTCATCCACGAGCTTCTGAAGGCTCTGTGTCGCCGCGCCGACTACCACCGTGACCTGTTGGGACAAGCCAGCTGCTTCGATGTTCTTGCGCGCAAGGCCGGCATACTCCGCGTTTAACTCAAGCGAGATGAGCTTGCCGTCCGATCGTAATGCACGCGCAAGCCAGATCGTGCTGTACCCCCCCAATGTGTCGATCTCCAGGATTCGTCTGGCGTTGCTAATTCGGGCAAGCAGGTGGAGAAGTTTCCCCTGATTCGGCGCGACGTTGATTGACGGAAGACCGGCTTCTGCGCTTGCTTTCAGAGTCGCGTCAAGCGCCTCGTCTGACGGTACCAGCGTTCGCGAGAAATAATCATCAACAGTAGTCCATTGCTCCTGGTTCACGCTTGATCCTTTAAAGAGTGAGGAATTGAAGATTCTGCTGTGCGACGGCTATGGGGCAAAGCTTAGGTTGTTCGAAGCTTATAGGCATTCACATCATTTCGGTCGATGGCGCGAGATGAGCGGCTAATGAAGCGTCGCAAAGCTTATCTGCCGATGTCATAACCATAGTCCGCATTCTCGATTGGGCATCCAGAAATGGCGACCTATACTGGGCGCCCCAACCGATTATCTTCGACGCCCGGCGCATCAAGCATGCCGCGAATTCCCCGCTTTCTGATCAATTCCGCCGCGACGTCCGGCACTTCCGCCAAGCCGGCACACACGTCGCCTGCGTCACCTGCCTTGCCGCGCCGCCGGATCCTGGGCGGTCTCGCGCTTTCGGCGATCATGGCGCCGCGTGCAAAGGCAGCGTTGTTGCAACCGCTCGCCGTAGAGCCCTGGACACGCACGCCAGGCGCTCCGGTTCTGGACCATCCGTATGGCGTGCCGTCCCAACATGAAGCAGGCGTCGTGCGCCGCGAGGCACGCGCGTGGCCCGTACCAGGCGCGGCATCGTCGCTTACGCCGCTGGCTGACCTGCACGGCGCGATCACGCCAAATGGGCTCGTCTATGAGCGGCATCATGCGGGTGTGCCAGACATCGATCCCGATCAGCATCGGCTCGTAGTTCATGGCCTCGTGCGTGAGCCGAAGCTCTTCACGATGGACGACCTGTTGCGTCTGCCTTCCGAGTCGCGCGTCCATTTTCTCGAATGTTCGGGCAACACCGCGAGCGAATGGAAGGGGCCAAGCGGACTGCCAGTTCAGATCACTCACGGGCTGCTGTCGTGCTGCGAATGGACCGGAGTGCGGCTTTCGACGCTGATCGAAGCCGCGGGCGGACTTGCTACGAATGACGGGCATACGCCGCGCTGGATTCTCGCCGAAGGCGCGGACGCAGCCGCGATGACACGCAGCCTGCCGCTCGATCGGGTGCTGGACCGCGCGTTCGTTGTCTATGCGCAGAACGGCGAACGCCTGCGCCCGGAGAACGGCTATCCGCTGCGGCTTCTGATCCCCGGCTTTGAGGGCAACACGAACGTGAAGTGGCTGCGCAGGCTGAAACTCGTTGATGCGCCACTCGAGACGCGCGAGGAAACCTCGAAGTACACGAACCTGCTGGCGGACGGGCGTGCCCGTCAGTTCGTGTTCGAGATGGACGCGAAGTCGGTGATCACGCGGCCGTCACCGGGTCATCAGTTGACGATGCACGGTTACTACCCGATCGTCGGGCTCGCGTGGTCCGGGCGCGGCGCGATTCGCCAGGTGGACGTATCCACCGACGGCGGCCGGACTTGGCAGCCAGCGCAGCTCGATGGCCCGGCAAAGGACCGCGCGCTGACGAGCTTTCACGCCGGGTGGGTGTGGAACGGCGAGCCGGCCGCGATCCTCTCACGCGCAACGGATTCGACCGGCTACACGCAGCCGACCCGCGAGGCGTTGGTCGAGGCCCGCGGGCTGAACTCGTATTACCACTACAACGGCATTCAGCAATGGCGCATTGGCGCCGATGGGAGCGTGAGAAATGCGTAGCGCTGCCGCACGGAAGCGCCGCATATTTCGGCCGCTGATCGCGGGCTTTGCGGCGTTATGTCTTTGCGCCTGCTCGGGACCGGCGCTCGATGGGCAAGCCCCGCGCGCCGCCGCGAACGATGCAACCTCACGCGCCGCGATCGACGCAATAGGCACGCCTGTGAGTGCTGCGGATATCGCCGCATGGAATATCGACGTCGCGCCCGATGGTCGTGGACTCCCCGCCGGCAGCGGCGACGTGGCGAGCGGCGCGCAGATCTTCGCCGCGAAGTGCGCCGCGTGCCATGGCGCGAAAGGCGAGGGTGTAATAGGCGATCGATTGATCGGAGGACGCGGCACGCTGACGAGCGCGAATCCGTTGCGCACGGTGGGCAGCTATTGGCCCTATGCAACCACGCTCTTCGATTACATTCGCCGCGCAATGCCGTACAACGCGCCGCAATCTCTGAGCGCCGACGAGGTGTACGCGTTGAGCGCGTGGATACTGAACCAGAACGGGATCGTTCCCGACGACGCGCGGCTCGATGCGCATTCCCTCGCCGCTATTCGCATGCCCAATCGCGATGGTTTCGTGCCTGACCCGCGACCGGGCAAACTTTGATAGCGAGGGCAACGCAGGATTGCTTTAGGAATCCGTAGCGAAAGCGCATGCCCGTCGTCCAGTGCTAGCGAATGAGTGCGCGCACAGCGTCGAGCAGCCTGTCGATCTCCGCAGTCGTGGTCAGATAACTCACGGAAGCACGCGCGATGCTTTCGAGGCCACGGGCATTCATGTCGAGCGGTGTATAGCTGACACCGTTGCTGCCAATCGAGATGCCTTGCGTCGCCAGCTTCCGCTGCAGCTCGCCGGCTTCAATGCCCGCCACGTTGAATGCGACAAGTCCGGAACGTTCGCGGCCCTGGTCGAGCACGGTTACTCCGCGTATCTCGCCTAGTTCCGAACGCAGCGTCTGCGCGACCTCGCTGATTCGGGTGCGGATATTTTCAAGCCCGATATCCAGCGCTTCCCGCAATGCATTGGCGAGGCCGCAGCGCAGCGCAGGCGCGAGTTCCGATGGTTCGAGCCGCGCCGCGTCGTTACGCAGGACAGGTTCGCCGTTTGCATCGAGGGGCGCGGAATGCGTATCCACAAACGCTGGCGTAAGCCTTGACAGAAAGTCCTGCCGCACAAAGAGCAGCCCCGTGCCACGAGGGCCACGTAAGGCTTTACGGCCGACGGTGGTCAGCACATCGCAGCCCACCTGCATCACATCGACCGGCAACTGCCCGACGCTTTGCGCGGCGTCGACGAAGTAGGGGATGCAGTGGCGACGCGCGATCTGCCCGACGGCCACGGCGGGATTGATGAGTCCACCATTGGCCGGCATCCATGTGAGTGCGATCAAACGGACCCGTTCGTCGAGCATGTCCGCGAGCGCCTGCGGATCGACTGCGCCGCTGTCGTCAGAAGGAATGGTTTCAATTGACGCGCCCGCGCGCTGCGCCGTGAGACGCATGGTGGCCAGATTGCCACCCCATTCGTGACGTGCCACGAGGATGCGGTGACCGGGATGCCACGCGCCCAATGCCGCGAAAGCGCCGCCCCACGCCGGTGAATTGCCGGTCGTCACGGCGATCTCCGAAGTCTGCGCACTGAGCAACCGGGCGGCGAGCACACGCGCCTGTTCGGATTGCTGTCGTGCCGCCACTCCCGCTTCCATAGGCCCCCTTATAGCTTCGAGCCATAGATGATTACGGATTGCGTCGAGCGTTGCCGTGGATGGCAGCGAAGAGCCTGCGTGATTGAAGTGCGTGGTGTGCTGCACGCCCGGTGTCTGGGCACGCAGCGTATCAACTGCGCTAGCGGTAAGGGGGACTGGCATGAGGTTCAATGCTCCGGTCAATAGGGGCTAAGCGATGTGACCTTCCGGCGCTGTCATGGCAGCGCCGCTTCGCTCGCCGCCTCTTCACGCAGAAAATCCGAAAGCGCATCAACCAGCGGATGCGGCGCGGAAGGATGACGGCGCAACACGAAGCGCCACGACGCAGCCTTTGCGCCGCGCTGCATCAAGGGCACCAGCCGGCCGCTGCGCAACTCAGGTTCGATCAGCGGGAAGCGCCCCAGCGCAACGCCGGCGCCGCCGAGCGCAGCGCCGATTACCTGGCTGAAGCTGCTGTACCGGACGATCTTTGATTCGAAGTCGTCCGGCAGATCGAACGACGACGTCCAGTGCCGCCAGTCGATTTCCGGGCTGCTCTCCTGCGTTTCCTGCAGCAGGCGGCAGCGGCACACCGCCTTGGACGCAAATGGATACAACTCGGGACTGCACACCGGAAACACCGTCTCCTGCATTAGCACGTCGTCGTCGGGGCGCAGATTGCGCTTTGCGACATTCACGATGGCCAGATCGATACCGGAGCGCGCGAACTCCGGCTCGCCGTCGATAACCACCGCGTGTACCGGCGTCTGCGGATGCAGCGACGAGAATTGCGCAAGGCGCCGCGCGAGCCACATCGACGAAAACGGCGCATTGGCGGATACCGTGAGTGGTCTTGCCACGCCGCGAATGTCGTCGCACGCATTGCTGATCAACGACAGCGCGTTACTTGCCGCCGGCAAGAGCCGCGCACCCGCCGCTGTCACTCGAATCCCCCCAATGCCTGTGCTGCGTTCAAGCAGCCGCGTGCCGAGCGCTTCTTCGAGCGCCCGGATCTGATGGCTGATCGCGCTCGTCGAGACGTTCAGTTCGCTCGCGGCGCGCGCGAAGCCGCCGAGCCGGACGGCCGCTTCAAAAGCCCGCAGTGCGTTTAGAGGAGGGAAATAGGACATGGAGGGTATTGTAATTTACTCAACACCCCCTTGAAAAAGTATCTTTTGCTCGCGCCGCGCGCCGCAGGTAACGTCTCGCAAGTGGATAACAACAATCGTCAGACCGGAGAACACTATGTATTTCGACGCTCGCTTATGGGCGATGATGGCGGGATTGCGCGGGCGGGTAGTGTGGGCAATCGTGCTTGGCCTGCTCGCCATGGCGGTGGGCATTTTGCGTTTCGTGTTTCTCGGGCGCGTGCTCTCGCTGGTGTTTCATGGCGCGCCGCTCAACAGCCTGGCAATTGCCGTCGCTGCAACGGCGATTTGCGTGCTGCTGCGCGCATGGCTCGAACATCTGCGCGCCTCGCTCGCGCAACGCACGGCCGGCCAGTTGCAGGCAAAGCTGCGCGAGCGACTCTTTGATCAGATCGCGGCGCTCGGACCGGCCTGGTTCAGCACAGAGCGCACCGGTGGCGTGATGCTAGCGGTGATCGACGGCGTCGAGCAGTTGCAGACTTTCTTTGGCGCCTACCTGCCGCAACTGGCCATTGCCGCATGCGCGCCGGTGATGATTTTCGCTGTGCTTGCATGGTGGGATGTGCCGGTCGCGTCCGTGCTGCTGATCGCTGCGCTCGTTACGCTTCTACTGCCGCAATTGATTCATCGCGCCGACAAGCGCGCGGCGCTGGCGCGATCAGGCGCATTCAAGGCCTTCGGCGAGGAGTTTCTCGACGCCGTCCAGGGCCTGCCGACGCTCAAAGCCTTCGGCCAGAGCCGCGCGTTCGGCGAGAAGCTCGCGCGCAAGGCGAGGGCGCTATCCGACAGCACGTTCTGGGTGCTTGCACTCGGCCTGCTCACGCGTCTTTTCACGGATCTCGGCATGGGCCTTGGCGCCGCCGCAGCCATTGCGCTGGGCGCCTGGCGCGTGACGCATGGACAGATGACGCTTGAAGCGCTGCTGATCGTGCTGATGGCGGGCAGCGAAATCTTCCGGCCGTTGCGCGATCTGCGCGGCGTGCTGCATCAAGGAATGATCGGCCAGTCCGCGGCGAATTCGATTCACGCGCTGCTCGATGCAAAAAGCCCGCAGTCGGCAGCAGCCGCTGCAACGCGCGTCGAAGGCCTCAAGCCGGATGTCACCTTCGACGGCGTGAGCTTCGCGTATCCCGGCCGTCGTGCGGACGCGCATACAGGTTTGAGCTTCACGATCAACGAAGGCGAGAAGGTCGCGATTGTCGGCCCGAGCGGCGCGGGCAAATCGACGGTGGTGCGCCTGCTGTTGCGCCAGCACGATGCACAGCGCGGCACGATCCGCATTGGCGGCCATGACGTGCTTTCGCTCGATGCCGAACAGGTGCGCTGGATGATTGCCGTGGTCGCCCAGGACGCCACGCTGTTCGACGGCAGCGTCGCCGACAACCTGCGCCTCGGCCGTCCCGATGCCACCGAAGCCGACATGATCGCAGCCGCGCGCGCGGCCAACGCGCACGACTTCATCGCCGCGCTGCCCGACGGCTACGCAACGCGCATCGGCGAACGCGGCTTGATGCTCTCGGGCGGCCAGCGTCAGCGCATTGCGATTGCGCGGGCGTTGCTGCGCGATGCGCCGATCCTGCTGCTCGACGAGGCGCTGTCCTCCGTCGACGCGGAGAACGAGGCGCTGATCCAGCAAGCGCTCGACCGTCTTACGCGCGGCCGCACCACGCTGATCCTCGCGCACCGGCTCTCCAGCGTAATCGGCGCGGATCGCATTCTCGTGCTCGATCAGGGCCGCGTCGCGGACCAGGGCACGCATGCCGAACTGATGACGCGCGACGGTCCGTATCGGCGCCTGATGGGTCCGCAACTCGAAGCCGCGGGCGAGACAACCGTTGTCGAGACCCAGGCGAAGGCGGGCACGCAGGCCGTGTCCGGGGCGGCAGTGCGGGCGCTGAACGACGACGCTGCCGCCATTGGCTGGCGCGAGACCTTCCAGACACTGTTGCGCTTCGTTGAGCCATGGAAAGCCAAGGTCGTGCTGACCGTGTTGTGCGGCATCGGCCGGGTGCTGGCTTTCATCGGCGTGAGTGTGACCGGGGCGCTGGTGGTCGCCGCGGTATCCACGCAACGGCCCTTTGCCACGCTTCTGATCGCGCTGTTCACGCTCGCGCCGCTCGCCGCCGTGCTGCACTGGCTCGAGTCCTGGCTCGCGCACGACATGGCGTACCGGCTGCTCGCTGAAATGCGCGTCGCGCTGTATGCGACGCTCGAACGCCTCGCGCCGGCGGGCCTGCTGCGCCGGCGTTCCGGCGACCTCGTCGCGCTTGCGACGCAGGACGTGGAGACGGTCGAGTATTTCTACGCGCATACGCTCGCGCCGGCCTTCGTCGCGGTGCTGATACCGCTTGCCGTGCTCTTGCTGCTTGCCGTCGTCGCGTGGCCGCTCGCTATTGTGCTGCTGCCCTTCCTGCTGTGGGCGGGGCTTGCGCCGGTGCTGGCGCGGCGCGGCGTCGACCGGCTCGGCACCGACGCGCGTGAATCGCTCGGCCAACTTGGCGCGCATCTGACGGAAACGATCCAGGGACTCGCTGAGCTGACTGCGTTCCAGGCCGTTGCGCGCCGTCGCGCAGTGTTTTCTGCTGACATCGACGCGTACCGGCAAAAGCGCGAGGAGCTGCTCGCTGACCTGTCGTTCCAGAGCGCTGCCCTCGAAGCGGCAAGCGGCCTGGGGGGCCTCGCCGTTGCCGCGCTTGGCGGATGGCTATGCCTGCAAGGCTGGTTCCCGCGTGAAACCTTGCCACTGCTCGTGCTGGTTGCCGTTGCTGCGTTCATGCCAGTAGGCGAGATTGGCCAGGTGGCGCGGCAACTCGCCGACACCATCGCGTCGACGCGCCGCCTGCGCGCCGTCGAGAAAGAACCGGTGCCGGTCACGGACGGCAGCCGCGCGATTCCCTCGGACTCAACGCTGCGTTTCGAGCACGCTCATTTCACGTATCCGGGCCGCAGCGTCGCCGCCATCGACAACGTCAGCTTCGACGTGGAACCAGGCAGCACGGTAGCGCTGGTTGGCGCATCGGGCGCGGGCAAATCGACCGTGGCGAGTCTGCTGCTGCGTTTCTGGGATCCGCAGCGCGGCCGTATCACATTGGGTGGGACGGATCTACGTGAATTGCGTCTCGATGATCTGCGCCAGCACATTGCGCTGGTTGCGCAGGATACCTATCTTTTCAACGACACGCTCGAGGCGAACATCCGGCTCGCGGGCGGCGATGCATCGCAGGCGGACGTGCGTCGCGCGCTCGAACGCGCAGCGCTTGGCGAATTCGTCGACCGGTTGCCGGAGGGGCTCGCCACACGCGTGGGCGAACGCGGCGTGCAATTGTCCGGCGGACAGCGCCAACGCATTGCGATTGCGCGGGCTTTTCTCAAGGACGCACCCATCCTGATTCTCGACGAAGCCACATCGCATCTCGATACGATCAGTGAGCAGCAGATTCGCGCCGCGCTCGAAGAATGGATGGTGCGCCGTACGTCGATCGTGATCGCGCATCGGCTTTCGACCATCCGCAATGCAGACACGATTCTCGTGATGGAGCACGGCAAGGTGATCGAGGCTGGTCGGCATGACGAACTGCTCGCGCGCCAAGGCGCGTATGCGCGGCTCATCGCGCATCAGGCGGGCGCGCTTGCGGCGTAGCGACCGCAGCGCGCCGCATATTTAACTTTGGGAGCACGCTTATCACGGCATCGCATATCCTTCCAAAACTTGATGCTTTGTAGAACTCAGGGGCCTTTGCTACAGTCCGCCCACGCTGGCGGATGACCCGCCAGGCATGAACTGACAAGAACCCCTACCTCTGCGGAGCTATTCTCATGAAGTCATTACGTAAGCTTTTGCTGGTTGCCCTGCTGCAGGCGGTAGCCGTGTGCCCGGCATTCGCCGCGGACGAACTCGCCCAGATCAAGGCGGCCGGCGTGTTCAAGGTTGGCACGGAAGGCACTTATGCACCGTTCACTTACCACGACGAATCCGGCAAGCTCACAGGCTTTGATGTGGAGATTGCGACGGAAATCGCAAAGCGTCTCGGCGTGAAGCCGGAATTCGTCGAAGGAAAGTGGGACGGCCTGATTGCCGGTCTCGACGTCAACCGTTACGACGCGGTGATCAACGAAGTGGCCGTCACGGATGCGCGCAAAGCCAAATACGATTTCTCGACACCGTACATTGCTTCGCATGCAGCGTTGATCGTGCGCTCGGATAACACCACCATCAAGACGTTCGACGACCTGAAGGGCAAGAAGTCGGCCAATACGCTGACCAGCAATTTTGGCAAGATCGCCAAGGACCACGGCGCGGATGTGGTGGGCGTGCAGGGCTTTAACGAGTCCATCGATCTGCTGACGTCGGGCCGCGTCGATGCCACCGTCAACGATTCGCTGTCGTTCCTCGACTTCAAGAAACATAAGCCGGACGCCCAGGTGAAGATCGTTGCAATCGACAATTCGGGTGACGCCGACAAGTCCGCGGTTCTCGTGCGCAAGGGTAATCCCGAACTCGTGTCGGCCATCGACAAGGCTCTGGCCGACATCAAGGCCGACGGAACGTACGAAAAGATCTCGGAAAAGTACTTCGGCAAAGACGTGTCCCAGTAAGCACCGGAAGGGCCTGAATCATGCCATCCTGGTTGCATCTGATGGCACAGTCGCTGTGGCCGCTGCTTTATGCAGGCCTCGTGTTTACTGTGCCGCTTACGCTCGCTTCATTCGCGCTCGGTCTGACGCTGGCGTTCGCCGCTGCCTTGATCCGTCTGTTTGGTCCGCGTTGGGCGGTGGCAGTGGTGCGTTTCTATGTGTGGCTGATTCGGGGCTCGCCGCTGCTCGTGCAGCTGTTTGTGATTTTCTACGGCCTGCCCAATGTGGGGATTGTGCTTGACCCGTTGACGGCAGCCATCATTGGTTTCTCGCTCAATGTCGGCGCATACAATTCCGAAGTCATTCGCGGGGTAGTGGAGTCGATCCCGAAGGGCCAATGGGAAGCGGCCTATTCGATGGGGATGACGCGTGGAGAAGCCCTGCGCCGCGTGATCCTGCCACAGGCCGCAAGGGTCGCGTTGCCGCCGCTGTCCAATTCGTTCATCTCGCTCGTGAAGGACACGTCGCTTGCCGCCGTGCTGACCGTGCCCGAGGTGTTCCAGGCGGCGCAGCGCATCGCCTCGGTCACGTATGAACCCCTGATCCTGTACACCGAAGCCGCGCTGATTTATCTGGTGTTCAGTTCGGTGCTGTCGTCGGCTCAGGTCAAGCTGGAGCGCCGCTTTGGCCGTCACGCACTTTTCGAGGCGGGCACCTCGTGATCAAACTGCAGAACATCGAAAAGCATTTTGGCGATCATCGGGTTCTGAGTTCAGTGAACCTGGAACTCGAATCGGGCCACGTGACCGCGCTGATCGGCCCGTCGGGCAGCGGCAAGAGCACGCTGCTGCGCTGCGTCAACCTGCTGGAAATCCCCGATGGCGGTGCGCTGCAACTCGGCGATCAGCGCGTCGAATTCAGCCGCGATGGCAAGCCGTCGCGCGATGCGCTGCTCGCCATCCGGCGTCGCACTGGCATGGTGTTTCAGAACTTCCAGTTGTTCCCGCATCTGACGGTGCTTCAGAACGTGATGGAAGGCCTGCTGACCGTGCAGAAGTGGGACAAGGCTCGCGCGAAAGAGCGAGCGCACGAATTGCTGACGAAGGTCGGCATCGCGCATAAGGCCGACGCGTGGCCAGCCATGCTTTCAGGCGGGCAGCAGCAGCGCGTGGCGATTGCACGCGCTCTCGCGCCTTCGCCGGAAGTGCTGCTGTGCGACGAACCGACGTCGGCGCTCGATCCGGGTCTCGCCATCGAAGTGATTGAAGTGCTCAAGCAACTCGCCAGTGAAGGCATGACGATGCTGATGGCGACCCATGACCTGCGCCTTGCCGCATTGATCGCGCGAGATGTGATCTTTCTGGGCAATGGCGTGGTGGTGGAAGCAGGCCCGGCACGCGAAATTTTCATGCAGCCCAAGCAGGAGGAAACGGCGCGTTTTGTGTCGACGCTGACGCAGAGTGTGCCCGACGCATGGACCCAATGATCGGTTGAGTTGCTGTAACGGAGTAACATTGGGGCGCTATCGTCAAGGGGCTCCCATTGCAATGGAAACATTCACGCCGTATAGCGCGTTAGCTGGTGGTCTTTTGATTGGCCTTTCGGCGTCGCTGTTGCTGTGGCTCAATGGCCGGATTGCCGGTATCAGCGGCATCGCCCGCGGACTGATGCTGCGAGAGCACGGGGACATGCTATGGCGTGCGCTGTTTCTGGTGGGACTCGTCGGCGGGGCATGGAGCTATTACTGGCTTGCTGCGCGCTTGGGATACGGCGCGTCGGCGCCTTACGCGAGGTCCGCCTTCCCGCATGGTTTGCTGATTGTGGGCGGCCTCGCCGTGGGTTTCGGCACGGCGCTCGCGCGCGGCTGTACGAGCGGCCATGGCGTGTGTGGTCTCGCGCGTCTGTCACCGCGCTCGATTGCTGCGACGCTGACGTTTGTTGCTGCGGCCATCGTGACAACTTACATCGTCCGCCACGTTTTGAAAGTGCAATGAAAACACTGCGCTACCTGGTGAGTCTCGTGTGTGGACTTTTATTCGGCGCAGGGCTCGCGCTTGCAGGAATGACGCGTCCGCAAAAAGTGTTGGGATTTCTGGATGTGGCGGGGCACTGGGACCCGAGTCTGATCTTCGTGCTGGGCGGTGCTGTCGTATTCGCCACCCTTGCGTTTCATTACATCTTGCGAAGGCGTTCGCCGGTGCTGGCGCCGTCTTTTGATTTGTCGAATGCTCAGCGGATAGATTTCAGACTGACAGCAGGCGCGCTGATATTCGGGGTTGGCTGGGGACTATCCGGCTATTGTCCGGGGCCGGCGATTGCATTACTCGCGGCACCTAACATCGAAGCAATCTATTTTCTGCCGGCTTTGCTGGCAGGGTGGTGGCTGTACGATCTGACGGCGGGCAGGGTCGCGCGCGCCGGTTGATGCAAAGCGGTATTCCGCCTGTCTGCAATCGGACCTTCCGTATTCCGGGCACCCCGCGTTTTCGCCCACCAAAAGGGGAAGCAGTTCGCTCACGTAAGACTTGCCGTGACAATAAACTCGAAGTATCTTTGAGCGGCTTCTTTACCTGATTTGCTCATAAGCATTCCCGTATTTCTTCTGAAAAGGGGTATGAAATGGCAGCATCCGGACATAGCGCTCTTGGCGATCGTGCCGCACGGCAACTAGCGAACGCCACCAAAACCGTACCGCAGCTTGCAACCATCACACCGCGCTGGCTCACGCATCTGCTGCAGTGGGTACCGGTCGAAGCAGGTATCTACCGTCTCAACCAGGTCAAGAATCCCGAAGCGGTGGTGGCTGCCTGTACCGCGCGCGAAGACGAAAGCCAGTTGCCGACCACCTTCGTCCCCTACGAAGAAGAGCCGCGCGAATATTTCCTGAACGCCGTGAGCACGATTGTCGAGGTGCACACGCGGGTCTCCGATCTCTACAGCAGCCCGCATGATCAGATCAAGGAGCAGTTGCGCCTGTCGATCGAAACGATCAAGGAAATTCAGGAGAGTCAGCTGATCAACAACCCGGACTACGGGTTGCTGGCGAACGTGGCCGACGAGCAGCGCCAGGTGCCGCTCACCGGCGCACCGACCCCGGATGACCTCGACGAACTGCTGACCAAGGTCTGGAAAGAGCCGGCGTTTTTCCTGACGCACCCATGGGCGATCGCAGCCTTTGGCCGCGAGTGCACGCGCCGTGGCGTGCCGCCTCCCACCACCAGCCTGTTTGGCTCGCAATTTCTCACTTGGCGTGGCATTCCGCTGATCCCGTCGGACAAGGTGGCCATTGAAGACGGCAAGACCAAGATCCTGCTGCTGCGGGTTGGCGACAAACGCCAGGGCGTAGTCGGTCTTTATCAGCCAGGTGTGGCAGGCGAGCAGGGGCCGGGACTCTCGGTACGATTCATGGGCATCAACAACCAGGCGATCTCTTCGTACCTGGTGTCGTTGTACTGTTCGCTCGCCGTGCACACGCCGGACGCGCTGGCGGTTCTCGAAGACGTTGAGGTTGGCAAGTACCATGACTATGCCGACAAGTACCTCTAATCTGCCGACGGCATACCCCGACCCGAGCGCGGCGCCACCTGCCGGTTTGCCCGATACTGCAACGCTGACCCGTCTGGCAAATGAGTTTTTTGCCGCGCTGCCGGGCACCTCGCCGGCCAATAGCGGTGTGCCAGGCAGTCCGCCTTCTGAGTTTGCTGCGGCGGCGCCAGCCATACCGGCTTCGACGAATCCCGCGCCACCGGGCTCGCCCTTCGCGGGCCCTTCCGGCGCAGGCAGCGGCATTCCCGGCGCGGCCATTCCGCAAGGCAAAATACCTGGCGCGAATCTGGCGCCATCGGCGCCGACTCATATTCTGTCTTTGGGAAACCGCGCGCCCGCGTTGATGCCGCATGGCACTGCGCAAAATGGTCTGCCCGACAATCTCGTGACGGTTGCTCCTGCACTCGACAGCCGTTACGGCGGGACGGCGCTGGGTGTGCCGGAAGCCGCAGCGGCCAACGCACCCGCTGGGGCCACGCCCGGTCGCAGCAGTGCATCCCCTTACTATTTCCTGGATTTTGCCGACACTGCGCCTGCACCGGGTGGAATAGGAGGGGCGCCTTTGCCCTCGGGTTCGCTGCTCGATCCGCTCTCCGTTCCGCAGTTTCTTTCTCTCGACGACTCGGCCCGCTTCGTTCCGCAACAGGGGGCGCCGTTCGATGAGCCGCGTGGATACGCCGATACCCCCCTCGCGCAGCCAAACGTCACGGAGCGCTATTTCCTGGACGAGGCGCATATACCAGGTGCGCCTGGCGCGCATGCGCCAGGCCGCGCTTATGAGCCTGGCGTGACCGCGCAACAGTCCGGCCATCCGCAGTTCGATGTGAACGCAATCCGGCGTGATTTCCCGATCCTCTCCGAGCGCGTCAGCGGGCGCCAACTCGTATGGTTCGATAACGCGGCCACGACGCAAAAGCCGCAGTCGGTGATCGACCGTCTTTCGTATTTCTATCTGCACGAGAACTCCAACATCCACCGTGCGGCGCATGCGCTCGCCGGGCGCGCAACCGATGCATACGAAGCGGCGCGCAGCAAAGTGCAGCGCTTTATCAACGCGTCGGAGCCGGAGGAAATTATCTTCGTGCGCGGCACGACGGAAGCGATCAACCTGATTGCGAAATCGTGGGGTGTGCAGAACGTCGGCGCGGGTGACGAGATCATCGTGTCGCATCTCGAGCACCACGCGAACATCGTGCCGTGGCAGCAACTGGCATCGCTGACCGGCGCGACGCTACGCGTCATTCCCGTCGACGATTCAGGTCAGGTGCTGCTGGAAGAGTACAACCGGCTGCTGACCGACAAGACGAAGATCGTCTCGGTGACGCAGGTATCCAACGCGCTGGGCACTGTGGTCCCGGTCAAGGAAATCATCGAAATGGCGCATCGCGTGGGGGCGGTCGCGCTGATCGACGGCGCACAGTCGGTTTCGCACATGCGGGTGGATGTGCAGGCGCTCGACGCGGACTTCTTCGTGTTCTCAGGCCATAAGGTGTTCGGACCGACGGGGATTGGCGCGGTCTACGGCAAGCGCGCGCTGCTCGACGCAATGCCGCCCTGGCAGGGCGGCGGCAACATGATCTCGGACGTCACGTTCGAGCGAACCGTGTTTCAACCCGCGCCGCACCGCTTCGAAGCGGGCACGGGCAACATCGCGGATGCGGTGGGTCTGGGTGCTGCGCTCGACTATGTCACGCGTGTGGGCATCGAAAACATCGCGCGGTACGAACACGAATTGCTCGACTACGCGACCGGGCTGATGAGGCCGATTCCCGGCGTGCGTCTGGTTGGTACGGCGCAGGACAAGGCGAGCGTGCTGTCATTCGTGCTCAACGGCTACACCCCTGAGGAAGTGGGGCGGGCGCTCAGCGAAGAGGGCATCGCCGTGCGCGCGGGTCATCACTGCGCACAGCCTATCTTGCGGCGCTATGGGCTGGAGGCCACGGTTCGGCCGTCGCTGGCGTTCTACAACACGCCGGAGGAAGTGGATCGGATGGTTACGGTGGTTAAGCGCCTCGCGGTGCATTAGCCACCTCGCCGCTGAAGCATCGGCTCTCACTGCGCGTATCGCACCGGGCGCTTCAACGAGGCGTCCGGTGCGAACGTCATACATAGAAAAAACCCGGCATAAGCTTTCCGCAAATACTTCGTTGCACAAGTAGCGCCTGGCTGCTCTCATATTGGCCCGTAAACGCCGGCCGGAGAGTACTGAATGACCACCCACGCGCGGCTCTTCCGCCGCCATCCACTGCACGCCCTACGCCTTGTAGCCGACAAGTGTGTCAGCGCCGCAGGCACTGGCCTCGTTGCGTTGTCTCTCTTGAGCAGCACGCCCGCCCACGCTGCCGGCAGCGGCACGCTGGTGTTCTGCTCCGAGGGCAGCCCGGCCGGTTTCGATCCCGGCCAGCATACGACCAGCACGGATTTCGACGCGAGCAGCAACGCTGTCTACAACGAACTCGTGGAATTCCGCCGCGGCACGCTCGACCCGGAACCCGCGCTTGCGACCAGCTGGGACGTATCGCCGGATCAACGCACGTACACGTTCCATCTGCGACATGGCGTCAAATTTCAGACGACCGCCTGGTTCAAGCCCACGCGCGATTTCAATGCGGACGACGTGCTGTTCACGTTCAACCGCATGCTCAATCCGGACGATCCGTTCCGCAAGGCTTATCCAACGAGTTTTCCGTACTTCAGCGACCTGGGCTTCGATAAGAATGTCGAACGGATCGACAAGGTGGACGACTACACGGTGCGCTTCCAGCTGAAACAGCCGGACGTGATCTTCATACGCAACATCGCGATGAGCTTCGCGTCGATCCTCTCTGCGCAATACGCGGCGCAACTGAGCACGGCGCACCGTGAGGGCGACATCAACCAGTTGCCGGTCGGCACGGGGCCGTTCGTGTTCCGTTCGTATCAGAAGGATGCGCTGATCCGCTATGACGGCAATCCTGACTATTGGCGCCCCGAGGACGTGAAGCTCGCGCACCTGATCTTCGCGATCACGCCCGACCCCGCCGTGCGTATCCAGAAGCTCGTGAGCGGCGAATGCCAGGTGTCGGCTTTTCCGCGGCCGGCGGATCTGGAGGTGGTCAAACAGCACGCGGACCTGCAGCTGATTACCGGCGTGGGCTTCAATGTCGGCTTCGTTGCGTACAACACGCAGCACACACCGCTCGATCGCGTCGACGTGCGCCGCGCGCTCGACATGGCAATCGACAAACCGGCCATTATCAAGGCGGTCTTCGCCGGCAATGCGACGGTCGCGACGAATCCAATGCCGCCATCGCAATGGTCATACAACAAGGCGCTGAAGGATGCACCGTTCGATCCGGCCAAGGCCAAAGCGCTGCTCGCGCAGGCAGGCTTCCCCAACGGTTTTGACATCTCCTTATGGGCGATGCCGGTGCAGCGGCCGTACAACCCGAATGCCCAGCTGATGGCGCAACTGATCCAGCAGGACTGGGCGAATATTGGCGTACGCGCGAAGATCGTCAGCTATGAATGGGCTGAATACAATCGCCGCGCAAAACAGGGCGGCGAACACGATGCGATTCTGTACGGCTGGACCGGCGACAACGGCGATCCGGACACCTGGCTCGGCCCGCTGCTCGGCTGCGACGCACTGCACGGCAGCAACGTATCGAAGTGGTGCGATCCCGCGTTCAATGCATTGATCGACAAGGCGCGCTCAACCAGCGATACGGCGGAACGCACGCAGCTTTACGAACAGGCTCAGGTCGTTTTCAAGCAGCAGGTGCCTTATACGCCGATCGCGCACTCCATCGTGTCGCTGCCAGCGTCGAAGCGCGTGAAAGGCCTCTTGTTTTCTCCGCTCGGGAGCCATCGGTTCGACGGCGTCTCGCTCGAGTAAGCGCGCTCAGAGCGCGCTAAACGAAAACGCTGGCGAGCCACCCGCTCGCGCGTAGTGTTGGGTGGTGCGCGCAGTCGGCCGCTGCGCGACACGTTCGGCAAGCAGCGCGCGCGTGAGGCCACGCTGCCCGGCGCGCTCGCTGGCAGCGATCAGGGTCTGCGTGAGCAGATCCCGCTGCGCATGGCTGCCGCCAATGCGATGCGCGTGGTAGCGCACGGGCTGAATCAATCCGACGGCGCGCGCATATTCGCCGGCTGCAAACGCGAGCACGCCGTCAATCAGTCGACGGCCGACTTCCGCGGTCACGTTGCGATTGTCGCCGCGCCCCTCCCGTGTGTAGCGATCGAGCGAGCGGCGCAGCCGTTCAATCCCCACGCGATTGCCAGCACGCGCAACGGCGAGCGCAATATGCAGATCGTTGAAGACCATCACATGATCGTCGACGTGGGTCATCCATTGCGCGGCGAGTGGTTCCCAGCGCGCGCCGACATCCGCGCCGGCGAGTTCAAGCCGCCACAGCAGCGCGGACGCATCGATCAGATCGAGCAGGAAATCGCCCGGCAGCTTCGGCGCGACGTACGCATCGTAGTCGGCCAACACTTCGTCGAAGCGTCCTTCTTCAATCAGATATAGGGCGAGATGCCAGCCGTTGTGGACGGCGAGCGCGTGAGCGCGACTCCATCCGTAGTGGGTGTCGCGCAGAAATGCGATGCCTTCGGCCTGACGGCTCGCTGTTTCCAGAACGTGCGCCAAAGCGTGGATTGCCCAGCCATCCTCAACATTGCGCGAAATGGCAGCGCGAGCGACTTCTTCGGCGCGACGCAGTTCGCCCGCTTCTTCGAGGCCGAAGGCATATTGGCCTAGCACGTAGCCATAGTTCTCGCCTTGTGGATCCCAATGCGGCAGCACCCGGGCAATCGAGTCGCGAATGCTGAGCGACTGGCCGAGGCAGAAGTACGCGTCGTTTGCAAACCGTAGCGCCAGCGCATCGGTGGGATGATCGACGAGGATGCTTTCCCAGATGTCAATGGCGTTAGCGAATTCGCCTGCGGCGAGGCTTCTTGCGGCGGCCAGATGGCGGATCTCGCGTGAAGTTGCGGCGGTGCTGGCGCTGGCGCGCTCCGCGGCGTTGAATGCGCTGGTCACGCGCCTGTGGTCGCCACGAAATCCGCCTAGCAGAAATAGCGAGGCGATTGCGCTGCCGCCAAGACCGAAAGCCGGGTCCTCATCGACCGCTTGCTGCAACCACCCGACGGGCTCTCCCTTCCAGCCAAACAGATCGGAGATGGCACGGTCGAGTAATAGCACGGATTCTTGCGACCCCGTCACCTGCAGACCTTGGGCGTCTTTTGCCATCACCGTACTCCAGGCCAGGAACAGTTCGAGTTTCGGTAATCAGAAAGGCGCGTCGAACCAATTTTTTCGCATATTGATAGCAGCGGCATTTCTTTAGTGATGTCTCGCTGTATCCGCAATCTTACAAATTCGAATATCGATGTGAAAAGACATTGGATCGAAGGCTTGAAGTAGTCCGTATGATGCCGTCTGCTGGGCCGACGAGTGATCATCGAATCAGGCAACGACCATAAGTCATCGGCCTGTCCATCCATTCGGGCAACGAACGGGGTAGCAGTAACGTCTGGATGTCTATCCAACTCGTTGTGCTCCGAGTCGCCACGTCATTGCAGGGCCAGTCAAACCCGTATCAGGCGTTCGCACGCCAGCAGCAGGCGCGACCCGCTGGCGAGATCGTGTGCGCGCAAATCAACGGTGAATGCGTGGCCGGTTCAGGGGATCTTCCACAGGAAAACAGCAGGGCAGTCGATTATTTTTACTCGGAGAACGTTTTGAAAAACAAGATTTTGACCACCGCCGTCCTCGCTGGGTTTGCCAGCGCCGCTCACGCGCAAAGCAGCGTGACGCTGTACGGGTTGATTGATGCAGGGATTACTTACGCGAATCACGCCGGCACCGGCGCCAAGGATCTCGTTCAGTATGGCGACGGCGTTTCGCAGGGCAGTCGTTGGGGCCTGCGCGGCAGCGAAGACCTGGGCGGTGGCCTGAAGGCAATCTTCACGTTGGAAAACGGTTTTAACTCGGGCAACGGCACGTTGGGTCAAGGCGGCGCCCTGTTCGGCCGCCAGGCGTACGTCGGCCTCGCGAAAGACGGCATCGGCTCGCTCACGCTCGGTCGTCAATATTCGTTCTCGACCGACTACCTGGGTGGATCGTACGCCAATGGCGGTCAGACGGTTGCTGGTAACTACGCATTCCATATCAACGACGTCGACCAGTTGACGTCCAGCCGGATCAACAATGCGATCAAGTTCAGCAGTGCAAACTTCGCAGGCCTGACGTTCGGCGTGCTGTACGGCTTCTCGAATCAGGCAGGCGCGTTTGCAGGCGCACCGGGCTCGACCGGTTCGTCGGCGGCGTACAGCTTCGGTGTGAACTACGCGAACGGTCCGTTCGGCATTGGTGCTGCATACACGGATATCCGCTTCCCGGGATCGGCTTCGCCGGCCTTCTCGACCACGCTGGCCAATGCGTCGGCGCTGACTGGCACGAGCGTCGCGAAGGATCTGGCGACGGCTGGCGTGGGCGCCAAGTATGCAATCGGACCGGCAACGCTGTGGGCCTTGTGGACGCACACGAACATCGAGCAGCTCACGGGTCACATGACCACGTTCAATGCGTATGAAGCGGGCGGCAAGTACGCCTTCACTCCGGCATTGACGGGTGCGTTGGGCTACACGTACATGCAGGCGAAGGATCAGACGAATGGCCACTGGAACCAGATCGATGCCAGCGTCGACTACGCACTGAGCAAGCGCACGGACGTGTATCTGCTGGGTATCTATCAGGATGCCGCAGGCAAGACTCACTCCGGCGCCGACCTGCAGGCTCAGATCGGTTCGAGCTCCAGCAGCTACCTGCCGGCAGCGGGCGCATCGACGCAGTTGGCTGTGCGCGTGGGTATCCGCAGCAAGTTCTAAGCGGGGTTGGGGATGGCGGCGTAGTGCGCGGCCATCCCTTTGAATTGCCCGGTTCAGTCACGCTTCATTCAGACTGAAGCCGGGACACACCAAAGCGGCGATAGAGCGTTCGCGCTGCATAGTCGAGCAGAAAGCCCAGCAGACCGATCACGGCGATCACCGCAGTCAGCTCGGAATAGGCCAGCCGGTCACGCGTATCGAGAATCAGATAACCGAGCCCGGAACTGACGCCGAGCATTTCCGCTGGCACCAGCACAATCCACAAGATACCAATGGCAAGCCGCACACCGGTGAGGACATGCGCGGCAATGCCCGGCACGTACACATGCCACAGCATTTCGCTACGTGTTGCGGCAAGACTCTCGCCGAGTTGCACCCAACGTCTGTCAATCTGCGCAACGCCGGCGGCTGTGCTCATCACGAGCGGCCATATCGCGGCAAACGCCAGCAAAAAATAAACGGCCCGGTCGCCCACGCCTAACGACATCACCGCAATTGGCATCCACGAAAGCGGCGAAATCATGCGCAGGAACTGGAGCGTCGGCGATAGCGCCTGATCAAGCGCGCGTACCCGGCCAATCAGAAAACCAAGTGGCACACCTAGCAGCAGCGCCCACGCAAGACCGATGGCGATGCGTCGCAAGCTGGTGACGATGTGAAGCAGTAGCCGGTCGTCACTGATGAGCGAAGGTAGTGCCGCGGCCGCGCGCAGTGGTGAAAACTGCGCGGCAAGGCTGTTCGGGTCGGCAAAGAGCGCAATTGCGAGCCACCAGACGACCACGACTGCTACCAGACCCGCCAGCCCCGCGAGCGAGCGGCGCGCCCACGTTTCGCTTCCGGACGTACGAGGAGACCGCTGCGCCGACCCGAAGTGCGCTGAGGTCGCCGAGTCCGGCGAAGCGTTCGTCTCGGTAGGCGCGCTAGACAGCGATCGTCTCCGTACGGTTGAAGCCATCAGGCAGCCCGAATGCGCTCATGCCGCCCGCGGCTGCAATGCTCTTGCGGACAAAACGGTCATCGACGAGATCGCGAGCCACAAAAGCCGGATCGAGTTTGCTGAGAAACTGGCCATTGCCTTCCACCTGCGTCGCTTTCAGGCGCTTCACCAGTTCCTCGGTATAGGTCGGGTACGGATAAGGCTGAAAGTCAATGCGTTTGGAGTGCCAGTCCGCGTGCACGATGGCGTGATCGGCAAGATAACGGCCTTCGTCCGAAGCGGGCGGTGCAAGCACGTCGGTCAGGATTGCTGACGAATGAGGCGTGTAATGATTCTTACCGGATTTGGACAATAGCTGCGCAGCGTCCTGTGGATGCGCACGCGTCCAGACCTGCGCCTTCACGATGGCATCGACCACCTTCTGCGACCACGCCGGCCGCGCTGTCAGATCCTGCTCATGCATGAAGACGACGCAGCACGCATGGTCCTTCCAGACGTCGCCCGTAAAGCGTAGTACCTTGCCGACCTTGAGACCTTCTGCGGCGGCGTTGAACGGCTCTGCAACGATGAATCCGGCAATCTGCTTCGAAGCGAGCGCAGGCGGCATATCCGGCGGCGCCATCACGATCAGGCGAACTTCGTTCGGCTTGAGGTTCCCCTCTTTTGTCAGAACAGGCGTGAGCCCCTGAGTGCGCAGCATGTCCTGCAGCACGACGTTGTGAATCGAATACCAGAACGGCACGGCGACGGTCTTGCCGCCGAGGTCGCTGAGCTTGTTGATCTCAGGCAATACAGTAAGCGCCGATCCGTTCACGTGATTCCATGCGACGACTTTCGCCGGCGCCTGGCTGCCATAGCGTGCCCAGATGGTCATGGGCGAAAGCAAATGCACGACATTGACCTGACCGGAGAGGAATGCCTCCACCAGTTGGGCCCAGCTACGCAACAGCGTCGGCTGTTCGACGGCGAGCCCCGCCGCCTCGAAATAGCCGTTGTTGTGGGCGACGAGCAAAGGCGCGGCGTCGGTGATCGGCAGATAGCCGATGCGTACCGGCGCATTCGGATCGGTGGCGGCGCGCGCATTGAGTGCGCCGAGCAACGGGGCTGCTCCTGCGACGGTGAACATCGAGGCGAGCTTGAGCCACTCGCGGCGAGACATCGGAAGCTGGCACATGCGTGTTGGGCCTTTTTATGCGTGAACGAAGGTCTGCGGGTTGGAAAGCTGCGGCGCTTTCGACATCGAGTCGTGCAGCGCCTGAAGAATCTGGATACGGAGCGCGCCGAGTTCGGGCACGTGCGACTCGCGCGGTGCAGGCACATCGACAGCGAGATGCAGGATCAACGTGCCCCGATTGCCAAGCACGACGATGCGGTCCGAAACCAGCAACGCTTCGTCGATATCGTGCGTGACGAGCACGGTCGCAGCGCCCGTGTCGCGCACCACTTTGAGCAGCAGCCGTTGCATGTCGGCGCGGGTGACTTCGTCGAGCGCGCCAAACGGTTCATCGAGCAGCAGAGTGCGCGGCTGACGGGCAAGGCAGCGGGCCAACGCAGCACGTTGCGCCATGCCGCCCGACAGCTGGCGCGGCGCGTAGTGCCGCGCATGTTCGAGGCCCACTTCCGCCAGCGCAGCACTGACACGTTCACGCCGCACGGCACGTGAGAGGCACGGCTGGCGCGCGAATCCGAGGCCGAACGCGACGTTGCGTTCAACGGAGAGCCACGGCAACAAACAAGGGTCCTGGAACGCAAGCGCCACATCAGGGCGTGGACCCATGACAGGCGCGCGATCCACCAGCACCTGGCCGCCAGTAGCCTGCTGCAAACCCGCGATGATACGCAGCAGCGTTGATTTGCCCGAGCCGCTCGGTCCTAGCACCGAAACGAGTTCGCCGGGCGCGACGACGAGATCAACGCCATGCAGCACGGGTCGGCCAGGATAGCTCAGTCCCAGCTCGCGAACTTCGATGCGTGGTGCGGATGCGTCGCGTTTGTCACTCATGCATGTCACTCACGCTGCGATCGTTTGCCGGTGCTGGGCAAGCTGGTTTTTCAGTTGTACGACGCTCGGTGTAACGATCGGCACGAAAGCGGCTTCATGCGAACGGCGGGCGCAGCCGCTTTGACCGCGCAGATAGCCGCGTCCACCGGTTGCCTGTACTTCGAGTCCGACAGTTGCATTCACAAGCGACGCAAGCGCGATCCGCACTTCGAACAGCGAAGCCGGCGTCGCGAGGAACGTGCCGCGTTGGACGCCGTCGTAGAGGCGCTGTGTGAGCGTCGCCAGTTCATCGGACAGGTGCGCCGCCTCGTCGGCGACGGCATCCCGGGCGGCAGCGCTGCTCGCGGCGACTGCGGCGAGCGCGCGGCGCGCAAGGCCGATCGACATACCGCACTGCAACCCCAGAAACGCAGGGCGCACGCGCAGCAGAAAACCGCGCGCATCGTCCGTGATCAGCCAGCTTTCATCGAGGACGGTGTTCTGAACCTTGAGCGCCGCTGTGTTGCTTGAACGCAGCGCAATCAGGTCGAGGTCGGCACTGCGCTCGAGACCGTGGGCGTCATGCGGAAGCGCAAAGATCGAGGGCGGGGCGCCGTCGCTATGGTCGAAGGCTGCTGCTGCGAGAAACCCTTCGCGGCGCAGATTGGTAATCCACGGCAGTCCACCGTTCAACGACCATTGCCGGGTACCGCCACTTGCGGCGAGCGGTGTCGCGATCATTTGCAGCGGCTCGATACTCGACAGATACTTCATCGCGTTGGAAAGACCCGTTGCGCCGGCCAACTCGCCGCTTAGCAACGATGGAAGCCAGCGCTTGCGCAGACGTTCGTTAGGACTCGCCAGCAGATACTCGATGAAGGTACGCTGTCCCCAGAATACGAATGCGGCAGCCAGCGAATGCGCGGCGACATCCGCGATTGCTTCGATTGCATCGACGGTGCTGCCGCCCGTGCCGCCCAGGTCCACCGGCACGCCTACGCGGAACAATTGCGCGCGACCGAGCTGCGGCAAGATTTGCGCCGCCAGATCCTGACCCGCGTCGATGGCCTCGGCATGCTCGTCGAGCCACGCCGCGAGTTCGGGTGCGCGGCTCGCGAGCGGCAGCGCGTTCATGCTGCGTTCGCCTGCGGCGCCCAACGGTACGCAGCGAGCTCAGGGTTCAGCTCGTTTTGCGCGAGATTGTTCGCGAAGTTGCACAGCGTCGCGAGACTCACGCCGAGCACGACTTCCAGCACGTTCGCATCGTTGAAGCCCGCTGCGCGGAATGCTGCGAGCGCATCATCCGACACGGCGCCGCGCGTAGCGATAACCGCGCGCGTAAGGTTCGCGACTGCTTCGAGGCGCGGATCGGAAAGCGGCTGTTGCTCGCGGATCGAATCGACGAGTTCCGGTTCGAGGCGCGCCTTCTTGAGCGCAATGGCGGTATGACCGGCAACACAATAGGTGCAGCCGTGGATGCCCGCCGCCGTGATCTGGATCGTTTCGCGCTCAGCCAGCGAGAGGCCGCTGCGGCTATTGATTTCCGATACGGTCAGATAGGTTTCGAGCGCGGTGGGCGCGTTGGCCAGCGACGCGATCAGGTTCGGCAGGTAGCCATTGGCAGACTGCGAGCGCTGTACATAGGGAACGCTCGCTTCGGGAGCGCTTTCAAGCGTTTGCAAAGGTAGACGGGGCATGACGGTTTCCTCACGAATGACAGCTCATTGTGAGTCTGGCAAGCCTGTCAGAACAATGCGCGCGTGTCTGCGAAACCTGCGGATTTGTCCAGCGTCGAGCGAACGCTGCGGCAGATGCGCGCCCGGGTTGCCGACGCATTGCGCACGGCACCACTCAATGCAGCGCGGCTAATGCCGGTTCGCGCGTTGCGGCCGGCTTCACGGCACGGCGGCGCCAGACACCTGGCTGCACACCGGTCACACGCTTGAACGCTTGCGCGAACGCGGATTCCGAGTGATAGCCGACCCGTTCGGCGGAATCCGGCATGCTTGCTCCGCCGCGCAACATTGAGGCCGCCAGTTTCATGCGTACCAGCGTGACAAACTGCGCGGGCGGCTGGCCGGCGATATCCACGAACTGTTTGCAGAAGCGAGCCCGGGACATGTGAACGAAGCTCGCCATGCTGTCGGTAGTCCAGCGCTCAGCAGGGGATTCGATGATCGCGCCGACGAGCGGTGCAAATTCCGGCCGGCGCATCAAGGACCAGTAGCACGGCGCGATTTCATCGCGACCCTCAACCGAGCGCAGTGCGTAGACGAACAGCAGATCAGTGAGACGCGCGATGAGCGGAGACGGCGTATGGACGTCGCGTATCGCCTCTGCGCGAATCAGGTCGAAGATCGCCCGTGCGCCTTCGAGCGAAGGGTTGTCATGTCGCGCGATGATGTGGTCGGGCAACAGGCTGAGCAGCATATCGTCGAGTCCCGAATTGAACTCGAAGAAACCGCAGGCAATGCCCACGCTCCCGTCTGAAGTCTTCAGCTTTTCACCGGTTGCCGACAACGGCGACATTGTGCCAATCCGTTCGCTTTCCTGGCCACGCGCTGGCGGCTGCGGGTCCGGCGACAGGCAATGCGGCATGTCGTGCAGCAGGAACACAGCATCGCCGGGAAAGAGTTTTACGCTGCGCGCAGGCCGTTCAGCGGTTTCGGGTAGATGCAGCCAGCACTCGCCATGCAATGCAAGGTGGAAGCTGGCCTGATGCCGTCCCGCAGTCGATGCCTGCCAGTTGCCGCAATACTGGCCCACGTGAAAAACAGTGCTTTTCAGTTCGAGACCGGAGAGAAACCAGTCGGCAATCGTTTCGGCGTGGGATGGCATGGCGCTGGAAATGAAATCGTAATGCGGTGCTGCAACGCGGACTCATCACATTACGGTTTCACCCGGCCGATGCAACCATTTTTTTGTTAGAAGCTTATGCGGATCAGCGTGCCGGCCGCGTCGAGCAATGTACTAATGCTTGCGCCGCATATCGTTGTGCGGATTTATTCGTGGTGCCGCATCGTGCAAGACCTGAAAATAACGGGAACTTTCGCGTTTGCTGAAGCACCCATGCGACCGCTTCTTTAGAAATAACGAATTATTGGTTTTGAATTCGCCAGGGCGCCCCCATAGTACGTGCTGATGGCTATAGACGGCAAAGCTCAAATGTCTGAGCAGCGTCTGGCCAGCATCACCGCTTTGTCTTTGTCTTTGCATATGAGAGCCGAGCGGTACGACGGACGAGTAAGGAGACGTCATGACAGTTGAATTGGCAGAACAAACCATTCATGCAACGCTGGTTGCAGCTCGCGAAGCCGCAGAAGCAGCGAATTTGCCCTACGCGGGCGGTATTTCTCCGCAGGACGCGTGGGCGTTGTTTTCATCGGGTGAAGCTGTACTGGTGGATGTGCGTTCAGCGGAAGAGCGCAAATTTGTCGGTTACGTGCCGGATAGCGTACATGTTGCGTGGGCAACCGGTACCAGCCTGAATCGCAATCCGCGCTTTGTGCGCGAGCTGGAGGCGAAAACAGGCAAGGATGCCGTTGTGCTGTTGCTGTGCCGCAGCGGCAACCGTTCAGCGCTCGCAGCTGAAGCGGCCGCGAAAGCAGGCTTCACGCAGGTATACAACGTTCTCGAAGGATTCGAGGGCGAACTCGACGCGCAGAAGCAGCGCGGCAGACAGAACGGCTGGCGTCACCACGAATTGCCGTGGGTACAGGATTAGCCAGCTTTAATTAAGCTTTAACCCGACGACGCGGAGCGCCGACTGTGGCCGTATTTGACATTGACGACATTGTTCAATCGCTGCAGGCGGTGCGCCAGCAGTGGCGCGACGAGCAAAAGCGCTCTCTCGAACCCGGCGGGCGTGACCTGCCGGCACGCGAGGCGCTCTCCAATGTGATCCAGACGTTGAAGGGTGTGCTGTTTCCGATGTGCCTCGGGCCGCCTGATCTGCGGCAGGAAAGCGAGAATTTCTACGTCGCCAATGCGCTCGATTCGGCACTGCATGCGCTGCTTGCGCAAGCCCGGCTCGAATTGCACTACAAGTGGCGTCATCAGGAACGCTCCGATGAAGAGGTCGAGGCGCAGGCCAGTGCGGCGGTGCGTAAATTCGCTGCGCGGCTGCCGGCTATCCGCAGCCTTCTTGATAGCGATGTGCTCGCTGCCTTTCACGGCGATCCAGCAGCAGGGAGCGTCGACGAAGTCGTGCTGTGCTATCCCGGCATCCTGGCGATGATCCATCACCGGCTCGCGCACGAACTCTATCGGCTCGATTTGCCGCTGCTTGCGCGCATCGTATCGGAACAGGCGCATGCGGAGACCGGCATTGACATTCATCCAGGTGCGCAGATTGGGGCAGGTTTTTTTATCGATCACGGCACGGGTGTAGTGATTGGCGAAACCGCGGTGATCGGCAAGCATGTGCGTGTCTATCAGGCCGTGACGCTAGGCGCGAAACGCTTTCCGCGCGATGCGGCAGGGCATCTGGAGAAGGGCCTTGCGCGTCACCCGATTGTTGAGGATGACGTGGTGATCTACGCGGGCGCAACGATATTGGGCCGGGTCACACTCGGGCGCGGCTCGGTGATTGGCGGCAATGTATGGCTCACGGAAGATGTGGCGCCGGGTAGCCATGTGACGCAGGCCGTCTCGCGCAACGAAGCAACACAACCGGGCTTGGGCAGAAGCAGGCCGACTCAACCCGCGCCTCAGGCAGCATCATCCATCAACACGTCGTCGGGACCCTTGGCGAGCGCTGCATCATGAGCACACTCGTCAGAAACTTCGGCGCGGCCGTTCGCGAGTTGCGCGAAGCGCGTGCGTGGTCGCAGGAACAGCTCGCCGAGCATGCCGGTTTGAACCGGTCATATGTCGGCGAGATCGAGCGTGGCAGCGCGATTGCATCCATCGTCACGGTAGACAAGCTCGCACGCGCGCTCGGCGTGCCAGTCACGGGTCTTTTGCGCCCATCATTCTGCGGCAGCGCCGTTTCCGCTTCTTCAGCTTCAACCCCCTCCGTCTAGGCAGTTTTTTCCTGTATCGACATTGCGCGAGGCGTCAATCTGACGCCTATAGCATGTTGAGCGTGGCTGGTACCGGTCCCGATAATGACGCCTCGTCATAAGCTTTCCCGTTTTTCTTCTATAGGACCCCGGAGCCACATATGTCGACCACAGCGAGCGGCCAATCGGCGCTTAGCGATAACGCCGCACGGCAACTAGCCAATGCCACCAAGACCGTTCCCCAACTTGCCACGATCACGCCGCGCTGGTTGACTCATCTGCTGCAATGGGTGCCGGTCGAAGCGGGTATCTATCGCCTGAATCAGGTCAAGAATCCGGACGCGGTGCGCGCCGCATGCACACAGCGCGACGACGAAACAGTCCTGCCGCGCACCTTCGTGCCGTATGAAGAAGAGCCGCGCGAGTATTTCCTGAATGCGGTGAGCACGGTGCTGGATGTGCATACGCGCATCTCGGACCTCTACAGCAGCCCGCATGACCAGATCAAGGAACAACTGCGCCTGACGATCGAAACGATCAAGGAACTGCAGGAAAGCCAGCTCATCAACAATCCCGACTACGGCCTGCTCGCCAATGTCGCGGAAGAGCAGCGCCTGTTTCCGCTAACCGGTGCGCCGACGCCCGACGATCTGGACGAACTGCTGACCAAGGTGTGGAAAGAACCGGCGTTCTTCCTGACTCATCCGCTCGCGATTGCCGCGTTCGGCCGTGAATGCACGCGCCGTGGCGTGCCGCCGCCCACAGTCAGCCTGTTCGGCTCGCAATTCCTCACGTGGCGCGGCATTCCGCTCGTGCCGTCCGACAAGGTGCCAGTGGCCGATGGCAAGACCAAGATTCTGTTGCTGCGTGTGGGCGACAAGCGTCAAGGGGTGGTCGGCCTGTTCCAGCCGGGTGTCGCGGGCGAACAGGGTCCAGGACTGTCGGTGCGGTTCATGGGCATCAACAGCCATGCGATCGCGTCTTATCTGATTTCCCTGTACTGCTCGCTCGCAGTGCATTCGCCGGACGCGCTGGCGGTTCTCGATGACGTGGAGATCGGTAAGTACCATGACTATCCAGACACCTACAAGTAATCCGGCTGGCGTGGTTTTGCCATCGGGTTTGCCGCACGACATACCGCAGGCTCTGCCGGCCGGGCTGCCCGATCCGGCCATTCTTGCGCGTCTCGCCACGGAGTTTTTCTCGGCGGTGCCTGGCGGTGCTGTTTCTCCGGCCGTGCCACACGGTGGTCCGGAAGAAGCGCTGTCGTCGGCGTCGTTTGCTTCGGCGTTGCCGGTTGCCGCACCGGTCGTGTCCAGCGGGAGCAATCCCGCGCCCGCGGGTTCACCGTTCGCGGGCCCTGGTGGTACGGGCACAGGTGTGCCGGGCGCTGCGCTGCCGCAGGGGAAGGTGGCAGGGACCAACCTGTTGCCGTCCGCGCCGACGCATGTGCTCTCACTGGGCAATCGCGCGCCTGCGCTTGCACCGCATGCCGTTGCGCAGAATGGCGTGCCCGATAGCGTGACGACGATTGCGCCGTCGTTCGAGCCGCGTTTTGGTGGCGCGGCGTTGGGCGTACCTGAAGGGCATGAGGCCGCTCACGCTGGGCAGCGTCCGTCTACGGGTGGTGCGCCCGCGTCTTCGCCGTTCTACTTTCTGAATGATCATGCTCCGTTGCAAAACCGCGGTGCGATCAAGGGCGAGGAGATCGTCGTACCGTTGAGCGATTCCGTCACCGCACAATCATTCGGCCTGCCAGGCGAAGACGATTTGCGCGCGCTCCTCGCGGTGCAGCGTTTTCCTTACGAAGTCAGCGCGCGGGATCAAGTGGTGCCCGGTGGTGGCAGTTCGTATTACCTGCTGGACGAACCGCATCTTGCTGGCGCATCTGGAAAGTCACCGCATGGCATACCCAATGCCGCCGCGTCTGCACGTCCCGCGTTTGACGTCAACGCTATTCGACGCGACTTTCCGATTCTCTCGGAGCGGGTCAATGGCCGACAGCTCGTCTGGTTCGACAACGCTGCGACGACGCACAAGCCGCAGACCGTTATCGACCGACTCGCGTACTTCTATGCTCATGAGAACTCGAACATCCATCGGGCAGCTCACGCGCTAGCGGGTCGTGCAACCGATGCGTACGAAGCCGCACGCAGCAAGGTGCAGCGGTTTATCGGCGCGGCCTCTCCGGATGAAATCATTTTTGTGCGCGGCACGACCGAGGCAATCAATCTGATTGCCAAGACCTGGGGCGTGCAGAACGTTGGCGAGGGCGACGAGATTATCGTGTCGCATCTCGAGCATCACGCGAACATCGTGCCGTGGCAGCAACTGGCCGCGCAAACCGGAGCACGGCTGCGTGTGATTCCGGTGGACGACTCCGGCCAGGTGCTGCTCGACGAATATCGCAAGCTGCTGAGTGACCGCACGAAGATCGTGTCCGTCACGCAAGTCTCCAATGCGCTCGGTACGGTCGTGCCGGTCAGGGAAATCGTTGAAATGGCGCATCGGGCGGGTGCGAAAGCGCTGGTTGACGGTGCGCAGTCGGTGTCGCATATGCGGGTGGACGTACAGGCGATCGACGCGGATTTCTTCGTGTTTTCCGGCCACAAGGTGTTCGGGCCGACGGGCATTGGCGTGGTGTACGGCAAGCGCGCCATTCTGGAGCAGATGCCACCGTGGCAGGGCGGCGGCAACATGATCGCGGACGTCACTTTTGAGCGGACGGTGTTCCAGCCACCGCCGAACCGCTTCGAGGCCGGAACCGGCAACATCGCGGATGCAGTGGGGCTCGGCGCTGCGCTCGATTATGTGACGCGCGTGGGCATCGAAAATATCGCCCGCTATGAACATGATCTGCTCGCTTACGCAACGAGCGTGCTGCAACCGGTGCCGGGCGTACGGCTCATTGGTACTGCGAAAGACAAGGCGAGCGTGTTGTCGTTTGTACTGAAGGGATATGAGACCGAAGAGGTTGGGCAGGCGCTGAACGAGGAGGGGATTGCGGTGCGCTCAGGGCATCATTGCGCACAGCCTATTCTGCGGCGTTTCGGTGTTGAGGCGACCGTGCGGCCATCGCTCGCGTTCTACAACACCTGCGATGAGGTCGATGCGTTGGTGTCGGTAGTACGGCGTTTGTCTGCCCGCCGTTGAGCAAGTAGAAAGGCCATCGGGACCGCTGGACGCGGTTCGCGATGGCCTGTTTTTCAACGCTCCTGGCAAAGTCTTCAGCGTCAAGTCCGATTAGAAGTCAAAGCCCGGACCACCCGCGCCCGGCACGCCACCCGGTGCAGCCGGCGGTGCATCCTTGGGCGCTTCGAACACGGTCGCATCGGTGGTGAGCAACAGGCCCGCAACCGACGCCGCGTTTTGCAGCGCGGTGCGCGTCACCTTGGTTGGGTCCAGCACGCCAGACTCGACCAGGTCACCATATTCGCCGGTCTGTGCGTTGTACCCGAAGTTACCAGTACCTTCCGCAACCTTCGCGACGACCACGCTAGCTTCTTCGCCCGCGTTGGCCACGATCTGGCGCAGCGGTTCTTCAAGCGCGCGCAGCACGATTTTCACGCCCGCGTCCTGATCGGGGTTGCTGCCTTTCAGCGAACTGATCGCATTTCTCACGCGGATCAGCGCCACGCCGCCGCCCGGCACGATACCTTCTTCGACTGCTGCACGCGTCGCATGCAATGCGTCGTCCACGCGGTCTTTCTTCTCCTTGACCTCGACCTCGGTGGCGCCGCCCACCTTGATGACGGCCACACCACCCGCCAGCTTGGCGACACGCTCCTGGAGTTTCTCGCGGTCGTAGTCGGAAGTCGCTTCCTCGATCTGCACGCGGATCTGCTTGACGCGCGCTTCGATCGACTTCGCATCGCCGCCGCCGTCGATGACGGTGGTGTTTTCTTTGCCCACTTCAATCCGCTTGGCCTGGCCCAATTCCTCGAGCGTGGCCTTTTCGAGCGTGAGGCCGGTTTCTTCCGCGATCACCTGACCGCCCGTGAGGATCGCGATGTCTTCCAGCAAGGCCTTGCGACGGTCGCCAAAACCCGGTGCCTTGACGGCTACCGTCTTCAGAATGCCGCGGATGTTGTTCACGACCAGCGTTGCGAGCGCTTCGCCTTCGACGTCCTCGGCGATGATCAGGAGCGGGCGTCCAGCCTTGGCAACCTGTTCGAGCGCCGGCAGCAGATCACGGATGTTCGAGATTTTCTTGTCGTGCAGCAGGATGTACGGGTTGTCGAGAACGGCAACCTGTTTGTCCTGGTTGTTGATGAAATACGGTGACAGGTAGCCGCGATCGAACTGCAGTCCTTCGACAACGTCCAGCTCATCGGCGAGCGACTTGCCGTCTTCAACTGTGATGACGCCTTCCTTGCCGACGCGGTCGATGGCTTCAGCAATACGTTGTCCGATTGATTCTTCGCCATTCGCTGAAATCGTTGCTACCTGAGCAATTTCCTTGCTGGTGGTGGTCGGCTTGCTGATCTTCTTCAGTTCGTCAATCGCTGCGATCACGGCCTTGTCGATACCGCGCTTCAGATCCAGCGGATTCAGTCCAGCGGCGACGTACTTCTGTCCTTCGCGGACGATGGCTTGAGCGAGCACCGTCGCCGTGGTGGTGCCGTCGCCGGCGGCGTCGCTCGTGCGCGACGCCACTTCCTTCACGAGTTGCGCGCCGATGTTTTGCAGCTTGTCGGCCAGCTCGATTTCCTTCGCGACGGACACGCCGTCCTTGGTCACGATGGGTGCGCCGAAGCTGCGTTCGAGCACCACGTTACGACCCTTTGGGCCCAGCGTGACTTTGACTGCATTCGCGAGCAGGTTGACGCCTTCGACGAGTTTCGACCGCGCGCTGTCGCTGAAGATGATTTCTTTGGCTGCCATGTTCTGACGCTCCTTTATTGATTGACGACTGCGACGATGTCTTCTTCGCGCAGCACGAGCAGTTCCGTACCGTTCACCTTGACCTGCTGCCCGGCGTATTTGCCAAACAGCACGCGTTCACCCACTTTCAGATCGGGTTCGATACGCTTGCCGTCGCTGTCGCGCTTGCCGGGACCAACCGCGATGACTTCGCCCTGATCGGGTTTTTCGGCTGCGCTATCGGGAATCACGATGCCCGAAGCAGTTTTGGTTTCCTGATCAAGACGTTTGACGATGACGCGGTCATGCAAAGGACGTAGGCTCATATCGACATTCCTGCAGTTGAGAATTGGCACTCTAGAAGGGCGAGTGCTGACCGGAGTTGAGTATAAAAAGGCGGCGCGGCGCACTCCAATAACGAATGCTCAAATCCTTATCCGCGTTTTGGTGTTTAGGTTATGGCGAGGCGAGGAAAGCGGAATAGTTGACAAGAGGGGGAAGCGGCTCGCTTCTGCTCCGTTTCGCTAGTTGGTTTGGCCTTGCGCGTTCGCCTTGTACCGCCGCGCCATAAGCAAAGCACGGATTGTTGGTTGGGCGCCCAAAGAGCGCGCGTTACGATAATCCTGTCTCACTGGGACGATTCTTCGAATGGGATTTGGACCCGCATTACGCGGGTCTCTTTTACGAGGCTCCTGCGCAAGCGACCGCATTGCGTTTACCGGAGGCAACTGATGTCGCAGGCTGTTCACCCATTCTGGCCCGTTTCGCGCAACACGCTTACCGTCGCAGCCATTGCGATCCTTCTGGCGGGCGCGGAGATCGTATGGACCCAGCACGACTCACTGAAAAATACGACGCTCTGGACGCATCGCATTGTCGTGCGCTCCGAGATGATGACGCCTGGTGCTCATCGCACTGTCGTGGAGAAACTGGACGGCACTGGCGGTTCTTTCGAACTGAAAGCTGGCGACGATTGCCTTTACGTCGACAACAGCGCGTGGTCCTATCAGGGGCCGGATAGCAGTACGACGATGGTGCCGGTGTTTTGCCCATCGCGTGGCGCCGGGTGGGCGGCACTGGATTTCCTCGAAGGAAACCGGGTTCAGGGACGTTGATTAGGGACGTTGACTGATGCGATGAAACGCGTGCCATTGCTCGATATTGCCGCTGTTGCCGGTGTCGCGATTGCCGTGGCGCTGATCGGCATAAAGAATGTTCAAGGTGATACAGGGCACGAAATTCTGAACGTGTCGTACGACCCGACTGTCGATCTGTACCGAAGCCTCGACGGTCAGTTCATTGCGAAATACCAGCAGGAAACCGGAATACGGCTACAGGTGAAGCAATCGCACGGCGGCTCGACCCGTCAGGCGCGCGCGGTGGTTACGGGTGAACAGCAGGCGGACGTCGTGACCTTAGGCCTTTATTCGGACGTTGATGCGCTGCACAAGCAAGGTCTGATCGCCGACGACTGGGCTGACCGTCTACCTCACCACTCTCAACCGTACTATTCGACCATCGTGTTCGTGGTGCGCAAGGGCAACCCGAAGCACATCCACGATTGGCCGGATCTGATCGCGTCTGGCGTGGAAGTCGTTACTCCGGATCCACGCAGTTCCGGTAACGGTAAGTTGAGCGCAATGGCCGCATGGGGTGCGATTACAACGCGAGGCGGGACTGAAACTCAGGCGCGCGACTATCTGCGCGCGCTCTATCAGCACGCGGTCCGGCTCGATGCCGGCGCGCGCGGCGCGGCAACCGGATTCGAGGTTGAAAAGATTGGCGACGTACAGCTTGCGTGGGAAAACGAAGCGCTACGTGAAGTGGGCGACGCACGCGACGATCTGCAAATCATTTATCCGCCGGTTAGCATCCTGGCCGAGCCTTACGTTGCGTGGGTCGATGCAAATGTCGAGCGGCACCACAGCGAGCGCTACGCTCGCGCATACCTCGAATTTCTGTTTAGCGATGCCGCCCAACAGACAATCGCACTAAACGGCTATCGCCCCGAAAATCCGGAGATTGCCCAGCGCTTCGCTCACCGGCTGCCGCCGCTCAAGCTCTTCCCGGTGACCGCGATTGCGCGTGACTGGGACGACGCGAATCATCGATTCTTCGACGAAAACGGCATCATCGACACGATTCTGCGCCCTGCTGGCGGCGTGGCGAATCAGGCTGCACCGGAGACACGCGGCAGAGGTGCGTCATGATCGCCACCCGCTATTTCTCTTACGACTGGAACAAGGGCAGACGTGACCTGCTCGCCGGCCTCACGGTCGCCGCCATTTCGCTGCCACAGGGCATGGCGTATGCGCTGATCGCCGGCGTCGACCCGCGCTTTGGGCTCTATTCTGCGGTCGTCGTCACGCTGGTCGCTTCGCTGCTTGGCTCTTCGTCACATCTGATCAATGGCCCGACCAGCGCGATCTCGCTCGTCGTCTTTAGCGCGCTCGCGTTTCTCGATCCCAATGCCACCTCGGATATCTACGAGGCGATGTGTCTGCTGGGCGTGATGGTCGGGATTGTGCAGATCGGCATTGCGGTGTTCCGGCTAGGCGATCTGACGCGCTACATATCGGAATCGGTGATTCTCGGCTTTATGGCCGGCGCGGCCGTGCTGCTTGCGGTTGGGCAGATAGGCAATGCGCTGGGTGTGCGTGAGAAGGGGACTGGTCATCAGCACGTGCTGTATCGCCTTTGGCTGACCGTAGTGCACGGCGATCCCGTGAATCTTAAGGCGCTGGCGATCAGCGCGGCATCGGTGGTGCTGGCAGTATTGCTGCGCCGCGCCGTGCGACGTTACCGGTTGCCCCAGCTCGATATGTTCGTTGTGCTGCTGATCGTAGCGAGCGCCACCTACCTGCTGGGTTGGTCTCAGCCAGGTGAGTCAGGGCACACGGCAGTAGCGGTGATTGGTTCGTTGAAAGCCGGCTTGCCCACGCTGCATGTTCCGGAAATCCACTGGAACTGGATCGGCCAGTTGTCGTCGAGCGCAGTCGCGATAGCATTTCTGGGTTTGCTGGAGGCGCTTTCCATCGCCAAGTCCATCGCTCATCGAACCCATCAGCCGCTCGATTACAACGGGCAGTGCCGCGCTGAAGGTGTAGCCAACCTGGTGGGAGGCTTCTTTCATTGCCTGCCGGGCTCCGGTTCGCTGTCGCGCTCGGCGATCAATTACCAGGCTGGCGCTGTCACGCGGTTTTCCGGAGTAGTGACCGCGGTTGCCGTGGCAGTGGCGATGCTGTTGCTGGCCCCGCTCACGCGCTATATCCCGAAGGCCGCGCTGGCAGGCCTGCTGCTCGTGACCGCAGTACGGCTGATCGATGTAGACCGCTTGCGCTATACGCTTCGCGCGTCGCGTTACGACGCGGGCCTCGTGGTGATCACAGCGCTCGCGGCCCTGCTGATTGGTGTGGAGTTCTCGATCCTGATCGGCGTGGCGCTGTCGATTTTGCTGTTCGTGCCACGCGCGGCGAAGCTGAAAGTCACGGAACTGGTCGTCAGCGCGGAAGGCGTCGTGCGGGAGCGTCTGCCGGCCGATCCCACCTGTACTGCGGTCGCCGTGTGGGACTTCGAAGGGGAGTTCTTCTTTGGCGCGGCGCCGGAACTCGAGCGCCATTTCGCGGCGCTTAAAGACCGCATGAAACAACAACAGGTGCGCTATCTAGTGTTGCGCTTCAAGCGCATGAGAAATCCGGACGTGGTGTGCATCGAGCGGCTCGAACACTTCCTGCGCGAGGCGCAACACGATGGACTCATTGTGCTGCTCGCCGGACTGCGGCCGGAAATGCGCGCGGTGCTGGCCAATCTGAAATTTGCCGCGTGGTATCCGGCAGACCGTTTCTTCGCGGAGGAGGATGAAAACTGGTCCGCTACCTTGCGTGCTGTGCGTCACGCCTATATGTTGCTCGGCACGGAAAACACCTGCGATCATTGTGCAGGTCGCACGCAGACGCATGATGAAACGAAGGAGCTTTATTACCTCGTTTAGCCGTTGATACGCTGAAACCCGGTAGTGCGCCGGGTTTCAGCGCTGAGCAGATTTACTTCGAAGCTAACGCCGGCTTTGATCCAAGCAGCACCCAGTGGCCATTTTCGACCACCAGGTTGACACTCTTCACCCCGATCACGCGGCGCGTAACAGGATCGAAGTTGGCCTTGCCAAAGACAACACTCGGAATATCGTGCAGCTTGGGCAGCGCGTCACGCACGCCGCGCCGGTCGAGGCCACCGGCGCGCAGCGCATATGCCGCGATAATCGTTGCGTCGTACGCGAAAGCATTGAATGCATCGGGCTCCTGATGATACTTGGCCTCGAACGCATGCACGAAGCGCTGCACCTCCGGGCGCGGATCATCCGGGAAAAAGCTCGTATTCGTCGTGACACCGTTCACCGCATCGCCACCCAGCTCCATGAATTTCGGCGAATACACCGAACTTGCCGCGACAATCGGCGTTTGCAGGCCACTCTGTCGTGCCTGTCGCACAATCTGGGCGCCGTCCGAGTAATAAGAAATCAGAATGAGCGCGTCTGGATGGGAATCGCGCACACGCAACAGCGTTGCGCGGAAGTCTTTATCCGTAGGCTGGTAGCCTTCCGCTCCTACTACCTGAATCCCGCGCGATGCGGCCGATTTGACAAAGACGTCCTTGCTTGCGCGGCCCCAGTCGGTGTTCTGATAAAGCACCGCCACATGCTTGAATCCCTGCTTCGCCGCCAGATCCGCCAGAAGCGGTTGAGCGTCCGCCTGACTCACTGATGGGCTCCAGATAAAGTCGCCACCTTTGGTGAAATCCGGGTGCGAGTTCGTGAAGCCGAGTTGCACGAGTCCGGCACGCTGATAAATAGGCGACGCCGCCATCGATGCCGGGCTAGAGAAGTCTCCGAGTTCGATCAGAATCTTCGGGTCCGCAACGAATTTCTGCGCGATGGTGACCGCCTGGCGGGGATCGCTTTGACTGTCTTCGAAGACATACTGCAACGGTCTGCCGTTGATGCCGCCATCGCGGTTGATCTCGTCGAGAGCGAGATCGAAGCCCGCTTTCCATTGCGCGCCGTATTGCGCATTCGGGCCCGTGAGCGGACCGCTGACGCCGAAGTAAACCGGGTCGCCGCTAGCGGGCGTCGCGGCTGACGAAGAAAACGCAACGCTGCCGAACGCGATTGCGGCAGCGAACCCCAGTATCCGGCGGCGCAGCGGCGACGGGCGGTTGGCGGATGAAGCGGACATAGCGATGATCCTCACAAAGCACAAAAAATAGTTAGCTCACAAGTCTCCGGCGCGGCGACGCGCCTTACAACGAATGGATTGGCATATCCATATTTGTTATCCAGCAGCTATGCCGCATCCTCGTGCGGAAACACCGGTTCACCGAGTGTCAGCATCAAGCGGTTCGCCCACGCAAAAATGGCAATGGCGTGGCTCAGATCGAGAATCTCGGCGGGTGTCAGGCCCACGGCGCGAAGCGGTTCGAGCGCCGTGTCATTGATCGATTCGGGATGCAAGGTCAGATCAATCGCGTATTGGACAATTGCGCGTTCACGCTCGCTGGTGCCGGCTGTCTGTGGATCGTTGAAGATCTGGTTGATCACGTCGTCGCGTCGCGCGAGTTGCGTGAATCGCTGCGCGTGGACCGACGCGCAATAAACGCAGCCGTTGATGCGAGATACCACCGTGCTTGCAAGCTCGCGTTCGGCGCGTGACAGGCCGCCAGGCGCATACATGATGCTGTTGAATGCCCCCGAGCGCTGTTGAAGGATCTCGGGCTCGTTCACCAGCAACAGATAGTAGTCCGACGTTTTGGCTTTCGGATGGCTCATTTCGAGCACCGCGTTCTGCTCCGGTGTCGCTGCTTCGAGGGGCACCGTATCGAGCCATGCGGTCCAATCGAGCGTTTGCGCGGTAAATTCGTGAGGTTTACTCATGCGCGCTGCTCCTTTGCGTTTGAGACTGCTGCTGACGCTTTCAAGGCCTGCAATGCTGCAACAACCCTCACCTGGTAGGAAACGAACGCAATGAGTTGAGCCAGCGCGACAATTGCTCGCGTAGTGAGTCCGGCAGTCTGCAATGCTGATAGCGCTGTTTTCCCGGTTGCCGCCGGCTGTGTAATCAACGCGTGCGTGTGCACGAGGATCGCGCCCAGTCGCGGGCCGGCCTGGGTTTCGACAGCCTTAAATTCGTCGAGACCGCGTGCCGAGAGGATATCGAGCCACGCAGCCGTGGTCTTCGCATCAGCGACGCTGTCCAGCAAACGCGTGCGATACATCTGTTCTGCCTGTGGCGCTGGTGTGAGCGATGCCGCGTACCACGCAGCAAAAAGCCGCTCAGCCAGCGTCAGATCGGCAACGTCGTCGGAAAACAGCGCGTCGTGGCTGCCTTGCGTAAAACGCGTTGCGTCGGCGCGTGCCGCTCGCAGGGCCGATACGCTATCGTCGGGTGCGAGTCCAGCGAGTTGGGCGACGAGATCGGGTGTGACGGTGTGATGCTCGGTAGATGGATCAGCGGACATGATGAGATCAGGTAGAGAAGTATTAGCGTGTGCTGTCGACGGCATCCGGTGCATGGGCGCCGCGCGCATCGGCGCCCGACACAACTGCGTCCGCGTCGGTCCACTCGTCTCCGAGGAGTTCGGCCTTGTCGAAGGCGAGCAGCGAGTCGTAGTGGCGCTCCCGGTCCGCGTCGAACAGCATCGACGCGATTGCGCGAGCGAGCCGTTGAGCCCCGTCGCTGATCGCCGGAATGTCTCCCGCTACCTTGCCGTGCGTGAGGCTCGCTGCGTGATTGAAGCAATGAATGCGGGCGAGCGCGGGCAACGCGCCGGGTTCGCGAGGCTGGAACGCGAAGTTGCGATCCAGGTCCGGCGATGCGGCCAATTCCTCGTTGAACAAGCCTTCGGGATGCGTGTAGCGGTCGCGCCAGCGGCGCACATGTGGCGCAATCAGCGCGAACTCGTCGCGCGTATCGATCTCCGAATGGAAGCCCGTTGCGAAGATCAGAAAGTCGAGGTCATATCGCCCCTTGGGTGTCTCAACGCGTAACCCGTCACCATGCGGCGCGACGTTGCTGATCGGGCTGCCGAGATGAAAACGCGCATGCTTATACCGCGAAACGCGCAGTACGCTATCGCGCGGCGGAGGAGTCTGCGACAACGCCGAGTAGTGAAGAAAGCGCCACTTCCATTCGTCGGGGAGATGCAAAAAGCCGTGCACTAGTCCGGGGCTACCAATGCCGGTTAGTTTGTTGATACGTGGTAGTTCAGCGCGGCGAATGAACAGTTCGACACTTGCGGCACCCGCTTCGAGTGCGCTCGCGGCGTTGTCGAACGCGGATGCGCTCGCGCCCACCACGCCGACGCGAGATCCACGCAACGCGGCGAAATCGATATCGTCCGATGAGTGGGCGTACAGATGCCGAGGCAAACCACGCGCGATATCGGGTATGAAAGCACCGCCCAGGCCTTCGCGTCCCGTCGCGAGCACCACGTGTCGTGCAAGAACCCGCTCCGGTTGCGCCTGCTCTCCCGAGCCAACGATCTGGAGTTCGATCAAACCGTCCTCGCGCGGAACCACGCTAGTGATCCTCGTATCGTTGCGCACGGGAAGATCGAGCACGCACCGATACCAGCGCAGATAATCCATCCACTGCACGCGGGGGATCTTATTGAGCGCGTCCCATTGTTCACGGCCGAATTGCGCTTCAAACCAGGCGCGAAACGTCAGCGCGGGTAGACGCAAGGCAGGCCCGGTGAGTTGCTTGGGTGAGCGCAACGTCTCCATGCGCGCGTAGGTAACCCACGGCCCTTCGTGACCTTCCGGTGCCTGATCGAAGACCTGGTGGCGGTCAATGCCTAGCAGGCGCAGTTCAGCGCTTGCGGTGAGTCCCGCCATGCCGCCACCAATAATCGCCACGTCGAACACACGCTGGCCGTCCACATGCGATGCGGGCACCCACGCGGGAGCGGGAAGCTCCAGCCAGGCGAGATCTTCGCGCAGACGAGCCTCCAGCGCATCGAGACCGGGGGGCATCGAAGCATGCGTCGCGCCTGTTTGCGCTGCATGGGTCGTCATGCTGAAACTCCTGTCAGGTCAGTGGGTTGTTTCAAGGTGACTTGGGTCGAATGCGCGGCGCGCGTCATCAACGCATCGTGCATCGTTGCTGGGTGCTGGATAGCGTTCGGCAGCAGATCCAGTGACAGGCGTGAGATCGATTCGATCAACTGTACGGCGTCGGGCGAGAGCGCTTTGCCGGGCAGCGTGACCACGCCGTAGAGAAAGGGAATGGCCACCTCGATCTGTCGCACAACGGTATCGGCGATGCGCGTGCCATAAGCGGTTGCCGGATCGACGAGCGCGACCCCAAGCTTCGACTGCGCGGCCATTACGGCATTGAGCGACGCATTGGTTTCGAACAAGACGGATGGGACGAGGCCCTCGGCGTCGAACGCGGCATCGATCCGGCGTCGTAGCCTATAGCGATTGGCGACCGTGACGACCGGATGCGCTGTGATGTCCTCCAGCGACAAAACTTCCCGCTCTGCCAGTGCGTGTTCGCTGTGCAGCACGGCAACACATGGTGCTTCGATGATGTAATGAAGATCGAGCGTGCCGTGATCGAGCGGCAGCGTAGCGATCCCCACTTCGACGGTTCGGGCTAGCAGGGCCTGGATCACGTGTTCGGCGGAAACGCTGCGCAATTGCGCGGCGGCGCGCGCATCATCCTCATCGCTAGCCGCAGGCGAAGCGACTTCAGCAAGCGCACGCGGCACCAGTGCCGCAGCCAGCGCGGGCGTAGCGGCAACTCGCAGCGGCATGCGAGCCCCGAGTCCAATGGCACGCGCACTCGCTCGAATCGTTTCCAGACCAACGAGTGACCGCTCAACTTCCTCGTAGAGCAAAAAAGCACGATGCGTCGGCGTCACACGAGGGCCCTTGCGATCGAACAACGCGTAGCCGATCTCCTGTTCGAGTTCCTGGATCATGCGGGTGACAGCAGGTTGCGAGCGTCCAATGAGCCGTCCTGCGCCCGTCACGCTGCCCGCCGACATAACCGCTGAAAACGCTTCGAGGTGATGTAACTCCATCCACTGGTCCGTGCATTCCGTTCATAACGTTGATGCATTGTAGGAGCCAATGAATGCGTGATCCTTATAATAAATGCGCCTATAAAAATCTCGGCAGAGAAAATGCTCGCCTGGCTATGCCACGGCATGAGTGCGGCCAGTAGCCTGCATAAATCCCCGTAACCTTTGTCCAGACT
>FSXK01000298.1_pt1 | contig 44874 bp, 40 predicted proteins | sample 1638101 | NCBI WGS metagenome assembly FSXK01 (sample SAMEA3914788, study PRJEB12502) | metagenome | biome: forest; material: soil | place: Canada | collected 2011-07-03 | depth 0.1 m | reverse complement strand
CCGCGATTCGCTGAACTGGACAATCTGACCGGCCAGCATCTGCCGGAACAGATCGAGTTCGCGTACCAGTTCGTCGATCCGATAGCCCTGCCGCCAGCGCAGCTTGCCGTGCTTGCGCGCGTTGCGCTCGATAGCCGGCTCGACCTGATCGAGATCCTGGTCTTCCAGCGCGCTGCAGATTTCCTCGAGAATGGCCGGAATGTGGTCGGAGAGTTGCTCATACGTCAGCCGGTCGGCGTCGCTCAGCTCGATGTCATGGAACACAGCCCTCATCCAGCGCTCGGTCAGGTTGACCTGTTCCAGGCGAAGGCTCTCGGCAAATGCGCGGAGCGGACGGAGTTGAGTATCGGGCATGAATCAGGGCCTGCCGCCACGAAGAAGGAGAATGGGTGACACATGGCCGGAGGCATGTCGAGGGCAAGGTCCATTTCCTTTCCGCACGACCGGTCACGCCTCAGTATGCGCGATCTCAGCGGCAAACATCAATTTTGCCCGCGCACGACTGGCTTTCAAATGGATTTCGCCGCCTGCACCGCTAGTTTATCCGCGCAAAACAGCGGACGAGGAGCGGACCGGACGAATCCATCACGGCGACCGCGCAGGCCGCCTTCTCCTTCTTCGATTCGACCCACCTCAACCATGCGTGGGAGGCGGCCTGCGATATCGCCCTCGGTCTAGCGGACGCTCGCAGGCAAGCCGCGACTAGACCCGTTCGAACAGCACGTCTTGTGCGCCTTCCCACAGCACCTTGGTGCCGAGTTCGCGCAGACGTTCCTTGCCTTCGACGACAGTCAGGAAATGATTACCGGCCAGTTGCCCCATCTTGCTGGCAAAGCAGCACGAGCCATAGGCGAGGATGATCTCGGTTTCGCTATAGCCACCGGGGTAAAACAGGATGTCGCCCACCGACGGATGTCTCGTGTGATTTTCGAAGCCCACGGCCTTGCCGTCGTTCTCCAGCTTGAAGTCGCCGAGCGGCACCCAGCAGCCTTCACCGCTCCAGCGAACGTGGATCAGCTTCTGGCGATACGGCAGAAGCTTCAGGAAGGCCGCCACCGTCTGCGGCGCGTCCGGGTGGGTCTCGGCGAGAAATTCGTGGCCGCAGGAGGTGATTCGAAGTCGCGTCATTGCAGTCTGTCCGCTTGGTCAGGTTGAAGGGATGGTCGGCCGGCCGTTATTTTGTGGGCGAAGGCCGCTCGCCGACAGATACAGTTTCGGCGGCGCCGGTCAGGCCAATTGTTGGCAGCGCAAGCCGGAGGAAGCCCTGGACACGCGCCGCGCCCAGGCATTCGCGGACCATCCTGACAGGCTTAAACGGCATTGGCAACGGCGGCGCGCGACGTGCCAAATGCGCGGTGCTGCGGTGCCGCCGCGGGGGCGCCCCGCTGCGCTGCATGGAGACCGCACATCAAGTCAAGTTACGGCACGGCACGCCACGCTCAATCAGGCTCTGCGCAGTGTCTGCAAGCAATCATGCGCCAGCTGCTGGTAAATTCGCGTTCCGCTAGCTTTCGCGGCGATTTCATCGTCACTAAGTGCCCGGATCACGCGACCGGGCACACCTGCTACGAGTACGCGCGGTGGCACGTGCCAGCCCACCTTGACGAACGCGCAGGCGGCCACAATAGAGGCCGCACCGAGCACGACGCCGTCCATCACCACAGCGTTCATCCCCACCATCGTGCCGGGCTCGAGCGTCGCACCGTGGACAATCGCGCCGTGTCCGATATGACTATCCGCACCGAGCCGACAAGCGTTGCCGATACCTGTATGCAGCACGCAGCCATCCTGCACGTTGCTGCCGCGCTCCACCACGATCGGGCCAAAATCGCCGCGCAAGCTCGCATGCGGGCCGATATAACAATGCGGGCCAATCGAGACGTCCCCAATCAGCACCGCGCTCGGATGCACATAGGCGAGCGGATCGATGCGCGGCCTCACACCCTTGAACGCATACAGGGTCATTGCCCGAGTCCCTCGCTCAGGCTGCGCCGCCCGCGACGTGATAGTCGTCGCGTCCCCAATACGCACGCATGCGCACGATCTTGCCGGCTGCGTCGAAATCCATCACGTCGGTGACGTCGATATGCGCCGGCTGTCCTTCCATGACCGTATGCACGCGAAAGCTGATGGTCGCGCTACTGCCGTGCGAGCCACGCGGCGGCGCCACCAGTTCGAGGCGCGCGCCCAGCGAGGTCGCATAGCCGTAAAACTGCGCGATCTCGCTCTTGCCCTGCTTCACCGGCGTGCCAACCGGGTCTTCAATGCTCGCCTCATCGGCAAACAGTGCGACGACGCGCTGCGCGTCGTCCGCGTTGAACGCTTCTATGTACTCAAGAAGGCGCGCTTTCATATTTTCACTGGTATTCATGCTGGTTCCTAGCGTGCGGTATAGCCGCCGTCGATCACCAGTTCCGTGCCGGTCACATAGCGACCGGCTGGCGACACCAGGTACAGGATGCCCGCGGCAATATCCTGCGGATCGCCGATTTTCGCGAGCGGCACGAGCGTCTTCATGTGCGCGAAGATCTGCTCGGGGTCGCCGAGTTTCGCAAACGCTTCTTCGAGCAGCGGCGTGCGGATGAACCCAGGGTGTACCGAGTTGGCGCGAATATTCTGTGCCGCGTACAGCATGGCTTCGGTCTTCGCCATCAGACGCACCGCCCCCTTTGAGGCGTGATAGGCCGGCACATCCGGACCACCGACGAGGCCGTACATGGAAGACAGATTCACGATCGAACCGCCGCCCGCTGCCAACAGATGCGGAATCGCGTACTTCGTGCACAGGAACACCCCCGTCACGTTCACGTCGATCACTTTCTGCCATTGCTGCAGCGTCATCTCGTGGGTAGGCAGATTGGCACCTTCGATGCCCGCGTTATTCACGAGCGCATCGAGCCGTCCAAAGCGCGTGGCGATTTCACCGAACACGCGCGCCACCTCGGTCTCCTGCGTCACATCCATGTGCCAGAACGCCGCCTTGCCGCCTGCCTCGTTGATCTCGGCGACAAGTTGCTCGCCGTTTTCGGTGAGCAGGTCGAGCACGACGACCGCCGAACCCGCGGCCGCGAGCGTGCGCGCCGTCTGCGCACCGATGCCGCGTGCCGCGCCGGTGATCGCGGTCACCTTGCCGCTCATGTCAAACAGCTGCTGGGGAAATGTCATACCGTCTCCGTGATAGTTATGTTTGCCGCTCGAGCGACCATCGTTGTGCCGCCAACCGAAGCATGCCTCAACTGGCGCGCCGCTCCGCGAGAAATTCCAGACATTCGCGATTGAAATAGTCCCGATGCTCGACCATCACCCAATGGCCGCAGCGATTCATCAGAACGAAGCGCGCGTCGGCGCAATGCTCCAGGAAACGCGACGCGCCGCCGGCCGGATTGAAGCGGTCGTCCGTGCCCCAGAAGCCGAGCACCGGACAGCGCACTTCGGCGAGGCGTGAGGTGAGATTCGGGACCCGCATGGTTGATAGCACTTCGGGGGGTTGCTGTTCGCACACCTGCATCCGTTCGTCGACGAGCGCATCCGTCACGAGGCTGCGGTCAAACACCAGCAATTCGAGCAGTTGCCGCATCGTGCCGCGGTTCATCTGCCGGTTGGTGAAGAGCGACACCATCTTCTGGATGCCCTCCATCCGGAAGTAAGTCTCGCGTTCCTCGACACCACCGGGCGCCATCATGATCAGGCTGTCCACATCATCGGGATAATCGAGCGCGTACTGCAACGCGATCGCGCCGCCGAGCGAATTGCCTAGCAGCGTCGCGCGGCCGATACCCAGCGCGCTCAACTGGGCGCGTAGGGCGGCCACGAAGAAATCGAGCGTATAGGCGACGTCAGACGGCTTGGACGACGCGCCATAGCCCGGCAGATCGACCACAATTGCCCGGTAGCCGGCTGCCGCGAACTGCGGGTAGTTGTGCTTGAAATTGCTGTAGCCGCTCGCGCCGGGCCCGCTGCCGTGAATGAACACGACCGGCGCGCCACTGCCTGCTTCGAAATGATGCAACCTCAAGCCGCCGGGTGCCTCAGTGAAAATCCCGATAGGCAAATTCGACGACTTTGGAATTTCCGGCACATTGAGCGCCTGCGGCGCTTTGAACTCGGTGGGCGTAGCGGTCATGCGCGCGTGTCTCCTGATCTCGCGCCGCGCCAGCAGCAGCGCAGCAGTGGGTGTGAGGTTCGCCAGCGAGACCATCATCTGCGTGGCCGCCCGGTGGCGCATCGTCTTTTCAGACTACGAGGCCAGCGGGCATTTCTCCTACCATCGGGCCAACTCGATCAGACGGAGACAGCAAACATGGTAACGAGAGCGACCGCGGGAAATGCGACGGCAGCATTCGATTTCAGCGGCAAGGTGGTGCTGGTGACAGGCGGCACGAAGGGTATCGGCGCCGGTATCGCCCAAGCGTTTCTCGATGCAGGCGCAACGGTCTATGTCTGCGGGCGCACCGCGCCAGAGGTCGTTCCGCAGGCCGCCCGCGGCACAGCTCGTTTTATCGGCGCGGACGTGCGCGACATCGACTCACTGGATGCCCTGCTCGCGCAGATCGAACGCGAAGCCGGACGGCTCGACGTGCTTATCAATAACGCCGGCGGTGCGCCGTTCGCACTCGCCGCGCAGGCTTCGCCGCGCTTTACCGAAGCGGTGATCCGTCTCAATCTGCTGGCGCCGCTGCAACTCGCGCAGCGAGCCAACGCACTGATGCAACGCCAGGCAACGGGCGGCGTGTTGCTGTTTATCGGTAGCGTCAGCGGCCTGCGCGCATCACCGGGCACAGCCGCGTACGGCGCAGCGAAGGCGGGCATCCTGAACGCAGTCCGCTCGCTTGCGGTGGAGTGGGCGCCGAAGGTGCGCGTGTGTGCAGTGAGTCCGAGTCTCGTGCAGACCGAAGCGGCCACCAGCGGACACCTCGGCAACCATAACAACGTCAGCGCGCTGCACAGCGTAAACGCCACGATTCCGGCAGGCCGCCTTGCAACCCCAGGAGACATAGCCTCCGCCTGTCTCTTCCTCGCATCGCCCCACGCGGCCTATGCATCAGGCAGCAATCTGATACTCGAAGGCGGCGGCGAAATCCCGGCGTTTCTTGCAGCAACCGGCCAGCAATCATTCGCCGTGCAGTCCTAAACCATGCGCACTCACCATCGCACCCTGGGACGCCCTGGGGCAAGCGACTAGTCCGTTTTGACGATTCTCCGTTGGCACGCGCCCCCTAACCTCTGATCACAACAAATTTCAGACGTGACTACAGAGGAGACAGGATGCAGATCAAGGGAACACAAGAGCGCGCACCAACAATGCGTTCAGTGTGCGCGGCTTGCAGGCTTGCCGTGCTGGCCATTTCGGTGGCCACGCTGGCCGCACCGGCCTGGGCCGGCGACACCATCAATCTGGGCACCGACACCACGCTCGATTACACCTTCACGCTCGGTTATGGTCTCGGCATGCGCACCCGTACGCCAAGCGGCGATCTGCTGACGCCCGCCAACATCAACGGCGACGACGGTGACCGCAACTTCGCAAAAGACAAGCTGATGGAAAACCAGGTGAGCCTGCTTGGCGAAGTGAACCTCAAGCACGACGACTGGGGGGTCTTCGTGCGCGCGAACGTGTTCTACGATCAGGCGTACCACCATCCGAACGACAACGACGCGCCATATACCGTCAACCACGGCGGCACGTACAACCAGTTCACCAGCGACACGAGCTATTTCGCCGGCGGCTATCCGCAGTTGCTCGCCGCCTACGCGTACGACACGATCCACCTGGGCGGCACGAGCCTGAACGTCAAGGTTGGGGACCAGGTCGTCGCATGGGGCGAAAGCGTGTTCTTTCCGAACATCGCGGGTGCCCAGGGGCCTGCGAATGCCACCGCCTCGTATGTGGCCGGTGCGGAGGTCAAGGACATCCTGCTGCCGGTGCCGCAGATTTCGACGCAATGGCAACTGGCGCCAAACTTCAGCCTGCTCGGCTACTACCAGTTTGCCTTCGAGCCCAACCAGCTGGTGCCGCCGGGTGCTTACTGGAGCTACTCGGACGTCGTCGGTCCCGGCGCGCAATACATCATCGGCCCAGGCGGCATCCGCATTCCGCGCGGCAATGATATCCGGCCGAACGGTGACGACCAGTGGGGCCTGGGCGCACGCTGGCGCGTCTTCGGCGACACGGAAATCGGCGCGTACTACCTGCACTACAACGACATGAACCCGAGTGTCGTAACGAGCTACTACCCCACGCTGCAGTACCAGGAAAAATACTTCGACCACATCAAGCTCACCGGCCTGAGCTTTTCGACCGATCTGTCGGGCGTGAACGTGGCGGGCGAAACCTCATATCGGCAAGGCGCCGCGGTGCTGGTGAATACGCCTGCCGGTGCAACCGCGACGCGCGGCGACGTGTGGCAATCGAACCTGTCCGCGATCTACTCGATCGGGCCGACTTTCCTCGCCGCTTCGCAAACCATCGTCGCCGAAGTGTCGTATGTGCACGCAGGCAATATCACACCAGTGACGGGGTCCTCGCAGTTGACCAACACACGCAATTCTGCCGCCTATGAAGTCGCGTGGACGCTCAGCTACATGAACGTATTCAACGGCTGGGACCTCGACGTACCGCTGACCTACGCGGACGACTTCACCGGCAAGTCCGCGCTCGACGGTGCGCTCGGCTCGCTCACCGGCGTGGGCGATCACCGGGTGACGGTAGGCGTGACCTTTACGCACCTAAGCAACCTGAAGCTCGGCCTCGTGTACGCGAAATTCCTCGGGACTCCGAATCCGGTCAACACGCCGCTGGCAGACCGCGATTACGTGCTCGGGACCGCAACTTATTCGTTCTGACGCTGTGCGCGTCGCCGCAACACCCTTTGAATCAGTCGTCTTTTACTGCAAGAGGATTTGGTCATGAGTCGAATTTTCCATCCCACGTTGCGTGTCTGCGTTCTCGCCGCGGGCACGGCGCTCGCCGTTGCCTCGTTCGCCAAGACGAGCCCCGAAGACCTTGCGAAACTCGACGGCCCGCTCACGCCGATGGGCGCCGAGCGCGCGGGCAACGCCGACGGTACGATCCCCGCGTGGAGCGGCAAGTGGTTCGGTACCCCGCCGGGGGTCGACTACAAGCCCGGCCAGCGTTTCCCGGACCCCTACGCAAGCGAGAAGCCGCTCTTCGTGATCACGGCGCAAAACATGCAGCAGTACGACGCGCACTTGAGCGACGGTGAAAAGGCGCTGCTGAAGAAGTACCCGGACACGTTCAAGATCCCCGTTTACCCGAGCCATCGCGATTTCCGCTATGCGGAGGACGTCTATAAAGACATTCGCCTCTACGCGGCCAACACGGCCATGACGAAGGACCAGAACGGCCTGAAAGACTTCCCGCCAGTCGCCCCTTTCCCGGTACCGAAGACCGGCGTCGAGGCGATGTGGGATCTGCGCTTCGCATCGGCCATCGAAGCGGAGAGCGCGACCTACGACCAGGCTGTCGTCTATCCCGACGGCAATATTGCGTGGGGCAAGGTGCTCTACGCCATCTATGGGCCGCGCGGCGCTGTGCCGTTCGACGCGAAGAACGATCTGAACTCGAAGAGCTTCTTCCGCCAGACCACCATGTTGCCGTTGTCGGATCGCGGCACCATCATCACGGGCTACGAGATGTGGGACCAGGAGGGGTCCGACACACGGCGGACCTGGTCGTACAACCCGGGCACGCGGCGGGTGCGGCAGGCGCCCGAATTCGGCTTCGATCAGCCTGAGGGTCCGGGCGGGTTCCGGACGGTGGACGACGACCGGCTCTTTAACGGTTCCGGCGAGCGCTATGACTGGAAGATCGTGGGCAAGCGCGAACTGTATGTGCCGTACGACAACTACAAGTTGATGGACCCGTCGATCAAATACACCGATCTGCTGACCAAGGGCCACGAAAACACCCAGTACATGCGCTTCGAATTGCATCGCGTGTGGGTGCTGCAGGCAACGCTCAAGTCCGGCTACCGCCATCAATACGCGAAACGCGTGCTGTACCTCGACGAGGATACGTGGAACGCCGTGGCTGCCGACAACTACGATGCACGCGGCACGCTGTGGCGCACCAACCTGGCTCCGACGCTCTACGCGTATGACGCGAAGACCTTCTACTCCACCTCGGTGTTCTATCACGACCTGATTTCCGGCGCCTATTACGCGGACCGCCTGTCCAATCAGGAACCGATGCCGGTGCTCACGCCCTCGTCGCAGATGACGGAGGCGTACTTCTCGCCTGATGCGATTCGCGGCGACGGCAACTGAGTCCCGGCGTCGCGCCCAGGTTCGCGCGTCTCTCTGGTCATGCGTTTGACAACACGCTGCATGACCGGAGTGTCGGACTCTCTCTCAACTCACTACCGCATCTATGTCCTCAACCCTTCATGCCACGCTCGGCGACGAGCTGTACCACGCCTGGCGCGACCGCACGCCGGTTGCACCTTTCTCCGCCCGAACGGGTGGGCTGTCGCTTGACGATGCCTATCGTGTCCAGCAGCGCTTCGTTGCGCGGCGTATCGCTGCCGGGGAGACGATTGTCGGCAAGAAGATCGGCGTGACAAGCCAGGCGGTGCAGGACATGCTCGATGTCCGTCAGCCTGATTTCGGCGTGCTGCTCTCGGGCATGCACTACCGCGCGGACGATGACATCGACATCTCGACGCTGATCCAGCCGCGCGCGGAGGGCGAAATTGCGTTCTACCTGAAGCACGATTTGCGTGGACCGGGTATCGACCGCATGGACGTGCTGGCAGCGACCGAAGCGGTGGGCGCCTGCTTCGAGATTGTCGATTCACGCATCCGCGACTGGGCTATCCGCATTGGCGACACGGTAGCCGACAACGCCTCGTGCGGCGTGTATGTGCTCGGCGAAGCGCGCGTCGCACCGCACACGCTCGATCTTGCCGCCTGCCGCATGACGATCGACAAGAACGGCGCGCGCGTGGCCGAAGGTATCGGCGCCGCGGCGCTCGGCCACCCTGCCGACGCAGTCGCGTGGCTCGCGAATACGCTCGGTGAACTGGACGTGCCGCTGCTGGCTGGGGAAATCGTCCTGTCGGGTTCGCTTGCGGCATTGATTCCCGTCACCGGCGGCGACCACTTGCAGATGCGCATCGAAGGCATCGGCAGTTGTGCCGTACGCTTCGTGTGACCTGTGCATGACTTGTGCGCGCCTTTTCAACGGACTCCCATCTGACCACCTTCATCTGACCATCAGGAAGCATTGAATGAGCAAGATCAAATGCGCGTTGATCGGACCCGGCAATATCGGCACCGATCTGCTGTACAAACTGCGCCGCAGTGCGGTGCTCGAACCGGTCTGGATGGTCGGCGTCGACCCGGCCTCCGACGGCCTTGCGCGGGCCCGAGAATTCGGCCTGAAGACCACCTCGGACGGCGTCGACGGCTTGCTGCCGCATATCGAAGCCGACGGTATCCGCATCGCCTTCGACGCAACCTCGGCCTACGTGCATCGCGAGCACTCCGATAAGCTCACTGCCCGCGGCGTGCGCATGATCGACCTCACACCCGCGGCCATTGGTCCATTCTGCGTGCCGCCTGTGAATCTCGGCGCGCAAATCGGCCAGGATGCGATGAACGTCAACATGGTCACGTGCGGCGGCCAGGCCACCATCCCGATGGTCCATGCTGTCTCTCGCGTGCAGAAAGTGGCCTATGGCGAGATCGTCGCAACGGTCTCGTCGCGCTCGGTCGGCCCCGGCACACGTAAGAACATCGACGAGTTCACACGCACCACGGCGCGTGCCATCGAGCAGATCGGCGGCGCCACAGTCGGCAAGGCGATCATCGTGATCAATCCGGCCGAGCCGCCGCTCATCATGCGCGACACGATCCACTGCCTCACCGAGGACGAGCCGGATGTCGTCGCGATTACTGCATCGGTTCACGCGATGGTCGAAGAGGTGCGTCAATACGTGCCCGGCTATACGCTGAAAAACGGCCCGGTGTTCGATGGGCGGCGGGTGTCGGTGTTCATGGAAGTCGAAGGACTCGGCGACTATCTGCCGAAATACGCCGGCAATCTGGACATCATGACCGCGGCCGCTGCGCGCACCGCCGAGGTCTTCGCTCAACAGATGCTGGCCGCCGCAGCGGCAGCCACCGTGTAAAGGAGCCGACCATGTCAACCATGTCTCTGGCAGGCAAGCGCATTACCGTGCACGACATGACATTGCGCGATGGTATGCACCCGAAGCGTCACCAGATCTCGCTCGAGCAGATGCGCTCGATTGCCCGCGGACTCGACGCCGCGGGCGTGCCGCTCATCGAAGTCACGCACGGCGATGGCCTTGGCGGTGCGTCGGTCAATTACGGCTTTCCGGCGCATACGGACGAAGCGTACCTCCAGGCGGTGATCTCCGAACTCAAGCAGGCGAAAGTGTCCGCGCTGCTGCTGCCCGGCATCGGCACCGTCGATCATCTGCGCATGGCGCACGAACTGGGCGTGCATACGATCCGCGTCGCCACCCATTGCACCGAAGCGGACGTGTCCGAGCAGCACATCGGCCTCGCCCGCAAACTGGACATGGATACGGTGGGCTTCCTGATGATGGCACATATGGCGCCGCCCGAGCAGCTCGTCGCGCAAGCGAGGCTGATGGAATCGTACGGCGCCAATTGCATCTACATCACTGATTCGGCCGGCCATATGCTGCCCGACGACGTCACCGCCCGGCTCTCGCTAGTCCGAGACGCGCTCAAACCGGAAACCGAACTCGGCTTTCATGGGCATCACAATCTTGCGATGGGGGTTGCCAATTCGGTGGCGGCGGTTGCCGCCGGAGCGAATCGCATCGACGCCGCGGCCGCGGGCCTCGGCGCAGGCGCGGGCAATACGCCGATGGAAGTATTCGTGGCCGTGTGCGAACGCATGGGCATTCACACCGGTGTCGATGTGTTCAAGATTTCCGATGTTGCCGAAGACCTCGTGTTGCCGATCATGGACGCGCCGATCCGCATCGACCGCGACGCGCTGACGCTCGGCTATGCAGGTGTCTACTCGTCGTTTCTGCTGTTTGCCAAACGCGCGGAAGCGAAGTACAAGATTGCGGCGCGCGACATTCTTGTTGAGCTCGGGCGCCAGCGCCTCGTGGGCGGGCAGGAAGACATGATCGAGGATACGGCGTTGACGCTGGCGCGGGCCCGCGGTATCGCCACCTGAACGCGCCACAGTGGCTTTTGTAGAAAGAAGCAGCGGGCGCGGCGCGAGTCACGCCCGCTATGCCGTTTGTTTGACTATCGAATGTTTGATGCAGGAGGATCGATCCGTCGTGCCCATTTCTCTCAACCGAACCCGTAACCTGACCGCTGCCGCGCTGCTGGGCGTCGCGAGCTTGACAGCCCAGGCACAAAGCAGCGCCGCACCCGACACGGACCAATACATCCCGCTCGAACGCGTGCAGAATACGCGCGACCTTGGCGGCCTCGCGACTGAAGACGGCCGGCGCATTTTGCCAGGGCGCCTGTATCGCGGCGGCAATCCCGCATTCGCTACGCCGTCGGATATCGCGCGTCTGAAGGCCATGCACCTGGACGTTGTGCTGGATTTTCGCGCCGTCAGCGAAAAGACACCTGCCGAACAGGCTTTCGCCGCGCAATTTCCGTGGCAGGCCGATCCGGTGCTTGCGGGGAATCTGTCGCCGGCTGCGATCGTGCCGATGCTCAAGCGCTCGACGCCCGCGCAGATGCACCGGTTCATGGTGGGGCTCTATCAGCAGTTCCCCATCGACTATCAGCCGCAGTTCGCGCGTTTCCTGAAGCTCGCCGAAGAAGACAAGACCATGCTGTATCACTGCACGGCGGGCAAGGATCGCACGGGTTTCGCGACGGTGCTGCTGTTGTCGGCACTGGGCGTCGATCACGCGACGGTGATTGCGAATTACCTCGAGTCGAACCGCTATAACGCAGCGGGCAACGCTCAGGCTACCGCGCAGTTGCAGAAAATGGGTGTGGCACCCGAGGTGGTCGCGCCGCTGCTTGCAGTGGATCCGGACTACATCGGCGCGGCGATGGAAGTCATCGATCAACGCTACGGCGGGATGCAGCACTATCTCGTCGACGTGCTGCATGTCGATATCCAGCGGATCCGCCAGAACTATCTTGGGCCAGCGACCGTGGTGGGTGCCACCGGACAGCCTTGAGCGGCTTTACGCCGGTCGAGCTCGGGCCGCCGCTTCAGTGCCCAAGCAATGCCGGAACGATGTCGACGAACAGGATCTTGATGATCGTCATCCCCGGAAAAATCATCGCGTAGCCGATATCCGGCTCATCCGTCGGCGCCAGTTTGTTGGCGTATGCAAGGATGGCCGGATTGCCGCAGGCCCCGGCAACAATGCCCGCGACCTGGTCAAACGACATGCTGCAGACGAACATCCCCAACAGAATGACTGGGACAGCAAGCGCGAGCAGCACCACGGCACCGAGTCCCAGCATCAGCAACCCCGTCTCCGAGACGGTCGCGGCAAAGCGCGGGCCCGACGTCATGCCCACCTGCGCGAGAAACAGCGTCAGCCCCAAATTGCGCAGCACAAGATTGGCCGAGAGCGGGATGGTCCAGTTCAGGCCAGCGGTGCGGCGCAATTTGCCGAGGATCAACGCGACGATCAGCACCCCTGAGAGTCCCAGGCCAATCTTGCCGATCCCCGGCAGAGGAATGTTGACTGCGCCGACCAGGAAGCCGAGCGCCATCCCTATGCCGATGGAGATATAGCTGAATTCCGCGGTCCCCTTGATCGAATTACCGAAGAACTTGCGCAACGCCGCGAAATCCGCGGGGCTCGCGAGCAGCCCCACCCGATCGCCAAACTCGAGCACGAGGTCCGGGGTTGGCAGCAGATCGGTGTCACCGCGGCGAACATGCGCGATGACCGTGGCGTTGTTGCCCGGCAAACCGAGTTCGCCTAGCGTCTTGCCTACAACTGCGGGACGGGAGGCAAACACGCGCAGATAGTCGAGATGCTTGCGATCCTTGAGCATCCGGCCCGGCTCTGCCTCGCCCAGACTCTTCCCGGCAAGGTCGAGCGTCTGCCGGTTCGGTCCGACCATCAGCAGCACGTCATGCTCTGCAAGCACCACATCGGGCGTGGCCGGTTCGTTGTGATGCGCCCGGCGGCGCGCCACGATCTGCACATCGCCGGGCAGACCGCCCATCAGTTCGGCCACCGTCTTGCCCGCAAACTGCGGATTGCCTAGCGAGACTTCCAGTATCTCCATGCCGCTGCCTGAGGGCACGGCGACCTTCGGCTTGAGCAGCGCGAAAGTGATGTACAGCAACACGATCGGCCCCGCCACCCCGAATGGATAAGAGACCGAATAACCCACCGCCGGATCGTCGTTGCCAAGCCCGGCAATGGCCGCCTGCAGGGTGGCCGTGCTCGTGCCCGAGCCCGCGAAGAGCCCGAATGCGTGGCCCAGATTGAGTTGATAGATCTTCATGCACACAAGGCTCGCCACGCCGGATAGCAGCACACCAACCAGCGCGATGAGATTCGCCCTTCGTCCATAGGCGCTAGTGAAGCCGAGAAAGAACTGCTTGCCGTACTGTGCACCCACTGCATACAGGAAGAGCGCGAGCCCCAACGTACCGACCATGGCCGCGGGTGCCGACCTGGGCGCGAACCAGCCAATCGCCAGCGCGACAAACAGGACCGCTCCGACGCCGAGAGAAAATCCCTTGATGTTGATTTCTCCCACCCCATAACCGATCGCGATCGTGAGGAACAATGCGAACATCGGCTGCTGCTCAAGCAACGTCTTGACGAACTCCATGGTGGCCTCTCGTCTCGGTTCAATAGAGGGTGCAGCGCGTGCCCATCGGCAAGCCGTCGAGTGCCGTAAATCCCGTGGTGCTGGCGGCGCTCTTATTCAGCACGAGGATCGCGTCGCGCGTCATATGAGTGCCTTTGCAGGCTGTTCCCGCCTCCAGCGAGCGAACAGAGCAGCCACCGCGCATGATGCGAGGCGCGCCGTCCCCCGGTTATCTGGCCACGATCTGCCATCTTGCACAGCGCGCCAGCTTCAACCGTTGTGGGCATACTGGGGTTGACCGTTTCGATTGCTGAAAGTATCGCCACCTTCGGCAACGTGCGGCCAAGCGCATGAGCCAGATCGATCGCGTTCTGGATGATATGTACCTTGTCCTGCAAGGTTGGGAAGATATTGACGGCCGCATCGCTGATGATCAGCGGCTGCTCCAGCGCCGACACGTCCATGACGAAACAGTGACTGATGCGCCGTTCGGTGCGCAGCCCTGTCTCGCGCTTGACCACGGCGCCCATCAATTCGTCGGTATGCAGACTGCCCTTCATCAACGCGTCGACCGCACCCTCGCCGGCAAGACGCACCGCTATCTCGGCCGACGCGTGACTGTGCGCGGCGTCGACGATCGAGTAGCCCGAGATGTCGAGTTCGCAATGCGCGGCAACGGCGCGGATTTTCTGCTCGGGGCCAATGAGGACAGGGGTGAGCAGGCTCTGCCTTGCCGCATCCACCGCGCCACGCAAGGCGCTCTCATCGCAAGGATGAACCACGCCACATTGCATCGGTTCGAGAGTCTGACACCTGGCAATCAGGCGCTGGTATTTCTCGTGCTTGTATTCCATCGTCTGCGACTCCCGGGGGCTTCGCGCGTCGACGCGCCTTTGCTTCGCCCTGGCTCACCGGCGCGTCCGGGCGACTTCGTCAGAGACTGACTGGATAACTTTAGTATCTCCGATTAATGTTTTCAATGTACGGCCGCCGCCAACCCAGGACATGGTGCGGTAGAACCATGCAACAAGCATGTTCACCCAGCACGCTGCAACTCGCGCCGGGTGACTTGCGCGCTTATTCTTCAAACACGTGATGCAACGGCGGCGGCGTGCCCGAATCGCGCACCTTGATCTCGAACACCTTCCGCGCGATGCTGGCCGGCCGCACATCCGCCGTGTCCAGATAGAACTGCGAATACCAGTCGCGCATCTGATACAACGGACCATCGCCTTCGCACAGCAACGGGTTGTCGATACGCGTCTTGGTGTCCCAGATAGCAACATCTTCATAGAACGCCGCCTGCGCCTGCTTCGAATACGCCCGCGCGATTTCCAGGTTCTGTTCGTCCGAGAGCCCGGGAATCTTCTTGACCATCACGCCATAGCGAAGCTCGAAGCTGTTCATATCGATAGGTACATGACAGTTCAACAGGATCGAGTGAATCGGATGACCGCCGCTCTGCCCCGTCATTTCGGTGATGTGATACGCCGGTCCGAAATACGTGGACAAGGCGATAAGTTCGTCACCACCCAGGCGTTCGCTACGTCCAACCAGCAGTTGGGTCGCTTTATGCGCTTCGAACAGATTCGCAAAGTAATCGACCGGTGCACCATGCACGGTGGCGAAGTGCGCCATGTCCGAGATGTTGTCGACGAGCTCACGGCAATTGGTCCCGATCACCATCCTGTCGACGACCCAATCCGACCATTCGCCGCTAAAGCAGGCCTCGATGCGCGGAATCGCCACATCCTCACACGGCGCGTTGCCTTCAGGGTCATGCCACACAAACAGTAACTGATTCTGCTCGCAGGTTTGCCACGTGCCGATTTTCGCTTTCGGTGGAATCCGTTTGCAATACGGGATCGACTGGCAATTGCCGGCGCCGTCCCACTGCCAGCCGTGGAACGGACACACCAGCGTATCGCCCTCCACCCGGCCGGTGCTCAGATCCGCGCCCATGTGCGGGCAATAACCGTCCACCACATTGACGTGTCCCTGCGAATCCATAAAAGCAGCGAGCCGTCGCCCGAAGATATTCAGCGTGTGCGGGTTGCCATCCTTGAAATCGCTGGCGAGTCCGAGGCAATGCCAGCCGCGTGCGTAACGCTGCACGAGCGGCTGCGATTCGATCTTGTAGGGACGTGCGGACATGTCTTCTCTCCTCCAATTGAAAAACGGCGGCTCTTCGTGGTGGCCGCCGCTGTCGGTGTTGCTATGGGTGTTGCATGACTTCATGCCTGACGATAGACGCGGCCCGCGCCGCGTTCATCGTCCCGATGGACTAGAGGCGCAGCGAATTGCCATGCTCCAGCGCAGCGGGCTCAGCGTCGTGAGCAGCTGTACCGCGCGCAGGAGCGGACGTTGCCGCCCCGGGCACGGAGCGGCCCGCACGCCGCTCGGCCTGTTCGACACCTAGCCACGCAGCCAGCGCGGGCAGCAAAAACACCGCGCCGAACAGATTGACCAGAAACATGAACGCGAGCAGCACGCCCATATCGACCTGGAACTTCAACGCAGAGAAGGCCCACGTTCCCACGCCGATAAACATCGTCACTGCGGTAAACAGCGCCGCGGTGCCACGCTGACGCATCGCCGCGGCAAACGCGTCAGGCAGGCTCGCACCCGCACGCACCTCGTGCTGTAAACGCTCGTAAAGATAGATGCCGTAGTCGACCCCGACGCCCACGCCGAGCGTAATGACGGGCAGCGTCGCCACTTTCAGGCCAATGCCGAGCGACGCCATCACGGCATTGCACAGAATCGACACGACCGTGAGCGGCACGATGATGCACAGCACCGCGCGCCACGAGCAAAACGTCACGAAGCACAGCAGCGTGATCGCACCGAAGATCGACAGCAGCATGGCCACCTCGGCGTCGCCGACCGCTTCGTTGGTTGCCGCCATCACGCCGACGTTACCGCCAGCAAGGAGAAACTGGATATCCGGCGTGCGGTTGGCCGCCGACAAGCGCTTGATCTCGTCGACGATATGCGCGATGGTCTTGCCTTCGTGATTCGCCGTATAGATCAGTACCTGAATCGCCTGGCAGTTCTCAGTGTTCATGCCGTTGTCGGGATCGAAGGCACTGGCGCCTTGCGTGAGGCCATCGCTCGAACGCGGCAGCGCGCCCCAGCGCGGATTGCCTTCATTGAAGGCGGCAATCGAAACCTTCGCCAGCGACGGCACGCTCACCACCGACTGCACACCCGCCACGCCACGCATCTCCATCTCGAAGCGTTCGATTGCACTCATCACCGGATAGTGCAGACAGGCATCGTCGAAGCCGTGCGTCTCGACGATCACCGCCAGCGCGTCGACGCCAATGTTGTACTCGCTCGTGATGCGGGCATTGTCGAGGTTGTAGCGCGACGCGCTGCGCAACTCAGGCGCGCCCGAACCGATATCGCCGATCTGCAGCCGGCGCGATTCCTTCGCGCCAAACGCCAGCAGCACCAGTGCAATGGCGAATACGCCCAGGGCGGGAACAGGGCGGGCAAACGTCGCAAAACGCGTCCACAGCCGGCTGCCGCCCGCAGCCGCCTTGCGTTGCGCGCGCACCAGGGTCCGCGCTTCGAGCCGGGTGTAAGACAGCAGGATCGGCAGAAACACCTTGTTCGTGACGATCATCAGCAGCACGCCCAGGCACGCTGTGACGCCCAATTCGCGCACGATATCGATCTGGATGCGCATGATCACCATGAAACCCAGCGCGTTGGTCAGCAGCGCCACGGTGCCCGGCGCGAACAGCTTGCGAAACGCGTCGCGCGCCGCGTCAGTGGACGATATGCCCGCGACCAGCGCCTGCTTCCACGCGTTGGTCATCTGGACCGCATGCGATACACCGATCGAAAAGATCAGGAACGGCACGAGGATCGACATCGGATCAATGCCGAGACCGAGAATCGGCAAGGCGCCGAGCAGCCACACCACCGGCAGCAGCGCCACGAAGAGTGCAAGCACCGTGGTTTTCGCCGAACGCGTATAGGCAAAAAGCAGCGCGGCGGTAATCAGGAACGCCAGCGCAAAGAAACCCACTACGCCACTGATGCCGGCCTCGACATCGCCGACGAGCTTCGCAAAGCCGATGATCTCGACTTCGACATCCTGATTCGAATAGCGCGCGCGAATCTGCTCCAGTTGTCGCGCCACGGCCCCGTAGTCGAGACGTTTGCCAGTAGCCGGATCTGTTTCCCGCAACTCGGCGCGGATCAACGCCGACTTCAGATCGTTGCCGACGAGGCGCCCGATCTGCCCCGAGCGCGCCACGTTACGACGTACTTTGGCGAGATCGTCGGGATTGGCACTGCTGAACTGGCCGGGCACCACCACGTCGCCGCGAAAACCGGCTTCGGTCACCTCGGTATAGCGGACGTTCGGTGTAAAGAGCGAAAACACCCGCGAACGGTTCACGCCCGGAATGAAGAACACGTCGTCGGTGGCGTGGCGCAGGTCGTCCATGAACGCCTGGTTGTAGATATCGCCGTGGCCCTTCCAGCGCAGACTGACGAGGATGGTATTGGCACCGGGGAATGCGCTCGCGTAGCGGTTGAACACCTGCATGTACGGATGCTGCATCGGGATCATCTTGTTGAACCCGGGATCGAGCCGCAGCCGCGTGGCGGAGCAGCCTAGCGCGACGGTGAGCGCGAGGCACAGGACGAGCAGCACACGCCGGTAGCGCATGATGGCGTCCGCGCAACCCTCCACGAAACGTGACAGGCGCGAAGAAGACGGCAAGGGGGAAGGACGGGATGAGGCTTTCATGGACGTCTCACGGCAAGGCAACGGGAAGCGCAGGAGCCAAGGCACTTTGGCAGCGAAGGGCCGCGCGGCAGTAGGTGAGTTGAATCGCGCACGCTCAGGAAGGCGCGACGCTGCGCGCGGGTGACGCTGACGAAGACGGCGGCGAATGCGCCGACGAGGGTGTCGATGAAGATGCCGAAGACTGCGACCGCGCAACGGCCGGCAATAGCGCCATGCCAGCCTCGCCGCCGAGGACGAGTTCCCCGTGCCCCGCATCGACGACCGCCGCCAGGCTCTGCACCCCGCCCACCTTGCGCACTGCAAAGGTTTGCCCGTCGTCGCGCGATGTAACAATCGCGCCGCCCTGCCCGACCAGCACAAGCTGTCCGTCCTTGAGCTGCGTCGCCCCGAAATACGAAGTACCCACGCCGCTATCGACGTGGGTCCACGTGTCGCCCTCATCCGTGCTACGCAGCACGTTGCCGCGCATCCCATAGGCGAGCCAGTCGCCGTCGGCGAGACTCATTACGCCGAACAGCGACCCTTGATATGGCACCGGACGTTTTTCCCAGCTCGCGCCGGCGTCGTCGGAGCGCAATAGCGTGCCGGTTTCGCCTGCAATGACGAGATGGCCGTGATCATCGCCTGCAATCGCATTCAAATGGCGGTCGCCGGCGGGTGTCTTCTCTTCATTCCACGTTGCGCCCGCATCGTGCGAGACGAAAAACTGGCCGAAGCTACCGGTTACGAACACATGGCCGTCCGCATTGCCCCAGACAGACAGCAACGGATCCGAGCGCTTGTGATCGAAATGCACTTCGTTCCAATGCTCGCCGCCGTCGACGCTGCGCACAATCCAGCCGTCATGACCCACCGCAATGCCAATGCGCGGCGAGATGAAGAATACCTGGGTGAGCGTCGAAGCCTCATCCGGCGCAACCGCCGCGCGATGCCACGAACTGCCCGCGTCATCGCTCAGCAGGATCACGCCACGCTCGCCGACCGCGACAAGCCGTGTACCCGCGAAGGCCAGACCGTTGATCTGCAGATGGTTCGCCTGAATCGTGGTCGCCGGGAAAGCCGGCAACGGACGCGGCGAGAACGCAAACAGCGCCGCGCCCAACACCGCTGCCGACAGCAGCAAACCAGGAAAGGTTGTTTTCATGTTTGTCTCCTCCGATTGCGGTCTATGCCGCTATTTCGAAGAGTGCGGCGGCACCCATGCCGCCACCGATACACATTGTCACGACGACATAACGCACGCCGCGCCGTCGCGCCTCGAGCAAACCATGCATCGTCATGCGCGTGCCCGACATGCCGAACGGGTGGCCGACCGCAATGGCGCCGCCGTCAACGTTAAGCCGTTCTGCGGGAATGCCGAGCTGATCGCGGCAATAGATGACCTGGCACGCAAATGCCTCGTTCATCTCCCATAGACCGATGTCGCCCACCGTCAGGCGATGCCGTGCGAGCAGCTTCGGCACGGCAAGCGCTGGACCAATACCCATTTCATCTGCTTCGCAACCCGCCACCGCCATGCCGCGATAGATTCCCAGCGGCGCGAGTCCTCGCGCACGCGCCTCAGCGGCGCTCATCACCACGACCGCCGCCGCGCCGTCCGATAGTTGCGACGCGTTGCCTGCGGTGATGAATTCGCCCTGGGCGACCGCTTCGCCGCCGCTCCATACTGGTTTGAGCGCCGCGAGACTTTCTGCGGTGGTGTCCGCGCGATTGCATTCGTCACGCGTGGCCCGCACGCTCTCGCTGCCGGCCGGTTTGCCTTCCTTGTCGAACAACGCCCTCTGCGCATCGAACGGCACGATTTCAGCGTCGAAGCGGCCCGCTGCCTGCGCCGCCGCCGTGCGCTGCTGACTGAGCAGCGCATAGTCGTCCTGGGCCGCGCGACTGATGCCGTAGCGGCGCGAGACCACCTCCGCCGTCTCGATCATCGCCATATACGCTGCCGGCTGCCGCGCGAGCACCGCCTCGGAACGGGCCCGATACGCGTTCTTGTGCTTGTTCTGCGTGAGCGTGATCGACTCGACGCCGCCGGCTACCACGACGCGCGCATCGCCGCACATCACGCTTTGGGCTGCGCTCGCAATCGTCATCAGGCCGGACGAACACATCCGGTCCATCGCCATGCCCGCCACCGAGGCGGGCAAACCCGCTGCAATCGCCGACAGGCGGCCGACGTTGTAGCCCTGGGTGCCCTGCTGCGCGGCGCATCCCATCAGGACATCGTCGATCTCTGCAGGGTCGAGCTGGGCGCGCTCCACGGCCGCCCGCACCACATGTCCACCCAGTGCGGGCGCTTCGGTATCGTTGAACACGCCCCGGTACGCTTTGCCGATCGGTGTGCGCGCAACCGAGACGATGACCGCTTCGTTCATGAAATATTCCTCTACGGGTTCTACAGGTAATAGCGGCTAATGGTGTCAGCGACGCAAGCAGGCTTGCGCTCGCCTTCGATTTCAACCGTCACGCGAATCCAGGCCTGCACACCGCCTTCAATCGCTTCGACACGCAGCAACTCGCCCACGCCACGCAAGCGCGCGCCGACGCGCACCGGTGCCGGAAAGCGGATCTTGTCGCAGCCATAGTTGACGCCGAGGCGCGCGCCATCGATGCGTACAATCTGCGGCAAAAAGAAATTGACGAGCGACAGTGTCAGGAAACCGTGCGCGATGCACGCGCCAAATGGACCGTGCTGCGCGCGTTCGGGGTCGACGTGGACCCATTGATGATCGAGCGTCGCGTCGGCGAAGCCATCGATGCGCGACTGCTCGATGGTGAGCCAGGCGCTTTCGCCCAGGCGCTTGCCGACCGCCGCCGCGAGTTCATCCGGATGGGCAAACACGCGAGCGTGCAGTGTGTTTTGCACCACAGGAGCGAGTGCGCTGTCCATCACGCGTGCTGACTGCTGACCGACAGGACTTCGCCTGTCATATACGATGCGTAATCGCTTGCCAGAAAGACCATCACGTTCGCCACCTCCCAGACTTCGGCGGCGCGCCCGAAGGCTTCGCGCGACGCCAGTTGATCGAGCAGTTCGGCCGAAGCCGCTTTCTTCAGAAAATCGTGCAGTGCAATACTTGGCGCCACCGCGTTGATACGCACGCCATAGGGCGCCGCTTCCAGTGCTGCGCAGCGCGTCAGGGCCATCACGCCGGCCTTCGCCGCGGCGTAGTGGGCCTGTTCCGCCTGCGCCCGCCAGCCCAGCACCGACGCGTTGTTGACGATCACGCCACGGCCACGTGCCTGCATGTGCGGTAGCATCGCGCGCGTCATGCGGAAGGTGCCGGTAAGGCTAATGTCGATCACCCGCGACCATTCGGCATCGTCCATTTCGACGATGCGGCGTGCGCCGCCGAGACCCGCGTTGTTGATCAGCACATCGACGCCTGCCATCCGCGCTTCGGCATCGGCGATCAGGGCGCGGACCTCTTCCTCGACCGATACGTTGCACAGGCGGCCATAGACTTCCTTCAGGCCGGTCTCCTCACGCAACGTCTCAACGGCCTGGGCAAGCCGCTTCTCGTGGATGTCGGAGATGAACAGCGCGCGGCAGCCTTCTTCCGCACAACGCTTCGCGGCGGCAAAGCCGATGCCGGCGCCCGCTGCGGCCGTGATCAGCACCGCTTTGCCGGCAAGCAGGCGATGGCCCGGCACGTAGGCCGGCGCGGCCCTGACTGCGTGGGATTCATTCATGACGTTCCTCGGGGTTCCCTGGGCATGCCGAGCCCGCGCTCGGCCATGATGTTGAGTTGAATTTCGTTGGTGCCGGCGTAGATTGTGTCGGCTCGCGAAAACAGGAACATGCCCTGCAGGCGCGTGCGCTTTTCGTCCTCAGCGCTGACCAGGTTGGCGTTCGGACCGAGTACGTCCATTGCCAGTTGGCCGAGCTCGCGGTGCCAGTTCGACCAGTAGTATTTGTAGATCAGCGCCTCGCGGCCCAATGCGCCGCTGCTCGTTCCATTTGCGCCGCCGCTTTTGGGTTCCGCGCCGGCTAGCATGCGCAGCGCGTTGTAGCGCATCACGCGCAAGCCGGTCCACGCGCGTGCGATTCGCTGGCGGACCACCGGGTCGTGGACGAGGCCTGCATCGCGCGCCGCATCGATCACCCAGTCCAGCTCGCGTATGAACTGCATCTGCTGACCGAGCGTCGACATGCCGCGTTCGAAACCGAGCAAGGTCATCGCAATGCGCCAGCCGTCGCCGGGCGCGCCGACCAGATCGCCAGCTGCCGCGATGGCCCCGTCGAAGAACACTTCGTTGAATTCCGCCCCGCCATTCAATTGCTTGATGGGACGAATCTCGATGCCGGGTTGCGTGAGCGGTATCAAAAAGAACGACAGCCCGCGGTTGCCACGCGATTCCGGATCGGTGCGTGCGAGCACGAAGATCCAGTCGGAGTCGTGCGCGAGCGAAGTCCAGACCTTCTGGCCAGTCACACGCCATGAGCCGTCTGCATCCAGCACGGCACGCGTGCGGACGTTCGCGAGATCCGAACCCGCGCCGGGTTCCGAATAGCCCTGGCACCAGAACTGTGTGCCTGCAAGAATGCCCGGCAGGAAGCGGGCGCGCTGGTCCTCGGTGCCGCACGCGATCAGCGTCGGGCCCAGCAGACCTTCACCGATATGCCCCATGCGGCCGGGGCCACCCGCTCGCGCGTACTCCTCGTGAAAGATCACCTGTTCGGCCACCGACAACCCGCGGCCACCGGCTTCCTTCGGCCAGCCGAGCCCCGTCCATCCGCCTGCTGCGAGTTCGCGCTCCCATGCCTTGCGCAGGGCCGGCCAGGCTTCTTCGTCGCCTGGACCGCCGCGATACCTGAGGCAGGCGAACTCGCCGACGAGATGAACGCGCATCCAGGCGGCCACTTCGGCGCGCAGCGTCTCGTGCCGGGTTGCTTGATCTGTTTCGTGGTTCATGGCGTAACTCCTGCCAGCACCTGGGCCGACGGCGACGCATGACGGGACACAACGGCGTCCACGAACGCAGTCGTCGAGGCGAACGACTCGCGCTGATCGATCAGTTGTTGTGCGACATATGCGAGCAATTGCTGCGTCGTGCCGAACTGCGCGCTCGATGCATAGGCCCGTTTGAAATAGAACTGCGGGTCGTATTCCCACGTGAAGCCGACACCACCATGCAACTGGATCGCTTCCTGCGCGCAGAAACGGAATGCGTCATTCGCGGTGGCTTTGGCAGTGGCGATATCGGCGAGTACCTCAGCCGCGAGCGTGCCGCGCGTGCCATGCGTGATGCCTGCGGCATCCCACACTTTCGCCGCGCCGAGCACGGCAGACCGGGTTGCTTCGACCTCGACCATCATCTGCGCACAGCGATGCTTGACCGCCTGGAATGAAGCGATCGCGCGGCCAAACTGCACGCGCTCTGAGGTGTAGGCCACGGTCAGATCGAGACACTGCTGCGCGCCGCCGAGTTGCTCGGCGGCCAGCGCCAATGCCGCGAACCATGCGGTGCGTGAGAGCGCCCATTCAGCAGAGCGCCCCTCAGCAAGCACTGCCGTCCGCGGCACTTCCACGGATTGCAGTTCCACTCGCGCCAAGGGCCGCGTCGCGTCGAGCATGACAAGCGGCGTGCGGGTGAGTCCGCACGCATCGGGGTCGATCTCAAACAGCGCCACCGCCTGCGCTTCGTTGGCGATGCGCGCGGGCACCAGCAGAAGGTCAGTTGCCGCGCCGTCGAACACCTGCTCGACCGTGCCGTACAGCCGATACCCCTGCGCCGTTCCCTCAGCGTGCACGCGAAGCTCGCTCACACCGAGGGGCGCCGTCATCGGCAGCGCCAGCGTGGCACTCACCTCGCCGCTCGCGATTCGCTCAAGCCACACGTCGGCCTGTGCGGAGTCACATTGTGCAAGCGCCGTCGCCGCCAGACATGCCGTGCTGAAGTACGGTACGCAGGCAAGACGCCGCCCCATCTGCTCCATCAGCAGGACCAGTTCCATCGCACCGAGCCCCGCGCCACCCGCTGCCTCCGGCACCGCAAGTGCGCACCAGCCGAGTTCGCCGGCAAGCGTGCGCCACAACGCCTCGTCGCGCCCGCCGCTGTGCTCAAGCGCATGCCTGACCGCCGCCGACGCACTGCGCTCCGTCAGCACATCCGCCGCGGCCTCGCGAATCATGGTCTGTTCTTCGGAAAGTGCGAGGTTCATCGCGTCAGCTTCCGTAGACCTGTTGCGCGGGGCGCGCTTGCGCGACCAGTTGCGCCACCGCAGCGCCGACCTCGGCCGCATTCCAGCGCCCGCCCTTGTCGACACGCGGCCCGGTACGCCAGCCTTCGGCGACCGCGATCATGCCACCGGCCGCTTCAAACACCTGGCCCGTCACCTCAGCGGATAGCGTACTTCCCAGCCACACCACGAGCGGTGCGATATTGGCCGGATCGAAGTAGTCGAAGGCACCGTTCGCGGGCTTTTTCATCATCTCTGCGAACACGCCCTCGGTCATCGAGGTGCGTGCCGCCGGTGCCAACGCATTCACACGCACGCCGTAACGAGCCAGTTCGGCTGCCTGCATTAACGTCAGCGCAGCAATACCTGCTTTAGCAGCGCCGTAGTTCGCCTGACCAATCGAGCCTTGCAGTCCCGCTCCAGAACTCGTATTGATGATACGGGCATCCACCGTCTGCCCCGCCTTCGACGCCTCGCGCCATTCACACGCAAGCAATTGCGACAAACAGAAATGTCCACGCAAATGCACGCGCATCACGTCGTCCCAGTCGCGCTCGGTCATGCTCGTGAACATCCGGTCACGACAGATACCGGCGTTGTTCACCAGCACATGGATCTCGCCGAATGCGGCATGCGCGGCATCGACGATGCGTTGCGCCGTGCCAAGGCGGGTGATGTCGTCGGCATTGGCGAGCGCACGTCCACCTGCGCGAATGATCCCGTCGCAGACCGCTTGCGCGGCCTCAGGGCGGATATCGTTGACCACCACGGCGGCGCCCTCGGCGGCAAAGGCGAACGCGTATTCGCGGCCCAGCCCGCCGCCCGCGCCGGTGATGATCACGGTGCGGTCTTTGCAGATTCCCATGCTTTACCTCGTGAAGGGTGATGCGAGTGATAGGTGTGATTCGGATGAGACGCCCGGAGACGCTCAGGGGCTCTCAGGGGCGCTCAGAGCCTCTCGATGATCGTGACGTTTGCAAGCCCGCCGCCTTCGCACATCGTCTGCAAACCGTAGCGCCCTTGCGTGCGCTCCAGTTCGTGCAGTAGCGTAGTCATCAGACGCGCGCCCGTGGCGCCCAGCGGATGGCCCAACGCTATCGCTCCCCCGTTCGGGTTGGTCTTCTCGTGCGGGTAATGCGTTTCGGCGAGCCACGCCATCGCGACCGAAGCGAACGCTTCGTTGAGTTCCACCACATCGATGTCGGCAAGGCTCAGGCCTGCTTTGCGCAGCGCATGCCGTGTCGCAGGAATCGGCGCGGTCAGCATCCACAACGGATCGTCACCGAGCACGCTCAGATGATGGATACGGGCGCGCGGCTTGAGGTCATAGCGATGCAAGGCATCCTCCGAGACGATCAGCAGGGCGGCGGCCGCATCGCAGGTCTGGCTCGATACCGCCGCGGTCAACGCGCCGCCCGGCAGCAGCGGTTCGAGCGAGGCCATCTTCGCCAGCGTCGTGTCCTTACGCGGCGTTTCATCGTGCGCGATACCGGCGAACGGCACGATTTCCCGCGCAAAGTGACCGCCTTCGATAGCGGCGAGCGCGCGCCGGTGACTTTCCAGCCCATAAGCTTCCATCGCTTCGCGCGACAGGTTCCAGTGGTCCGCGATTCGTTGCGCCGCGTGGAACTGCGATACGGGTGCGTCGCCGAAACGCTCGCGCCAGCCACTGCTGCCGGAAAACGGGTCTGTAAAGCCAAGCGGCTGCGCCGCAGTCATCGCCGAAGAAATCGGAATCTGCGTCATGGTCTGCACGCCACCGGCGATCACCACGTCCTGCGTGCCGCTCATCACCGCCTGCGCGGCAAAATGCACTGCCTGCTGCGACGATCCGCACTGCCGGTCCACCGTTACGCCAGGCACAGTGAGAGGCAGGCCGGCCGCAAGCCAGCAAGTACGGGCGATGTTGCCCGCAAGCGGGCCGATGGTATCGACGCAACCGAAGATCACGTCGTCATAGTCATCAGCGGGAATAGCGTTGCGCGCCACCAGTTGTTTCAACACGAAGCCGCCGAGGTCCGCAGCGTGCACCTGCGCGAGCCCCCCCTTGCGACGTCCGGTCGGCGTGCGCAATGCATCGACGATATAGGCTTGTTTCATCACGATTCCAGTTCGAAAGTCCGGGCCGGCCCGATCGGCGCACGCGCCCCGATCAGCGTGTCGGCCACGCGTGCCTTGTGAAACGTCGTGTCGCCCCAACTGCCCGCGAGCGCCCAGATGCGTTTCATGAAAATCTGCAAGTCAAGTTCCCACGTGTAACCCATCGCGCCGTGCACCTGCATCGCGTGGCGGGCGGCCAGCTGGGCTGCGGCAGTCGCGGCCAGTTTTGCGTGCGAGACATAGAGAGCGCGCTGCGGGTCGTTATGCGCAATCGCGTAGGCGGCCCGATACACGACCGGTCGTGCAAACTCGTAACGGATCGCCACATCGGCCAGCAAATGTTTGAGCGCCTGATAGGAACCGATCGGCTTGCCGAACTGCTTGCGCTGTGCGCTGTAATCGATCGCGACATCGAGCACGCGTTGTGTCAGACCGAGCAGTTGCGCCGCGACTGCAAATGCGCCACGATCGAGCGAGGCCGCTAACAGCGGCGCCGCTTCATCCGCGGATGCAATGCGTGTGCTCGCATCTGGTTTCCAGTCGAGTTCAAAAAGCCGGCGCGATGGATCGACGCTTTCCACTGCCTGCCACGAACACGCATCCGGCATAACGCGATGCAGTTCGCCTTCGTGTTCGCAAAGCAGCACCTGGGCGACGTGCGCGTCGCTGACATACGGATTCACCGGATGCGTAACCGCCACGCGTGCAGCCCCCGCTGCAATGTCGCGCAGCAGTTCGTCGCGCCAAGCGCCGGAAGGCAAACCATTGAGCATGCCTACCGCGACCAGCGAGGTATCGAGCAGCGGCTCGGGCCCGGCAAAATAACCATACGTTTGCGCGAGCAATGCCCACTCGACTTCCGAGAGCCCCATGCCGTCATAACTTTCGGGCACCGACACGGCCATCAACCCTTGCGAAGCAAACAGATCCCACAGCCGGTCCGAGCGTCCGGTCGGCGTGGCCCACAGCTCGCGGATCAACTCCGGGGTCATCTCGGTCATCAGGAACCGCTTGACCGTGCTCGCCAGCGCTTCCTGGTCTTCGTTGAATACGAAATCCATAATTTCTCGCTCAATCCTTTGACAGCTTGTCTGCACGATTCAAGACACACCTGCACGGACGCATCACGAGCGCGGCATGCCGAGCATCCGTTCGGCAACGATGTTTCGCTGAATCTCGTTGGTGCCTGCGTAGATCGGACCGGCCTGTGCAAACAGGAAGCCGTCGAGCCAGTTGCCGAGCGCGGCGTGTTGTCCTGTCGTGCGCGGCACGACTTCCGAGTGCGCGCCGAGAATCTCCAGCGCGGTGTGGTGCATGCGCAGATCCAGTTCGGACCAGAACACCTTGTTCGTGCTCGATTCCGCACCAATGTGACCGCCCTTCTGCAGCCGGCTCGCGGTGGCGTAGGTGGCCAGCGCGTAGGCCTGCGCATCCATCCATGCACTGGTGACCCGTTCGCGCAGCGTCGGATCGCGGTCGGCACCGGCTCGATGCGCGAGGTACAGGTCGCGCAGCGCCTCAGCAGTGCGCTGGAAGCGGGCGGGCGAGCGCAACATCAAGCCGCGTTCGAAGCCCGCAGTCGCCATCGCCACCTGCCAGCCCATGCCCTCGCCCGCGAGGCGGTTTTCAACGGGAACGCGTACGTCGTCGAAGAAAATTTCGGCGAAACCGGTGTGACCGTTCAACTGACGGATCGGGCGCACCGTAATGCCAGGCGTCGACAAAGGCACCATCAGGAAGGTCAAACCGTGATGACGAGCCGATTGCGGATCGCTGCGAAACAGGCCAAAGAGCCAGTCCGCCCACACCGCGCGGGTCGACCAGATCTTCTGGCCATTGAGGATGTATTCGTCGCCACCGTCATTGCCGGTTCCGTTGCTACTGCCGTTACTACGAATGGCACTCGCGCGAATCGCCGCCATGTCCGAACCGGCATTGGGCTCCGACCAGCCCTGCGCCCAGACATGCTCGCCCGCGGCCATTGCCGGCAGGAAACGGGCCTTCTGCGCGTCGGTGCCGAAATCCATCAGCGTCGGACCGAGCAGGAAGATGCCGTTCTGGTTGACGCGCATCGGTGCGTCCGCACGCCAGTACTCTTCTTCGAAGATCAGCCACTCGATCAGATCGCAGCCGCGTCCACCCAGTTCGCGCGGCCATGTCACCATGCTCCAGCGGCCCGAGTGCAGCGTGCGCTCCCACGCACGATGCGCAGCGAAGCCTTCTTCCGTGTCGAAACTCGGCAACGGTTCCCGTGGCACGTGTTCTGCGAGCCACGCGCGGATCTCGGCACGAAACGCACGCTGCTGCGGCGTGTAGTCGAGCTTCATGCGTGCTCCCCGGCGGTCTGCGCCACTTCGCTTGACGGTGTGCCAAATTGAGCGTCGCGCTTTTCGACGAAGGCCGAGCGTGCTTCGGCCGAATCGTTCGTCATATATGCTTGCAACGTGAAGCCCTGTTCCCAGCGGTACTTGTCTTCGAGGTCACCGTCTTCGACGCCATTCAGCGCTTCCTTCGCGAGTTGCAGCATGGCTGGGCTCTTCGCGGCAATCTTGCGCGCCATCTCCACGGCCGCGTCGCGCAACTGCGCACGGGGCACCACGCGTTCAACCGCGCCGAGCCGCCAGGCTTCCGTTGCGTCCACCATGTCGCCGGTGAAATACATCGCGCGAACCTTCTGCACACCGAACATGCGTTGCAGATGCGCGCCGCCGCCCATCGCACCACGGTCGATTTCGGGTACGCCGAAACGCACACACTCGGATGCAATGATCACGTCCGCAGCGCCGCAGATGCCAATGCCACCCCCGAGCACAAAGCCATGCACCGCGACAATCACCGGCTTCGGATTGCGGTGCACCGCACGAAACGTCGCGTAGTTTCCCGCGTTGACCGTGACGATACGTTCCGGATGCGCCGCCAGTTCCTTGATATCGACGCCCGCGCAAAAGCCGCGCCCTTCGCCGCGCAACACAATCACGTTGACGGTATCGTCGCGGCCCAGCGCATCGATTGCCTCGGCCAGTTCATGCCAGCCGCGCGAGTCGAGTGCGTTCACCGGCGGCTGGTCGATCACCAGTTCGCCTATCCCGTCTGCGCGTTCGATCCTGAACGGCAGCGAGCGGACGCTGCCAAGTGGTTCTGTCATGTTCCCCGTCCCTCGTGGATGAATTCAGTTATGCATCGAGCGCGGCAGACGCTTGTGCTTGAAGTTGCGCCTGGGCGCCGCGCAGTGCCGCGAGCGCGTCGAGCCGCGCCACGGCCTCATCGACGATGCGCGCGATCAGCGTCTCGCACGGTTCGATCGCGCCAATCACCGCGGCGACCTGTCCGCTAGGCAACACGCCTTCGTCGGGCATACCGTCGACAATCGCGCGCTGGATCAGAAACGGCGCGTTCGCCGCCATCAGCGTCTGGCTCGCGGTGTAGTCGTGCTGGCGCAGCGCCTTCAGGCCGAGCGCAAGCATCTGCGCGAAGCTCATGCCGCTCTGGCGGCGCCAGGCTTCTGCGGCGCGCAGCGCAAACAGCGTGCGGCGCAGCGGACCAAACGCTTCGAGGCGCAGCAGATACGGGTTATCGATCATGCGCTGCGGCAACCCGTCGAGCGCGGCCGAGACGCGGATCTGCGCCGGGTCCGCGACGGCGACGTAGCGCTCGAGCGTGCTGCGCGGCACCGGCGATTCCTCAGCCATCAGAAAGCGCGTACCCATTGCGATACCGGTTGCGCCGTAGCCGAGCGCAGCCGCGAGGCCGCGTCCATCGAAGAAGCCGCCCGCGGCGATCACCGGCACGTCCACTGCATCCAGCACGCGCGGCAGCAGCAAGGTGGTGGGCATCGAGCCGGTGTGGCCGCCGCCCTCGGCGCCCTGCACGGTCACGGCGTCGGCGCCGAGTTCAACCGCCTTGGCCGCATGTTTCGGTGCGCCGACCGTGGGAATGCACAGCACGCCCGCATCCTTGAAACGGCGGATCGTCTGCGCGTCGGGGCCGCGTCCATAGCTGACCGCGCGCAGGCGGTGTTTGATCGCGAGATCGACCACCTGCGTGGCGTTGCTCTGAAACATGTGGAAGTTGATGCCGAACGGACGGTCCGTCAGATCCTTCACGCGCAGGATTTCCGCTTCGACATGCTCAGCTTCCAGCGTCGCCCCAGCGAGAAAGCCGAAGCCACCTGCATTGCAGGTCGCGGCGACGAGCCGCGCGTCGGCAACCCAGCCCATGGCTGTCTGCACGATCGGATAACGACAGCCGAGCAGGTCGCACAGCGGCGTGTGCAATGCAGAATGCGCTGCCGCCGTCATGCCGCTTCTCCATCGGGCTGGGCTTGCGCGACTGGGGCCGCGGCGGGCGTCGCGGCCTCGGCGTTTGCCGACTCCGCCACCGGCCGCTGCGACTGCGCCATCCTGCGAGCGTCGTACCCACCCAGCTTGTCGCCGCTGACCAGTTCGTTATGCGCATGGGCGAAGTGATGCCATGCGAACGCCGCATCCATCGCGGCGCGTTTTCCTTGCAATTCCTCGACGTGATTGACCGCCTGCTTCGTCAACGCGAGTCCAAGGCGTGGCATGCGGGCGATCTTCGCGGCCATCTCGAACGTGACGTCGCGCAAGCGTTCGCGGGACACAACGCGATTGACCATGCCCATCTGATACGCACGCGCCGCATCCATCCGCTCGCCGAGAAACAGAAACTCCTTGGCGATACGCGGATTCAACTCATAGGCGTGAGCAAAATATTCGACGCCCGGAATGCCCATCCGTACCACGGGATCGGAAAAGAACGCATCTTCCGAGGCGACGATCAGATCGCACACCCACGCCAGCATCAACCCGCCAGCAATGCAGGCGCCCTGGACCATTGCGACGGTCGGTTTCGGCAGATCGCGCCAGCGGCGGCACATGCCGAGATATACCTCCTGCTCCCGCGCGTAGAGAAATTCGCCGCCTTCCTTGTTGGTGTGGTCGTACCACAGCGACGTGCGCTCGAACGATTGGTCGATATCGCGGCCCGGCGTGCCGATATCGTGGCCCGCCGAAAAATGCTTGCCCGCGCCTGCCAGCACGATGACCTTGACGGCGTCGTCGTGCGACGCGCGCCGGAACGCGTCGTCGAGCGCGTAGGTCATCTTCGAGTTTTGCGCGTTGTGATACTCAGGACGATTCATCGTGATGGTGGCGATGCCGTCGGCAACCTCGTACTCGACCACGGGTTCACCCACGGAAGACAATGTGGCTTGCATGACAGACCTCATGCGCGCCGCGGCGCGGGGTTGTTGCGTACGACGCTCGCACGCAGGTTGTGCGGATCGAGTGCACGGACAATGCGCAGATCGTCCGCAGTGGGCGCAGGGGTGACCGTCATCTGCGAATGCGCCAGCAATTCGAAGCCCGTCGCCTCCTGAACTTCGTCGAAGCTCACTCCCGGATGCAGCGAACGCACCTGAACCGCATGCGCCGGGCCGCCGAAGTCCATCACGCACAGATCGGTGACGATGCTGCGTAGATCGGTGAACGTACGCATGCCGGGAATCTCGCGCGCCGGGTTATAACCGACACTGCACACCATATCGACTTCGCCCGCGACGAAGGTGCGTTTGCCATGACCGCTCACGAAGAACGAATTCGCATGATTGATGCTGTTACCCGGAAAACCGCGCGCGCCTAGCAATTGTGTCTTCGGCTTCGAGTAGTCGTCGCCGAGCCACGAGATATTGGCTTGCCCGAAGCGGTCGATCTGCGTCGGCATCACCAGTGCATGCCGGCGGCCGTGCCACACGCAGTCGAACACGCGCTCGTAAGTCATCAAGCCGGATGCCTGCACGCGATAGCCCGCTTCGCGCGGCCCGAGCGGCACTGGGCTTTCGACCAGATACGCTTCGCCATCGGTCAGCATCAGTCCCGCGTTGTAGGCAAGCCGCGCAAGACCCGCCGCGAGGCGCGGGCCGGTACCGATACCGGTCGCCAGTACTTCGCCATCGTCGCGCCACAAACGCGCCGCGGCGACGATCATCAATTCGGCAAGGGAATAATCGAGAGAGTCGCTCATACGCGCTCCTTTACAGAATCGGCAACGGCAACGCCGCCACATGGGACGGACCGCCTGCGCCTTGCAGATAGTCCCGCTCGTTCGCGCCCACCACGTCGCGCAGATAAGCCGCCGTGTGAGTTGGCTCTTCCGCGCTCGCGCAATACGCTTTCAGGTGCGGCAGATCCCAGCCATAGGCCGGCGCGCACGAGGTGGGATGAGCGCCCGCCGGCGCATGAACCACGCCGCTCACGAGCGAACGCTCAAAGGTGTTACGGCGCGCAAGATCGAGGTCCTCGGTCGCGAGCGTTTCGACCAGGGTTTCGCTACTGACGAAACACTTTGCCGCCGCGCGGGCGAACCACGCGTCGAAGAACGGATCGGGACCGTCGATACGTGTATTGCCCATCCGGTCCGCCGCATTCACGTGCAGGAGCGCGGCGTCGAGTTTGATGGCGGGCATTGCCAGCAGCGTCTCGCCGTCATATGGCGATTGCACCGTGCGCATATGCGGCGCGTGCTTCAGCAGATCGGTGCCGAGACCCACCCGCGTGGGCAGGAATGGCAGACGCGCCGCCGCGGCGCGCAGGCCCAGTTGCAACAGACCTTCGTCAAGCTCCCACACATCGATCGCGCCGCTTTCCCGGGCACGGCGGAAATGCGGTTCGAGCGGAATCACATCAAGCGACACGAAGCCGAACACCACTTTCCTGACCTTGCCTGCTGCGCACAGCAGACCGACGTCGGGACCGCCATAGGCGACTACCGTCAGGTCCTTGAGATTCGAGCGGACGATTTCGCGCACGAGGACCATCGGCTTGCGACGCGGTCCCCAGCCGCCGATGCCGATCGTCATGCCGTCGGCGAGTTGCGCGACCACGTCGCGCGCGCCCAGTTGTTTATCGAGTATCTTCATACGAGTTTTTCCGGTTCGCTCTAGCGGTATCCCACGCTGAAATCGTGGCCCCACAGACTCACGCGAGTCGCCTCGAAGACGGTGTGCTGCGCCCAGTCGACCGTGAGTCCGCCGTAGCCGTACTCGAGGTCGAAGCCGCCAGGCGTCTTCATGTAGAACGAGATCATGTGGTCATTGCAGTGGCGCCCGAGCGTGGCGGAGAGCTTCACGCCCTGCGCTGCCATCCGGTCGAGCGCACGGCCCACCTCATCCATCGAGTCCACCTCGGCCATCACATGAATGCAGCCGGACGGCACCGCCATCTCCATGATGGCGAGGCTGTGATGGCGCGCGTTCTTGCAATGCATGAAGTGGATGCGCTTTTCCGGTTCGGCGGGGTCATCGGTGAACTTCACGCGAAAGATGTCCGAGAGCTCGAAACCGAGCACCTCGCGCACGAAGGTGTCGGTGAGATCGAACTGCGGTGCGGGCAGAACGGTGTGGCCGAGGCCCATTTGTCCGGTCACGAAACCCGATACGCCGAGCGGCGACACGAAGCGCCGGAATTCGGCCCGCACACCCCAGTAGAATTCGTGGCGGTTGCCGGACGGATCGACACACCAGACCATCGCCTGCACGCGGCGCAGTGCGGCGTCTTGCGCACTGGCGCGCACCGGCTCGACGCCGGCCCGCTCCAGCGCCCGCACGGCGTCTTCGAGTGCCACCGCATCGGGCAGCTCCCAGCCGGAGGCGAAGTAGCGATCCGCGTCGCCCGGCACAACCAGGTAGCGGAAATCGCGCTCGTCCATCTTCAGATACAGCGCACCGTGCGCCGCATCGTGAGCCTGCATGCCCAGCACGTTTTCCGCGTAGCCGCGCCATGTTTCGACGTTCGCCGACTGCACGACGACGTAGCCTAATGCCCGTACATCGATCATCTCCGACTCCTCCAGACCTGTTGTTGTCAGGCTTATTCTGGCGGCCCTGGAGGCCCGTAACATCGTCTGTTGGGACTAGCTTTGCGCGTCGTATGCCGCGTCGGAAGCGGCCGCTGCGGCTGCGCGCAGGCGGTATTTGAGGACCTTGCCGGCGGCGCTAGTCGGCAACCGTTCGACGAAGGTAATGAGGCGTGGGACTTTATAGTTCGCCATGTTTTGCCGCGCCCAGTCGCTGAGCTGGCCAGCGCTTGCGTCGCTTCCGGCACGCAGGACGACGTAGGCATGGCCCACTTCGCCGAGACGTTCGTCGGGCACGCCGACTAGCGCCACTTGCGCCACCGCCGGATGCGCGCTGAAAAGGCGCTCGATTTCCGCCGGATAGCAGTTGAAGCCGCCGACGATGAACATGTCCTTGATACGGTCCGTGATGCGCAGATAACCGCGCTCGTCGAGACTGCCGAGGTCGCCGGTGTGCAGCCAGCCGTCCCTGTCGACCGTGTCAAACGCATCGTCGGGCTGGCGAAAATAACCTTGCATCACGTTGTAGCCGCGAATCAGTACCTCACCCGTCTCGCCTGCTGCGAGCGCTGCGCCGCCGGGCCCGGCAATGCGGATCTCGACACCGAGCATCGCACGGCCCGAGGTCTGCGCGACCGTCTGCGCGTCGTCGCCGCCGCGGCACAGCGTGGCGAAGCCGCACGATTCCGTGAGACCGTAGCCGGTCAGCACGGTCTCAAACCCCAGTTCGGCGCGCATTCGCTCGACGAGGCTCGGCGCAATCGCTGCCGCGCCCGTCACGGCCACGCGTAGCGACGATAGATCGCGTTCGGCCAGACCCGGCGTATTGAGGAGTGCGTGGTAAAGCGTCGGCGGTCCAGGCAATACCGAAACCCTCTCTTTAACGACCCGTTCCAGCACCTGGTCCGGATTGAACACAAGATGGGGCAGCACGGTGGCACCGCACGCCAGTGCCGCCAGCCAACCCGCCTTGTAGCCGAAAGCATGAAAGAACGGATTGACGATCAGGTAGCGATCGCCTTCGCGCACGGTCGCGATGCTGGCCCAATCGTGGACCCCGCGCAGGTTCTGCCCATGCGTCGTCATCACCCCCTTGGGACGGCCGGTGGTACCCGACGTAAACATGATGTCCATCAGCGTATCAGGACGTACCGTCGCTTCACGTGCGCGAAACGCTTCTAGTGTCGTGCCGGCCGCGCGCAACAGGAACGCGTCCCAGCGTTCGTCGCGTCCGCTTCTTGCAGCGGACGGCGTGCCGTCGAACACCACCATCCGTTCTAGCGCAGCAGGACGGTGTGCGGCAAGCATCTCCGGATAAGAATCGCCGAGGAACGTACCACAGCAGAACAGCAGCCGCGCACCGCTGTCCTCGAGGATGGCACCCGCCTCCATGCCTTTCATGCGCGTATTGATGGGCACGAGCGCCGCGCCCGTGCTGTGAATCGCGAGAGCAGCGATGATCCATGCCGCGACGTTCGGTGCCCAGACCGCCACGCGGTCGCCCGGGGCGATACCGCAACTCATCAGCGCTCGCGCCGCTTCGATGCGTGCGGCATCGAGTTGCGCATAGCTATAGCGGCCATGTTCCGTTTCAACGGCAATGCGTGCGCCATAGCGCGCGGCGCCGCGCGCTATCAGCGCGGGCGTCGTCAAAGTGTCGTTCAGCGTCATGATGAGATTCGAGGGAAGCGGTCCAGAGGGTTCGGAACAGGTCGGCGTTCCGAACCCTCTGGACCTAGTCGGGGAAAGCCACGCGCAGCGCCGCGCTGGCTGGCAGCGCGCTGCAGGCCAGCGTCCAGCCGTCGGCCAGATCGGCTGCGTCGAGCACGTGGTTCGCATTCAGGGTCACGCTACCGGTTTCAACGCGGCACATGCAGGCGCCGCACAGGCCGCTGCGGCAGGAATTCGGCGCGGGAACCTCGGCGCGCAACATCGCATCGAGCAGGTTCTCGCCGGGCTCACAGACGAAGTTGAAGGTTTGACCGTCCAGCACGGTTTCGACGGTAGTGGGAGTGGCCGCGACGGGCCCGGTTGTGCCCGCGCCAGCGACCAGGTCGCAGGCAGTAGCTTCGGCGGTCACCTCAGCAAGCGGCGCATCCAGATGCGCCTGCGCAGCGATGGCACCGCGGGTAGCCCCCGCGCTCGCCGGCATTTCGGTCAACGAAGCAAACCGCTCCACATGAACCCGCGCACGCGCGAGCCCAAGTGCCAGCACGGCAGCGAGCGCACTCTCCATGAACGGCGTGGGCCCGCAGATAAAGCACTCTTGCGTGCTCCACGGCCGCGCCAGCTCTTCCAGATGACGTTGCTGCGGCACGCCCTGCACGCTATCGAGCCAGTGAATCACGCGCAGGCGGCCAGGATGGCGTTGCGCGAGTTGACGCAGCTCGTCGCCGAAGATCACCGAACGCTCGTCACGGTTCGCGTAGATCAGCGTGAGCATGCCGCGCCCGCTCACCAACGCCGACTTCAGGATCGACAGCACCGGCGTAATGCCGCTGCCGCCCGCGAACAACAGCAGATCGTCGTCGAGCGAGCGTGGACTGAAGACACCTGCCGGCGCCATCACCTCGAGTTCGTCGCCGGGTTGAACGTAGTCGCACATCCAGTTCGACGCGCGCCCCTCGCGCACGCGCTTGACGGTAATCTTCGGCGCGGCGTCGATACCCGGCGCGCTCGAAAGCGAATAGCAGCGCTGCACGGTCGCCTTCTCGCACGGCACCCTGAGCGTGAGGAATTGCCCCGGGCGATAGCGAAATGCATCGCGCAAGCTCTGCGGCAGATCGAACACGAACGAGCGCGCATCGGCGCTCTCCGCGATCACGTCCGCCACCTTCAGCCGGTGAAAACGCGAATCGGCCATGGCGGGCGAACTCAGGCGATGCCCATGATGAGCTGCGCATTATCGATCCGGTACTCGCTGCCGTTGATAAAACGCGAGTCGTCGGAGGCAAGGAACAGCACAAGGTTGGCGATATCTTCCGGCAAGCACATACGCCCGTGCGGATCGACCGATTGCGTGAGCGCATCGCGCGTTTCCTCAGCAGAACCGAAGAACGGCGCGGTCATAGGCGTGAGAATGCCGTCCGGGTGGATCGTATTGCAGCGAATCTTGTAGCCTTGCTGCTTGCAATGCGCCGCAATCGCGCGCGTCAGCGCCGTCACTGCGCCCTTGCTGGCCGAATACGCGCAGAACATGCCCAAACCGCCCAGCGCCGCGACCGACGACATGTTGACGATCGAACCACCCGTCTCCTTCATCGCCTTGACTGCCGCGCGGCAACCGAGGAAATAGCCTTCGGCGTTGATGCGCAGCACACGCTGCCATTGTTCGAGCGAGGTGTCCTCGATACTGCCGAGCAGCAGCACCGCGGCATTGTTGACGAGCACGTCGGGCGTACCGAAGCGTGTTTGCGCCGTGCCGAATACGTCGTTCCAACCCGCTTCGGAGGTGATGTCGTGACGCACGAACACCGCCGCATCCCCGATCTGCGCGGCGACTTCATGCCCGGCTTCCTCGTTCACATCGGTCAGCACGACGCGCGCGCCTTCACGTGCAAACAGCAGCGCGTCCTGCTTGCCCACGCCGCTTGCAGCACCGGTCACGACGGCGATCTTGCCTTTGAGTCTGTCTCCCATCTTCGTTCTCTCTTCTTCAGTGTTGATCAGCTTGATTCAGCTTCAGTCAGGGAATGGGCGGAGTTCGCGAGAACCGCGCCCGCTGCGGCCCGGCCCGCCTGGCGGCCCGACCAGATACAGTCCGCGAGCGAGAGGCCGCTCACGTAATGATTCGATGCGAGCCCGCAGGCGGCGCGGCCGGCCGCAAAGAGACCCGTCACCGGCTTGCCCTCCTCGGACAACACGGCATTCGTGGTTTCGTCGACCCGCAAGCCGCCAAGCGTGATGGACGGGCATGGAAAGACGCGGCTATCCGACGAGATATCGATTGCGTAATACGGCCCGTGAGCGAGCGGCTGCAGCATCGCGGCCGACTTGCCGAACGCGGGATCGCAAGCGTTATGCGCTGCGGCGTTATAGGTGTCGACGGTCCGCTGCAGCACGGCGGAGTCGACGGCAATGCGTGCCGCCAGTTCGGCAAGCGAGTTCGCGCGCTTGCGGCCGAATAGCATCAACAGCAAAGCTGGAACGCTCTGAAACGCCCACAGGCCACCGCGCAGGCATTCGGTCAACGCGAGGCCAACCAGGCGCGCATCGAGAATCAGCCAGGCCCGGCCCTCGCGGGTTTCGCACATCGCATGGCCGAGCGCCGCCCCGTACACCTCTTCATTGCAAAAGCGCTCGCCGTGCCGATCGACCACGCAGCCTTGGGCCCAGGCATAGGGCGGGTTGATGAAGCGCCATGCCGAGACACGTTCAAGCCGCAGCGCCTCGCCGCCTGCCGAGACGCCGAGGCGAATGCCTGAACCATCGCAAGCGGTCGTGCCAAGCCGCCAGTTGCGTAGATAGCGTGGCGCGTGCTGCGCCACCATCGTGCGGTTGAAAATGAAACCACCGGTCGTGAGGACGACGGCATCGGCCTTGATGGTCAGCGGCCGGCTCTCGCGCATCTCGATGCGATGCAGCGCGGCGCGCAACCGATCGGCGAGCGCAGGCAGACCGTTATGCAGCCGCTCCGCCCAGCGCGCAAGACGCCGATGTTGACGCTGCGCGCGTCCGGGCGCGACCTGCCAGACCTGGGCGCCGATTACTCGCCCCGCTTTATCCACGACCAGCCTGCGCACGGCAGCGTTGCACAACGTGTCAACCAGCGGTTGTGCGTCAACCGCCCGGCGCAACGTGTCGTACAGCACCCGCCCCGACATCCCGTGCCCCACCACGCGATGCCCGCGTGGCGCCGGCGGATATTCGCGCGATGCATCGCCGACAGCCTCATTGCCCGAGTAGTACAGGTAGTAACGATCCTGCGGATACGAGGTCTTGCGCGGCGGCACCGATGCCGCGAAGCGCACGCCAAGCCGCTCGAGCCAGCTCAGCATGCTGACGCTGCCCGCGCAGAAGCGACTGAGCGCCGCAGCGGAAACGGCGTCGCCGACTTCCCGCTGCAGATAGGCGAACATCGCTTCGGGCGTGTCGGTATAACCCGCTTCCTGTTGATAACGCGTGCCGCCTCCCGCGTAGATCACGCCACCGCTCTTCGCACTCGCGCCGCCACCGTCGAAACGCTCGACGATCCGCACCCGCGCGCCTGCCGCGGCGGCTTCGAGCGCAGCGCATGCACCGGCCGCGCCGAAGCCGACGACCAGTACGTCGCATACCTCATCCCAGCGCACGCGAGCGGGATCGTCGACCACGAGCGGCGCGTCGACAGGCGTCGCCGAGCCGGAGTCCATGACGGCAGAAGCACCGGGCATACGCTGCGCCTCAGGCCGCTGCGCAGCGCACAGGCGCTGCAGCGGTGGTGTACATGCCATCGACGTACACCAGAGGATCCACCTCGCCGCTCATCAGAACCTGCTGCAACTGGCCGATAAAAACCGTGTGCGTCCCGTACTCGAAGCGGCCATCCTGCCGGCAGATGAGGCTCGCCTGCGCATCGTGCAGATAGGGCACGCCATGGCCCGATGTCTGCCAGTTGCCGGTGGTAAAGCGCGCCTCGCCTTTTAAACGCCCGCTGCAGTCGATCGCAATGTCCTGGTGCTGTGCCGCGAGCACGTTGATGCAGAAGTCGGCGCCCGCATCGAGCGGCGGAAAGATCGATGCGGTGCGATTGATACAGATCAGCAGCGACGGCGGCTCGGTCGACAGCGAATCGACCGCGGTGGCCGACATCGAATAGCGCCGCTCGCCGTCGCAACAACTGATGACCGTGACCGAGCGGGCGAGGCGCCGCATCGCCAGCAACATGTCGGCACGCAGCGGATGGGAAGAAAGATCGGTCATGACGTGACTCCACGAAGTGCGGTGGTTGAGTGCTGCTGTGCATGCACGCCGAACGTTCGTAACGTTTCCGACGATCCGGAAGGCGCACCGCCTGCAGCCAGATGATTCGCGGCGATGAAGCCGAATGTCATTGCCGGTCCGAGCGTCGAGCCCGCACCCGGATAGCTCGCGCCCATCATCGAGGCACTGGTGTTGCCGATCGCGTAGAGACCGGGAATAGGCGTCGAATCGTCGCGTAGCACGCGGGCGAATTCGTCGGTGACGAGGCCGCCTTTGGTGCCGATATCGCCCGCGTCAATGCGCACGGCGTAGAACGGTCCCTGTTCGATGGGCGCGAGACACGGGTTCGGCTTCACGTGGGGATCGCCGTAATAGGTGTCGAACGCGTTGTTGCCCTTGCCGAATTCCTCGTCAATGCCGCTTGCCGCGTAACGGTTCATATTCGCAACCGTGTCGCAGAGGCCCTCGGCGTCGACGCCGATTTCTGCTGCCAGCGCTTCGAGCGAATCCGCACGCTGCAGCAATGAGCGAAATGCAGCAGGAATGCGCGCGTCCGGCATCATCGAACCCGGCATGATCGGTCCGCACGGATACTTCTTGCGAAACTGCGCGTCGAATACCATCCATGCCGGCACGCTCGCCCCGGTCTGGGCGTGATCCCGGTACATCGCGGGAACAAATTCGGAATACGGCGCAGCCTCGTTGACGAAGCGTCTGCCAAGTCCATTCACCACCACACAGCCCGGCAGATTGCGCTCGACGAACAGCGCTCGCTGCTTTTCCTCCTGCTCGACGTGGACAGTCGGTGCGCCCCACACGTGTTCCATCAGCGCGATTGCCGCGCCGCAACGCATGCCCGCGGCAATGCCGTCGCCGATGTTGTTCGGCGGTGTTGCACTCCATTGCGCCTGCGTGGGACGCGACAAGTAGCGCTCGCGCATCGCCTGATTGCGTTCGAAACCACCCGCGGCGAGGATCACGCCTCGCCCGGCGAGCACACGCACTGACTCTCCCGCGTGCTCCACCAGCACGCCGCTCACGCGGCCGTCGTCTTCGATCAGATCGCGCATCGGCGCATCAAGCCACAGCGGCACATCGCGATCCAGCAACGCCCGGCGCAGCCCGCCTGCCAGCGCATTGCCAAGCGTCAGCCTGCGGTCGCGGCGCGAACGGCTGCGGGCGCGCCAGTCGAACCAGTAACGGCCGAACTGCCGCAACGCAAGGCTCACATAACCAGGCGCCTTCGAGAGCAGCATATGGGCCTCTTTCGACGTCACTGCAACCCGTCCGCCAATCAAGGTGCCCGGCGACGGCAACCGCAGCCGCGCGAATTCCTCGCCGAGGCTTGCGCCGTCCACCGGTAACGGATCGAGCGCACGATAGCCCGGCATCGACCCCGGCAGATGCTGGAAATAGTCCGCGTATTTCGGCAGCGATTCATAACGCACCGGCGTATTGGCCTCGAGATAGCGCAGCATCTGCGGCGCGATATCGAGGTAGGCATCGACTTTTCCCGCAGCGGTGACACCTTGCGTGCAGGCCTCGATATAGGTGCGGGCCGCCTCGCGCGTATCGGTGGCGCCAAGTTCGGCGATATGGTGATTGCAGGGAATCCAGATTCCGCCGCCGGACACCGCCGAGGTGCCGCCGTACACCTCGCTCTTTTCGAGCACGATGACGGACAGGCCGTTGTCGGCAGCACGGCAGGCCGCCAGCATGCCGCCGGCGCCTGAGCCGACCACCACCACGTCGAAACGAAAGGTCTGCACGTGCTGTTCAGTCATGGCCGCCGCCCGTCAGACGAAGAAGTCGGTGTTCGGACGGCCGAGCATCACGGCACCGAGATTCTGGCCGAAGCGGTCCACGTTGTTCGCGTAGTGCGCGCGCGCCGCATGCAGATCGAGAAAGCGCCGCACCAGCGGATTGCGGTGATAAATACCATTGCCGCCCGCATAGCGCAGCAGCACATTGGCTGCCTGCGCGCAACGCTCAGCGACTTGTGCCGACTGATAGCGGAAATGCACGCGCCGTTCGATCGATACGGCAGGCCCGCCATTTACCGCCGCCAGCAGCTCGGCGAAATTGCGCATCAGCAGCACTTTCATTTCGTCGATGGCGACCGCGGCGTTCGCGCAAGCGGTCTGCGCACCGGTGTCATCGGTGGTTTTCGCGCCGCTGTTGGCGCTCACACGGGTCGCCGCGTACGACGTGAAATCGTCCAGTGCGCCCTGCAGTGCACCGATACAGGCGGTGCACACAGCGCGCACGAAAATCTGCGCGAAAGGCAGTTGAAACAGCGGCGCATCGTTGACGGCGAGGCCGGGACTCGTGCCCATCATGCCGTCAATGGCCTTGTGCGTGCGGTAGTCCGGCACGAAGGCATCGTCGACCACAATGTCGTGACTGCCGGTTGCGCGCAGACCCAGCACATCCCAGTCCTGGACGATGGTGTAATCGCTCTTGGGCAGCAGGAAAGTGCGATATTCCGGCGGCTCACCTTGATTGGCGGGCGGCACCAGCGCACCGAGGAAAATCCATTCGCATAGCTCACTGCCGCTCGAGAACTTCCAGTGACCCGAGAGCCGGAAACCACCTTCAACCGGCGTCACGCGACCCACCGGCATGTAAGTGGAAGCAATCAGCGTGCTCGCGTCCTTGCCCCACACGTCCTGCTGAGCGCGCTCGTCGAACAACGCCAACTGCCAGTTATGCACGCCGATCACGCCGTAGACCCATGCCGTCGACATGCAACCTCGCGCCACGGCCATCTGGATCTCGAAGAAGGTCTGCGGATCGAGTTCGTAGCCGCCGTAACGTTTCGGCTGCAACACCTTGAAAAAACCGGCTGCCTGAAAGTCGGCGAGCGTTTCGGCGGGAATGCGCCCGTTTGCTTCGGCCTCTGCCGCACGCTGCGCCAGCACCGGCGCGAGCACTTCGGCGCGGGCAATCAGTTCGGCTGCAAGGGCGTTCGAATCGTTGTCGCGATGCACGGCTGTCTCCTGGGATGGCGCGCGACGCTCGCCGCGCTTTTTCTGTAGGGTTCATCTTCGAGCCCGGGGCGCGGCGTCGCATCGTCCGAAGGGACTAGCGAAACCGCGGCCCCGTGGACCGCCGCTCAGGCGTAAACGCGCGTTTTCTCGCGATTGAAGTACGGAATGACGTGCTCGCCAATATTGCGGATCGTCTCGAGCTGAGCGGCTTGCGGCACCGTGCCCATCTGGCACAGGAACAGCACTTCATCGACGCCCGCCTCCATCAGACGGCCTACATAGCCGATGCAGTCATCGACCGTGCCGTAGGCGTGATTCGGGTTCATCATCGAGAGCGCCGGATCGCTGAAATTGACCACCACCTCTTCCGATGCAAAGCGCGAGCGGATCACCATTTCGCCGGTGTCGGCCTTCACCAGATCGTCGCCCCAGCTATCGGGGTTCGGCCGCTCGCCGCCCGTGTACCAGTACGCGAGCGACTCCATGAAGTAACGCTGGCCGCGAATGCCGATCTTGCGGGCCTGCTGGCCGTCGCTCATCACCACCGTCGGGCACAGTGCCGCGAGATGCTGGGTTGGGCGGAAGCCCACCTGATCCTCAGCCTTGCGGGTGCGCCAGGCTTCGCGATACAGCGTGTTCTTTTTCGCCACTTCGTCCGGGCCGCCAAAACCTAGCACCAGCGCGCCGAGACCGCGCTGTCCGGCGCGCAGCAGGCCGTCGTTGTTGGTGCAGGCCATGTACATTGGCGGATGCGGGTCCTGGTACGGTTTTGGGTGAATCGGCCGCTTCGGGATCTTGATGTACTTGCCGTCGTGCTCGATCTCGTCCTGCACGAACATCTTCGGCACCAGGTACATGGATTCGTCGATCATCGGCTGCAGTTCGGCGAGGTCGTAGCCGAACGCGCCAGCCTCCTGCTGGCTGCCGCCCTTGCCGACGCCGAAATGCACGCGCCCCTGCGAGAGGATGTCGAGCATCGCGACGCGCTCGGCCACCTTGATCGGATGGTTCATTGCAGGCGGCAGGCAGATCACACCGTGACCGAGACCGATGCGCGTCGTACGTCCAGCCAGATAGGCAAGGAAGGTCTCCGGCGCGCTCATGTGCGCGTAATTCGTGAGCGAAGTGTGTTCGACGCACCAGACGGTATCGAAGCCCATCTCTTCGGCGAGCAGCGCCTGCTCGACGGTCTCCTTGAATACCCGGTGATCGCCTTCCCGCGAAGCGTCCGTGGTCTGGGCTTCGTAAATCAGAGAAAACTTCATTGCGTGCGT
>FSXK01000209.1_pt1 | contig 47298 bp, 41 predicted proteins | sample 1638101 | NCBI WGS metagenome assembly FSXK01 (sample SAMEA3914788, study PRJEB12502) | metagenome | biome: forest; material: soil | place: Canada | collected 2011-07-03 | depth 0.1 m | reverse complement strand
GGCCTTGTCTTCGATGGTCAGCTGACCTGAAAGCACGTAACCCGCATTCGGCACGGGGTGCGTGTGCCATGGCAACGCGGTGTTCGGCGGGATGGTCATCTTCAGCATCGTCAACTGCGGCGTGCCTTTGGGATACGACCTATAGGGCTTTCCGTTCCACGACCTGTCGCTTTTGACGAGCACGTCGACATGCGCGGACGACACCGATTGTGCACGCACCAACGCCACGAATGGCGCCAGAAGGATGAGCGAGAAAAGCGCCCGCTTGTGCATCTTGTTCATACAGTTTTCCTGAAACGATTCATCGGAATTTGCGAGCTTCTCGCGTTGTGTGTGCATTGCAATGCATGCATCGACGCGCTTGCGACGAAGGCCGATCCCGATGCAGGCGCATCGCTTGGATGCCGCATCGGGACCGCACAAGCCCGCAGATAGAGGGCTTGTGTTATCAGCCCTTGGGCAACACTGGGCCGTTGCCCGCACCGGTCGAACCAATGGCAGCGGCGATTGCGACCATCTCCTCGTGCGAGAGCTGGAACTCGGCTGCAGCAAGCCAGCCATCGACCTGCGCAGGCGTGCGCGCGCCGACAATTGCACCCGTCACGCCAGGCCACGCCAGCGTCCACGCCACTGCAACCGTGGCGACCGACACGCCATGCCGATTTGCAATCGGGCGCAGCGCATCGGCGAGCTTCAAATTGGCGTTCAACTTGTCGCCCGTGAACTCCGCATTGCGCGAACGCCAATCATCCTTGGGCAACGCCTTGGCGCGCTCGACGCTGAAACTGCCGGTGAGCAAACCCGACTGCATCGGGCTGTAGACGATCACGCCCGTCTGATAGTCGTGACACCATTGCAGCTCGGCGCCACCCACGTCACGGCGAATCAACGAGAACGGCGGCTGTAACGTATCGACGTGACCCAGCGATTCGGCCGAAAGCAACTGTTGAACGTTATGGTTGGAAAGGCCGACCGCGCGCACTTTTCCTTCCTTCTTCAGATCAAGCAGCGTCTGCCAATACGCTTCCAACGGCGTACCGTCTTCAGCCGGCCAATGCATCTGATAAAGATCGATGCGCTCAACACCCAGGCGCTTCAACGATGCGTCGATCTCATGTCGGATGCTGGCAGGTGCGCCCACTTGACGCGGCGCTGCCTGGCGATTGTTTTCATCCCAGACGAGACCGCACTTGGTGAACACATACGGCCGCTGATCGGCCGGCAATCCGGCGAGCGCTTTGCGCACCACTTCTTCGGAATGTCCAAGGCCGTAAATCGCGGCCGTGTCGATCCAGTTGATGCCGCGCTCGATCGCATGACGGATCGCGGCAATGGAATCGTTGTCGTCCTGCGAACCCCAACCGAAGGCCCAGTCATTACTGCCGATGGCCCAGGCGCCGAAGCCGACGCGGGTGATGGTCATGTCGGTGAGGCCCAACCGACGAGTAGGAAGCGCCGAGCTCTGCGACGCAGCGAAAATTGCAGGATTAGTAGCCATAGCGATGTCTCTGGGGAGGAGGGGGACATAGCCAACGTAGGGCCACCCACGCCATCGTTCAAATTGAATATTTTGATATAATTAATCTTTTTCCTAGATGAAATAGCCGCATCGAGGCGCACCATGGAAATCCGTCAGTTACAGCACTTCGTGGCACTCGCCGAAGAAAGGCATTTCACCCGCGCGGCACGACGGGTAAACATCGTGCAGTCGGCGCTATCCACCTCGATCCGCCAGCTGGAATCCGAACTGGACGCGCAACTGGTCGTGCGAAGCACGCGCCAAGTCAGCCTCACCAGCGCCGGCAAAGTGTTCCTCCACAAAGCCAAAGCCGCGCTCGATGCGGTCGACGACGCGCGCGAAGCGGTCGCTGCCGTGCAGGGACTGAAGCGCGGCACGTTGAACATCGGCTCGATGCAAAGCCTGCCCGCATTTCTCGATCTGCCGTCACTGATCGAACAATTTCATGCACAGCATCCAGGCGTCGACGTGCGCTTGTGTCAGGGCGGTGCATCGCTGCTGCTGGAAAAAGTGCGCAGCGGCAGACTCGATCTAGCCTTCCTTCCCTTATCCGAACCACCCGCGGACGTCCAAACAACGATGATTGCGTGCGAAGCGTTGGTCGTCGTCTGCGCACCCAACCATCCGCTCGCGGGCCAAGTCGATGTGCCACTAAGCGCACTGCGCGACCAACCGTTCGTCGATTTCGAACTGGACTGGGGCACACGCAAACTCATCGATCGCGGTTTCATCGAAGCCGGTATCGATCGACATATCGCCTTCGAAGTGAGCGATCTGGACACGCAACTCGAACTCGTCCGCCGCGGTTTGGGCATAGCGCTACTTCCGGAAGCTATCGCCGAAGCGCGCCGCCTCAACATCGGCATTGCGGAACTCGCCGGCCCCGAACTGTGTTGGGAAGTGGTTGTGGCCTACAGGGCCGGAAACGAGGAAGAGTCGATGCCCACGGACCTTGCGCCGAGAGCGTTCTTCGAACTGCTTTGCAGCACGAAAGTTACTTTCTGATTCGGATGTACCTTCGCTATACGTAAAAGCACTCTAACCCCTCTTCTAGTGACCTTACGGCTACGTTATAACGTCGGTCCTTGCCGCTGATTTGTCTGCTGCTGATTGATTTGCATCTGCTGGGCCTGCAACTGCGCTTGATTGATCGCTTGCTGCTGGTCGTGTTGCTGAATCTGCTGGATCGATTGTTCCGGCTGTGGGGACGGTTGCTTCACGTCTATGATTGCCGTCCCCGGCGCCCATCCGCCCGAGCCGAAACCGACCAAGCCTTGTTGCTGGTCGAAATGCACATGTTCGAGCTTCCGTTCATTGATGTCCTCGACATGGCACGCGGCAGTGAACTGCATTAGCCGATTTTCGGATGCGTCGGGGAAAATCCGCTTCATTTCATTAAATAACGCGTGATTGGAATTGGCCGGGTTGCGTGGATCGTCTAACCACTGTCCTTGAGCAAACTGCGTCTGAAGACTCAAGCCGTCCTGAATAGCATGTTGGGTAGCCGGGCCGACCACTCCATCTTTGGTCAGATGATGGTCGCTCTGGAAACGCTCTACTGCGTCGCGTGTGGCTGGCCCAAAGTCCCCATCGGCTTTGGCCGAATACCCAAGCGCAGCCAAGTTCGTTTGTAGATCACGAACCTCTTGGTCGCGAGCACCTTCTTTGATCACTTGTGCGTTGCTGCCTACTGCGTGACCGCGTGGATCTTCAATCAATGGCGCAACATTTTTTTCGGGAATTGAGACTAAATCGTATTTGATTTCCCAATACTTCGAAAACGTCTTCGCCATATCACCATCGGACATTTTGACAAAGTCGTTGTAGTCGGTACCCGTCAGCGTTCTTAGCTCGTTTTTGTCTAAATTATTTAAGATATTGGTACGCGTACGGGCGCCCCTGAAGTGTCCGGTAGCAATAGCATCTTGCAGCGAATGATAGCCGGCTGCACCCTGCTGATGAGCTAAGTACGTGTCTAGTCCGCTGGGTTGAGGCTCACCAGACAAATAAGGCAGTTTATCTTTAGCGTGCGCGCTGATTAGCATTTTACGGTTGTCTTCGTAGAAACGCGCTCCAGCATCAGCATTTAATTTTGGATCTAGTTCGTGGCCGCTGATGCCGTATTCCTTAGCTGTACGCGGGATCATCTGGAACAATCCCTTAGCACCGCTCGAATTAATCGCAGAGGGATTGAACGTACCACCAGTTTCAATAGACGAAAACCGCAAAAAATCATCGCTTGGAATATCGTACTTTTTCGCAGTGTCCTCGATGATGTCAAGCACCTGTTCTCGAGTGTAGGCGTCAGCCATAGCTCAAGTTCCTTATATGCATATGGTTTGAAGCCCTTTCCTGGCGCGAAGTCACCCAATTTCAGGGCTTGGTCTCTTTATAAGTTTTGCTGGTGGCGTCGTAGCGATAGTGACGTACATCACTAGAGCCAAGATTTCGAAGGTGACCCTGGACATCTTCATCGGCGCCTGACATGTTGACTTGAATAGCTGGCATGTCTTCACCTTGGTCAGGTACAAAAGTCACCTTGCCAAGACTCTTCTCGCAGGCGATATTGGCGGCACTGTTTGAACCACAAGACGGACTATTGTCTTCGCCAGACTCTACGTTCCCGAGATAACTCCAATAAGCAGCATTCTTACCGATTAGATGCGGGTCGAAAGCAAATAGCTCATACGAAGAAACCCACTCGCCGGATACCTGAGTTCCCTCAGGTATCGCCAGCACAAGCCTGCCGGCTGCGGTGTGATAGCTGGGCGGCGTCTGATCCGTATCGACTTCATTGGCGTTGCCTCGATCTCCAAATTGACCGACATTGCTTTGCGTGCCGAGCAGCGACCATGCGGAGTGAGTCCCCGCGCTAGCTTGCCGATAGGTGGCTACGGTAATCGTTGCCTGAAGGCCGGGCACGAAGGTGGTATCAAGGCCCGGTGGTGTCGGCGGAGCGGTGGAGGCGAAACCTGTGAAGTAGGAAACGCCACCTAACGAAAACGAATAGGAAAACCAGTAGCTGGCGTAGCGTCCTTGATCAATATCAAAGTTGGATTCCCCATGGCTATCCTTTCCATAGATCGCCTTAAGCACCTGGGGCGCAGTTGGTTGCGCAGCAGTCGCGGGCGGTTGATTTCCGCCCGCTTGCGCCGCGCTTGCCACAATCAGAACACATGCCAAGCCGACTACGCGGCCGAAAGTGTAGAAAGCACCGCAACGTTTATTTCGATTCATGCTTAAGCTCCTTTTATTCATTCCGCGCAGGAGCAAGACGGTAAGCCAGCCGGCGATCCTCACTGGCCAACCTTGCCTCTTCCTTGGCGTATGTGAGCGATCCTGCACACGACATCTTGGACTGTCAACGATCGATTGAAGTGACTCCGCGTGCGTATCCTCTGACATCACTCCGTGATCGTCGTTTGCGGCTACTACCTCCATCTGCAATCAGTGTGCGTCTATGCGTGATCCACACACGTCACGGCCTTAGCAACATCCTCCAACACATCATCGATCTGAAAGCTCAGATCGCCGAAGAGTTGTCCGATCAGGCTGCGGCGGATGAAAAGTATGGTGTCGTGGTCGCCGTCGGAGGTGGCGGTGCCGGCGAGTTGTGCCATTAGCAGTAGCTTGTCGCGGATGGTGCACAGTTCGTCGTAGTTATCGCGGGACAACATGAAGCTTGCTGGGTGGAACAGCTCGTGGGGTTTCTTATTCATGGGCGGGCTCCATTGATGTAGGTCGCGCCACGTATTGCGCGTGGCGCGAAGGGCTACAGGAAAAATCCTGCATGCAGAGTCGGAACTTTCCGATTCCGTTTCTACAAGCGCCCAATGAGGCCCGACGCCGTCCAGTATGAGCGGCGGTGAAGCAGTGCAAAAAGCGGCGTGGCGGGGACACGCGTGTGCGTGTGTGCCGTATGATCGAGCGTAACCATGATCAACTCCGTAACCAGTTGGTGGTGGCCAGCGGATCGTTTGGGCTCCTACCCAGGCGATCCGCGCTACTTCACTCATGTCGGGCGTGCCGGACTCATCAAAGGCCGATGGGCACGCCCGACAAAAGCACCATCGCATACATGCAACGCCGTTATCTGTCAGCGCAGGCAGATTTGATGTTGGCGATAAGGCTGATGTGTTTTGTGTCGCGAGTGGCGATCACAGCGCGTGGTTACCCCACGCTTCATGCGCACATGGTCAGCTGATGAGGAATATGTGCGGATGGAATGCTACCGACCTGCTCTCATGCGTTGACCGCTGGAGATTGCACATCGAAACCCGGCGTACGCGGAAACCGAAGCTCGAATGTTGTAAGTCCATCTATCCGGCTCTGCGCAGTCACCGTGCCGCCGTGCAGATCCATGATGCTTTTCACTATGGCCAGACCGAGGCCGGCTGAGTTTGCGGAGTCGCTGCGCGATCGGTCGCCGCGGAAGAAACGTTCGAAGATGCGTTCCAGCTGTTCGCGGTCGATACCTTTTCCGGGGTTCTCCACCGATACCACGACTTCATTCGCATTGGCGAAACCTCGCAAGGCGATGGTCTGTCCTTGCGGTGTATAGCGAATGGCATTGGCCAACAGATTGTTGACGGCGCGACGGAAGAGTTCGCGGTCGGCAAAGACGCTGCCTTTGGCCGATACCGCTATGGATATGCCGGCTTCGGATGATAGCCCTTCGAAGTAATCCGCCATGGCACCGAGCTGCTCGGCCAAATCCATTTCCACAATGCGCAGCGCGAATTGCGGGTTCTCGGCGCGCGCCAGGAACAAGACGCTTTCGATGGTGCGGCTCACCCGCTCGCATTCTTCGATGTTGGAACCCAGTAGCGATTCGTATTCGGCGACGGAGCGCGGTCGCGTCAGCGCCACTTCATTCGTTCCGCGGAGATTGCTTAGTGGCGTGCGCAGATCGTGGGCGAGATCTACGGTGAACTGCCATACGCGAGCGAAACCTTGCTCTAGCCGCTCCAGCATGTCGTTCAGCGACGATGTCAGCTGCTGAAGTTCAATGGGTGACTGTTCCAATGACATGCGCGCATCCAGACGGTGCGCCGTAATGCCCTTGGCTTGTGCGGCCATGGTATGAAGCGGACGCAATGCGCGGCGCACCAGCAGGAAGCTCAACAGTGTCACCAGCAGCATGGCGGCGATCACGATGGCGGCAATGTCGCGTCTGAAGCGCGACAATAACGCGGCTCTATCGGCCAGCGATCGCGCTACGACAATGACGACATGCGAACCATCGGCGAGTACGCCTTGGGTCGCGACACCGTCGATCGGTGCATGATTGAGGTCGCGCCAGACTTGAACGTTCTTCTGAGTGATGCGTTCGTCCGCTTCCACCGCGGCCATCGGTTGGAGCGGAATGCCGGACGGGTTGTAATCGATCAAAGCGCGGCCGCTTGCGTCGGATATGCGCATGGCGAGGGCCGGGTCTCCCAGCACAAGGGCGACCAGGCGATCGCGGTGCTGCGTTACATCCGCATCCGATTGCACCTCGGCGACCAAGCGTCGCAAGTGGCGTGTCGCAAGCACGATGTTCGTATCGTCCTGAGCGGTGAGGCGCGAAGCGAGTGCATCGTAGAGAAGAAAGCCGACCGCCATGAAGCACACGGCGGTGATCGCGATGAATGTCGTCGCAAGCCGTGTGCTTAGCGAAAAGCCACTCATCCATGCTCTTCCAGATCGAGCACGTAACCGACGCCACGCACTGTATGAATGAGTTTGGTATCGCGACCGTCGTCAACCTTCATGCGCAGGCGCCGTATCGCCACTTCGACGACGTTGGTATCGCTGTCGAAGTTCATATCCCATACGTACGAAGCGATCTGCGTGCGGCTTAATACTTCGCCGCGCCGACGTGCCAAGAGCTGAAGCAATGAAAACTCTTTCGGTGTCAGGTCGATCTTCTGGCCTGCTCGGCGCACGCGCCTGCGAATGGCGTCGATTTCGAGATCGCCGATATGGACGTGCTCGACGTCTCTAGGTGGCCCGCGGCGCAGCAGGGTGCGAACGCGCGCCAGCAGTTCGACAAAGGCGAAGGGTTTGACGAGGTAGTCGTCGCCGCCACACTCAAGGCCGCGCACGCGTTCTTCCAACTCGTCCAGCGCGGTGAGGAAAAGCACCGGTGTTTCTTTCTTTGCGCGAAGCCGTTCCAGCACCGTCCAGCCGTCCATACCGGGAAGCATGACGTCGAGCACGATCAACTCATAATCGTCTTCAAGGGCAAGATGTAAGCCGTCGATGCCGTTGTGGGCAATATCAACGGTGAAACCGGATTCCTCGAGACCTTTTTTCAGGTACTCGCCGGCTTTGCGTTCGTCTTCGATCACTAACAGGCGCATGAAGCGTCTCCGCTGCGTACCCGGAAATCATACGCGGGGGGCCGGGGAGGCGCGATTACAAATTTGTCAGCTTTCCGTCAGAGCCCGGCAAGCGCCGGGAACCTAGTCTGCAGCCCAAGCCTACGTGACGGGAAACGCAGTATGTGGATCGTTCAACTTGCGCTGAAACGGCCTTACACCTTCATTGTGCTGGCGCTGCTTATCGCGATCATCGGGCCCCTGATGATCCGACGCACGCCGACGGATATTTTTCCGAATATCAATATTCCGGTGTTGAGCATCGTCTGGTCGTACAACGGTTTTTCCGCGACCGACATGGCCAATCGCATCACCACGCCCTACGAGCGGGCGTTGACGTCCGACGTCGATAATATCGAGCACATCGAGTCGCAGACGGTTAACGGCGTCGCTGTCGTTAAGGTCTACTTTCATACTGGTGCCGATATCAATCGTGCCATCGCTGAGGCTTCTGCCAATTCGCAGTCGTTGCTGCGCGTGTTGCCGCCGGGCACCTTGCCGCCGCTGATCATCTCGTACAACGCATCGACCGTACCGATCTTGCAGTTGGCGCTGTCCAGCAAGACGCTGTCGGAGCAGCAGCTTTACGACCTTGGCAATAACTTCATCCGCACGCAGCTGGCCACGGTGCAGGGTGCGGCGGTGCCGTTGCCGTTCGGCGGCAAGGTGCGGCAGGTGATGGTCGATATCGATTCGCAGGCGATGCAGGCTAAAGGGCTGTCTCCGCTCGATGTCGTCAATGCCGTCAACGCACAGAGCCTGATTCTTCCGGGTGGTACCGCGAAGATCGGCGCGTTGGAATACAACGTCAATATGAATGGCAGTACCGATTCGATAGCCGCACTCAACGATCTACCGGTCAAGGCGACGCAAGGTGGCGTGATCTATCTGCGCGATGTGGCAACGGTACGCGATGGCTATGCACCGCAGACGAATATCGTGCGTGTAGACGGTGTGCGTTCGGCCCTGTTACAGGTGGAGAAGACCGGCGATGCGTCGACGCTCGACATCATTGCGAACGTCAAGGCGCTGCTGCCGAAGATAGCTGCTGGATTGCCGAAGGCGCTGGTTGTAAAGCCGGTGTCCGATCAATCGGTTTTCGTCAGCGCGGCGGTGAGTGGCGTGGTGCGCGAGGGCGTGATCGCTGCCGGCCTGACGGCGGTGATGATCCTGCTATTTCTCGGCAGCTGGCGTTCCACGCTGATCATCGCGGCGACCATTCCGCTGTCGATCCTTACGTCGTTGATCGTGCTGTCCTGTCTTGGCGAGACGATCAACATCATGACGTTGGGTGGCTTGGCGCTGGCGGTGGGCATTCTGGTCGATGACGCGACGGTGGCGATTGAGAACATCAGCCACCACCTGGAAAGCGACAAGCCGCTGATGACGGCTATCGTCAATGCATCTGCGGAGATCGCGCTGCCGACACTGGTTTCGACGCTGTCGATCTGCATTGTCTTCTTGCCGATGTTTCTGTTGCCTGGCGTTGCGCGTTATTTGTTCGTGCCGCTTGCCGAGGCGGTGGTGTTCGCCATGCTTGCGTCGTATTTCTTCTCGCGCACGCTCATTCCTACGTTGGCGATGTATCTGCTGCGCCATGAGCGCAAGGGAGCTGCTGGAGCGAAGCCGAGCACGCATGCACTGGCACGCTTTCAGCAACGGTTCGAGCGCGGATTCGAGGCGCTGGGCGAGCGCTATCACGCACTGTTGCATCGCGCGCTTGCGCGTCCCGGCAAGGTTGCCGTGACATTTATCGCAATCTGTCTGGGTTCGATGCTGCTGCTTCCGGTGCTTGGACGCGATTTCTTCCCGACGTCCGATACCGGCGAGATTCGTCTGCATATGCGTGTGAAGACGGGAACGCGTATCGAGCAGACGGCACGATTGGTCGATCTGGCCGAGCAGAAGATTCGGGCGCTTATTCCGCCGTCGCGGCTGTCTGGCATTCTGGACAACATCGGCCTGCCGGTGAGCGGTATCAATCTCACCTACGATTCGTCTTCGCCTGTCGGCTCTGCGGACGCCGATATCCTTATTACGCTCAAGCCCGGCCATAAGCCGACGCAGCAGTACGTTTCGTTGCTGCGCGAAAAGCTCAATCAGGATTTCCCCGGCACCAGCTTCTCGTTTCTGCCGGCGGACATCATCAGCCAGATTCTCGACTTCGGCCTGCCCTCCCCGATTGACGTGCAGATTGTGGGCAACAACGAGGTAGCTAATCGCGCCACGGCGGAGAAACTGTTGCAGGCATTTCGCAGCGTGCCCGGCCTGGTCGATCCGCGAATCCAGCAGCCGGACGATGCGCCTGCCATCAATGTCGAGGTCGATCGAACGAAAGCAATCCAGGCTGGCTTCCAGCAACGCACGATTGCGCAGAATCTCTTGATCGCGCTTTCAGGCAGCTCGCAAACGACGCCGAATTTCTGGCTGAATCCCAAGAACGGTGTGAGCTATCCGTTGATGACGGAGTCGCCGCAGTACACCATCGATTCGCTGCAGGCGCTGGGCAATATTCCCTTGAACGCGACCTTGGGCAAAGGCACGGCGCCTCAGTCGGGTCAGGCGGTGCCGATTCTCGGATCGCTGAGTACGTTCCAGCGCGCCAACCAGGATGCTGTGGTTTCGCATTACAACGTGCAGCCGGTCATCGATATTTTCGCTGGCGTGCAGGGGCGTGACCTGGGCGCAGTCGCCGGCGACATTTCGCGGTTGGTCGATCATGCGCGCGCCAGCCTTAGCGGTGGATCGAGCATTGAGATTCGCGGCGAAGTGCAGACCATGCAGTCATCGTTCCAAGGATTGATGCTTGGTCTGCTTTTCGCAGTCGGGCTGGTCTATGCATTGATGGTGGTGAACTTCCAGTCGTGGATCGATCCGCTGGTGATTATCTGCGCGCTGCCCGGTGCACTCGCCGGCATCGTCTGGATGTTGTTTGTGACCGGTACGACGGTGAGCGTGCCTGCCCTGACCGGCTCGATCATGTGCATCGGCATTGCCACGGCCAACAGCATTCTGGTGGTGAGCTTTGCGCGTGAGCGCCTTGCGGCCGGGGCAACCGCGCTCGATGCAGCATTCGAGGCGGGCAGCAGTCGCTTCCGCCCGGTATTGATGACGGCGCTGGCGATGCTGATAGGCATGTTGCCGATGGCGATCGGTCTCGGCGACGGCGGTGAGCAGAACGCGCCGTTGGGTCGCGCTGTGATTGGTGGCTTGATGTTCGGCACCGTTTCTACCTTGATCTTCGTGCCGACGTTGTTTGCAGCCGCTCAAGGTTGGTTGCAACGCCGCAGTATCTCAACTGCGCCGGCGAATCTGTCACTCGACACTGAACTGAAATCCTGACGGGGAATACGGTTATGGCCACTCAAACCAAATCACGTTCGTCTACATCGACGCTGATGCTTCGGCTTATTCCCGGTGCTGTCGTGGTATTCGCATTGGGCATTGGCACGGCGCCGCGGCTCATCGCGCACATGGCGGTGAATCGCCAGACTCAATCGCTTAGCGAACCGACTGTAGCCGTGGTGCGCCCCGCCGCTGCGCCTGAGAGTCGCACCATCGATCTACCCGGTGACGTGCAAGCCTTTCAGGCCACGCGTATCTATGCGAGAACCAACGGTTATCTGAGCCACTGGTACACCGATATCGGCACGCAAGTGCAAGCTGGTCAGCTGCTGGCCACTATCGACGCACCTGAAGTCGATGCGCAATTGCAGCAGGCGCGTGCGGACGCGGATACAGCGCTGGCCGATTATCGGATTGCGAAAGTCACGTCGGACCGCTGGCAGGAGTTGCTTGCCACCAACTCCGTGTCGCGTCAGTCCGCACAGGAAAACCTGAGCGCGATGCAGGCGAAGCAGGCCACGCTGGCTGCTGCCGATGCAAACGTAGCGCGACTGGAACAGTTGCAGTCTTACGAGAAAGTTTATGCGCCGTTTGCGGGCACGATTACGCGGCGCAATATCGATACGGGCTCGCTTATCGATGCGGGGAGCAACGGCGGCGCACCTGCTGCGTTGTTCGATCTGGCCGAGACTGATCGCTTGCGTGTTTTCGTCGATGTTCCGCAAGACCAGGCTCCCGAAGTTGTCGCTGGCACGACCGCTCAATTGAGCCTGCCGCAATATCCGGGACGTTTATTCAGCGGCGTTGTGGCGCGCACGTCAGGCGCGATCGACTCCGTCAGTCGCACGCTGCGCGTGGAGGTCGACGTTGACAACAAAGACGACGCGATTCTTCCCGGCGCCTTTGCACAAGTGCACCTAGGCCTGACCAATTCAAAGCCTGGACTCCGCCTTCCCGCGAACGCGCTGCTGTTCCGGCCGACAGGCGTGGAGGTGGCGGTGGTGAACGATCAGAACAAAGTGCAGTTGATGCCCATTGTCCTGGGTCGCGATTTCGGTACGCGCGTGGAGATTCGAAGCGGGCTTCTCGGCAATGAACGCGTGATTATCAATCCCGGCGATGCGATCAGCGCGGGCCAGCCCGTGCGCGTGTCAACGGCTGCGGCGGCATCGGCTTGATTGCGCGAGGAGAACGACATGACTGTGCAAGCTACCAAAGTCGCTGCGTTTGTCGCCGTGTTGACGGTCGCCACGTTGACGGGCTGCACGCCTGGACCGGCTTATGTGCGGCCGAGTGTTGCGGTGCCGAGCCATTACAAAGACGTCAGCGCTACTAAGCCGCCGCCCGGTTGGAAGTCCGCTGCACCGAACGACATGCTTGATCGAGGCGAATGGTGGAAAGTGTTCCACGACGCATCGCTCGATGCGTTGGAATTGCGCGTTACGGTTTCCAATCAAACCATCAAGCAGGCCGTGGCGAATCTGCAACAGGCGCAAGCGCTGGTGGGTGAAGCGCGCGCAGCGTATATGCCGACCATCGGCGCTGGCGTGGACGTCAATCGCAGCCACACGTCGAAAAATGTCGTTGGCCGATCGCTTGCCGGCAAGACCGTTTCCGATTACGCGATGGGTGCCGATGTCGAGTGGGAGCCCGATCTTTTCGATCGCATCGGGCACGAAGTGGATGCTGCCAATGCGCGTGCACAGGCGAGCCAGGCCGATCTTGAATCCGTCACGTTGAGCATGCATGCGCAACTGGCGATGGACTACATCGATCTGCGCGAACTGGACATCGAAGCAGACTTGCTCAATCGCACCGTGACTGTTTATGCGCAGGCGCGCGATATCGTCAAACACCGCTTCGATGTGGGCGTTGCACCTGCGTCTGACTTGGCCGAGGCGGAAAGCCAACTTCAGGCTACGCAAGCGCAGCTGATTGACCTTGGTGCGAGCCGGGCACGTTACGAAGACGCCATCGCGATGTTGATTGGCGTGCCAGCTTCCAGTTTCAGCTTGCCGCCACAGGAAGAGACCATTGCATTGCCATCGATCCCCACCGGTGTTCCATCCGATCTCTTGGAAAGGCGCCCGGATATCGCCGCTGCCGAACGCCGCGTTGCCGCCGCAAACGCCGACGTGGGCGAAGCGACGTCGGCCTTCTTTCCCGACCTGATGCTGTCGGCATCGGGCGGCATGGAGTCGTCCACGCTGGCACAGTGGGCAAGTCTTCCCAGTCATTTCTGGAGCATCGGCCCGGCCCTTGTCGGCACACTGTTCGACGGCGGACGCCGCAAGCAGGCGTTGAAGGCGGCCGAAGCAAAGCAGGATGCAGCGGCCGCTGTCTATCGGCAAACCGTGCTCAGCGCTTTCCAGGAGGTGGAAGACAACCTGGCATCGCTCAACGTATTGCGCAACGAGGCACTCGTGCAGCAACGCGCGGTCGACGCATCAACCGAAGCACTCCGCCTTGCCATGAATCAATATCAGGCCGGTGCCATCGACTACCTTGAGGTCGTCTCCGCGCAGAGCACCAATCTCGAACAGACGCAGTATCTGAGTCAGTTGTCTCAGAGACGTCTCGATTCGGACATTCTTCTGATAAAGGCGCTCGGAGGGCTCTGGGGACCTGCGGCGTGAGCAATGGGCCGAATTGAACCTCGCCTTCCTGCGCAGCAGGAAGGCGAGCGCTGCGGCTTATTGGCTCGGCGGCAGATATTTCTCGAACCAATTCAGCGCACGCTGCAACACGTCACGCTGGTTCACCGGGTTGTAGAAGTGATGTCCTTCATTGGGATACACCACTAACGACGTCGGCACGCCCAGCGCGCGCAACGCATGCCAGTATTCGAACGATTGCGGTGCGGGACATTCCGCGTCGCGCTCGCCCACCACGATGAGTGTGGGTGTCTTCACCTTCTTGATGAAGTTGATCGCCGAGCTTTTCGCGTAGACCGCCGGATCGTCGTACACCGAGGCGCCGAAGAACGGCACCATCCACTGATCGATAAGGTTCTGGCCGTAATAGCTTTGCCAGTTGGCAATGCCGGCACCGGCGACCACCGCGCGGAAGCGCTGCGTCTGCGTCGGCGCGAACATGCTCATGAAGCCGCCATAGCTCCAGCCGGTAAGGCCTAGGCGATGGTCATCGACTGGCACCATCTTCTCCACCGCATCCACGCCGGCGAGCGTGTCGCGCAGATCGCCATAGCCGAAGTCCTTGCGATTGGCCTGCACGAAAGCTTCGCCTTCACCGTAGCTACCGCGCGGGTTCGTCATAAAGACGAAGTAGCCCAGCGTCGAGAACGGTGCCGCGCCGTAACCCACGGACGGCCAATGCGGAATGTCAGCGGCGGAAGGACCGCCGTGCACATTCACGATCATCGGATAGTGTTTGCTCGGATCGTAGTTGGCAGGATAAAGCAGCCAACCTTGCACGTGGAAACCATCGTTGTCCCATTCTACCGAACGCGCCTTGCCCCAACTGGGTTTCAGATCGGCGTTGATGGCGGTAACAGCCTTCGGAATCTGATCGCCAACAGGGCCGGCATACACTTCAGGCGCGACGTCGAAGGACGATTGGCCGAATGCCACATACGAGTGATCGGCGGACAAGGACAGCGCAGCGACAGCTGTGCCATCGCCAACGGAACCCGGGGCAGTGAACAACACGCGCTTTTGCTTCGCGCTATCGGCCTGCACGTCGTATTCCGCCAGCTGCAACTGACCATTGTCGACTTGGTTCACCAGCACGGATTGCGGCGAACTCCAGCTGAACCATGCGGGTGTCACATGGATGCCGGGCGTGAGATCGACCGGTGCACCACCATGGGCGGAAACGCTGTACAGATCACCGCCAGTCGAACCCTCATCGCTCATCAGGCCACCGATAAACGCAATGCGCGAACCATCCGGTGACCAACGCGGCAGCGCGATCTGCAATCCATGCAGCGAGCCGCTTACCGTGTGCGGATCGACCACTGCAGTGCGCGTTGCGTTGGGCTGCGCATCCTGTACATAGAGCTGTGCGATCCACCAGTTGTTGTCGCCGGGCGCAGGCGCGGCAACATAGGCCACGCGCTTGCTGTCGGGCGCCCAACTGAATTCGTAGACGTAGCTGTCCGCCGGCGTCACCGATTGTGGCGCGCCGCCTTCCGCAGGCACGGTGGCTACGCGCTGCACTTCGATGCCTTCCACGCCGATTTCGCCGGTAGCGGGTTTAGCAGCTGCCAAAGCGCTGGCGCGACGCGTTGCGCCTTCGACATAGAGAAGCCCGAGCGTCTTGCCATCCGGTGCCCAACTTAGCGCATGCGCATAACCCGTCAGGCTCGAAAGGTGGATGGGCTTGTCCTGCGACTGCGTGTCGAGCACGTAAATATCCGGCTGCTTGTTGCCACCCATGCCCACGCGCGAACTGGCGCAGTTGGACAAGAAGGCAAGATGCCGCGAGTCGGGCGCCCACGCCAGACCGTTCTCACTGCATGTGCCGGGCTTCGCCGCCAGACCGATGCTATGGGCATGCTGGCCGTTGGCATCGGCCAGCACGATACCGGGCTTGCCACTCGTCTCCACCACCCACGCCAGCTGATGGCCGTCTGGCGACAAGGCCACTTCGGTCACGTCACGAACTTTGCTGAGCTGGGAAAGCAGGGTGTCGATACGCGGATCGGTCGCACTATGCGTGTCCGCGGCGGCGACGGGGGCGAGCACGGCTGCCAGCAAGGGCAGAAACAGACGGGTGGGTTTGAGCATGGCGACGTTTCGGATGCACGAGGGAAGCCCCAACGCTAGCAGTTCATCCGCATCAGACCCAAGTGCATGAAGGCACGCCCTGTACTCGTCTACAGCGCGAAGCGGCCGCGAACGCTGTCGCGCGCCCCGCCAATCGCGTGACTGTCCGGCATGACCCACGACGCGGTCCGGTACCGGTAATCTCGATCCCTTACAATCGGCCCATGAAAATCGCTTCATGGAACGTGAATTCGCTCAAGGTGCGCATACCGCATCTCACGCAGTGGCTGGCCGATGCGCAGCCGGACGTGGTGGCGTTGCAGGAAACCAAGCTGGAAGACGCGAAGTTTCCCGTCGACGAACTCGCCGCGGCCGGGTATCAAGCCGTGTTTTCCGGACAGAAGACCTACAACGGCGTAGCGATCCTGGCGCGCAACGATGCGGCGCTGACCTTCGACGATGTCGTCACCGACATTCCCGGCCTGGACGACCCGCAGCGGCGCATCCTGGCCGCCACGATCGGTGGCGTGCGAGTGGTCGATCTGTACGTGGTCAACGGCAAGGCCGTGGGTGACGAGAAATACACCTACAAGCTGCACTGGCTGGAACGGGTGCGGGAGTTTCTGGCGCAGGAAATCCAGCGCCACCCCAACCTGGTCGTGCTGGGCGATTTCAACATCGCTCCAGACGACCGCGACGTTTACGACCCCACCGGCTGGGGCGAGGAAGTGCTCTGTTCGCCGCCTGAACGGGCCGCCCTGAAATCCATCACGGATCTGGGCCTCCACGACAGCTTCCGGCTGTTTGAACAGGACGGCGGCCATTACAGTTGGTGGGACTACCGGCAGGGCGCGTTCCGGCGCAACATGGGCTTGCGCATCGACTTGATCCTGCTCGGCGATGCCCTGAAATCCTCGGTAAAGGCCGCCGCCATCGACCGCGAACCGCGGCGCTGGGAGCGACCCTCCGATCACACCCCGGTCACGGTGGACCTGGATATTCAATGACAACTAGCAAGACCGATTGGCCCAGTTCCCTGGACGACAACGAGCTAGAAGAGCTCGATACCTATCTGCGGGCCCACGCCCAGGATGGCCACCTGCTGCTGGACGGCGTGCACGGACTGCTCTCCGCACTGTCCGTAGGGCCCATGCGCGTGCTGCCCGAGGAATGGCTGCCCGAAGTGCTGCACGAGCCGTTCACCGACGAGGACGAGGGCAACCGCGTGCTCGCCCTGCTGGCCAAGCTCAACGATTCGATCAGTGCCGAACTCGATGTCGACGCCTATGAACCCATCCTCGGTGAAGTCGATACCGAAGCAGGCCCGGTGTTGTCGGCAGCTGGCTGGTGCGAAGGCTTCAGCCGCGGCATCGACCTGCGCGCCGGCCTGTGGGAAAAACGCCTTGCCGACGATCCGACCCTGATGGAATTGCTGGGGCCGGTGATGGCGCTGGCGGTCGACGAAGGCATCCTCAGCGCCGAAGCGGAATTCGAGAAGCTCAGCGACGACGAATACGACGAATGCCTGGCGCAGCTTCCGGCAGTGCTGATCGCGGTGAACCATTACTGGTCCGAGAATCCTGCGACCGAAGCCGAACTCGATGCGCTCAGCCATGTGACGGAAGCGAAAAGCGAACAACCCGCGCCACCGCGTCAGCGCAGCGGGCATTGGGTGCACTAGCAGGGCGCTTTACGCCCTGCCGCAAAACAAGCGCTTACAGCGCCTGTTTTGGCGGAGCCCTGAACGGGCGAGTTGATAAAGGGCAGGAGCCCTTTATCGACATTCAGATACGGAATGCTTTGAATATCCAGAGTCTTCCGCAAGAAACAGTCCGTTCGCACGGCTCCACTTGGGAGCACGCTCTAAGGTAACCATCATGAGCGTCAGTTCTCTTTACCGGAGCAAGCCATGACCGAGCGCAGCATTCTTCGCCGCATTCGCGGCACCGATACCTCCGATGGCGCGGGCGTCAAGCTCAAGCGCATCATCGGCCAGCCGGGCCTGGATATGCTCGATCCGTTCCTGCTGCTGGACGAATTTCGTTCCGACCAGGCAGGCGACTACATCGCCGGCTTCCCGGAGCATCCGCATCGCGGCTTCGAAACCGTCACCTACATGCTCGCCGGCCACATGCAGCACGGCGACAACAAGGGCAACCGCGGTGACCTCACGCCTGGCAGCGTGCAGTGGATGACCGCCGGTCGCGGCATCCTGCATTCGGAAATGCCGCAGCAGGAAAACGGCCTGATGTGGGGCTTCCAGCTGTGGGTGAACCTGCCAGCCAAGGACAAGATGACCGATCCGCGCTACCAGGACATCGGTCCGGAGCGGATTCCGGTGGTGCATCCGGCCAACGGGGTGACGGTGAAGGTCATTGCCGGCACGCTAGGTGACGCTGTGGGTCCGGTTGCGGGCATTGTCACCGCCCCGATTTACCTGGATATCGCTTTGGAAGCAGGCGCCGGCGTGGAAATTCCGCTGCCGGAAGGCCATCACGCCTTCGCCTATGTGTTCGATGGCAGCGACGCCCAGGTGGCCGGCGAAAAGCTCGCCCGTAGCGAACTGGCCGTGCTATCCAAAGGCGACAGCGTAAGGATCGCCGGCCGCGAAACCGCTGCCCGCGTGCTGCTGGTGGCCGGGAAACCCTTGCAAGAGCCCGTTGCGCGCTACGGCCCGTTCGTGATGAACACGCCGGAGCAGATCCACGAAGCCATCGCCGACTTCCGCGCCGGCAAGTTCTAACCGTCTCTAGCACCTAGCGTTTCAGCTAACCCGTCGCCCTGCCGATAGAAATATCGTCGGGGCGATGTTTTTTCGTGTGCCGTCGGTGGCACGGTCGATGCTTCGATTTTGTCAGTAGATCGTTAAGGATCAGGCGGTTGCGGAATCCCAGATCTGCCGTTAAATTAAGATTAATCTAAGCATCTTCATGAGCCTGTAGAATAAAGCCTCGTGAAAAATTTAGAAATTAAACCTAACTAGCTGTTTTAGAAGAACATGACCATCCTGACCCTCACTCTTCTTGTCGCACTCCTCGCCCTGGCGGCGGTTGCGGTGAAGCGTGTGCCGGCAGGACAGGTTCACAGCCTCTATCGCCACGGCAAGCCGGTACGTCTGCTGCAGCCGGGTACGCACGTGGTGTTGCCCTTGCTGGATCGCGTTGGACACCGCATCGATCTGGGCGGCCGCACGCTGCGCTTCGATGCCTCGATGGCCGAAACGCATCCGATGCATGGCACGGTTTACTGGCAGGTGCTTGAGCCCGAGCGCGCCGATGCCGTGATCGAACACGCCGACCAGCTGATTCGCACTGGCGTCATCGATGCGCTGCACGCCGAAGCGCAAGCGGACCAGGAAGAGCGCCGTGAAGTGGCCGCGCGCCTGAAGTGCAGCCTCAACAAGCATCTGCGCGAACGCGGTGTGATGGTTACCCGCGTGGAGTTGGAAGCCGCCTAATTCAAAGGAAATACTGGCCAGGTCGCCCGAAGAAGCACCGGCACAGGGGAATCCTGAAAGCATCGACCCGCTACGGCGGGTCTTCTTTTGTCCGGTACGGTGCTGGCGTCCGACGCATTCGGCCCGGATACTGACCGACATTCTTGTTCACGGAACGCCGATGACCACCCGCGCCGCCCTGCAAACCAAGCTTGAACAGGGCATCGATGCGCTGGGTCTGCAGCTGCCTGCCGATGCGGTCACGCGCCTGCTCGATTACCTGGCATTGCTGGAACGCTGGAATGCGGCCTACAACCTCACGGCCATCCGCGATCCGGCGGAGATGGTCACCCGCCACCTGCTCGATGCGCTGGCGATCTTGCCTTACGTGCAGGGCGAAACGTTGGCCGACCTGGGCACAGGCCCCGGTCTCCCCGGCATCCCGCTGGCCATCGCTGCACCGGGCCGTCAGGTGCTGTTAGTCGATTCCAACGGTAAAAAGGTGCGCTTCCTGCGCGAAGCGATTCGCGCCCTGAAGCTGGAAGGCGTGCGTGCGGTGCAATCGCGGGTGGAAGAGGTGGAGGGCCAGTTCGACTGCATCACCGCGCGTGCCTTTGCCAGCCTTGCCGACATGCTGGGCTGGGGTGGTCACCTTCTCGCGCCGCAGGGAATCTGGCTGGCGATGAAGGGTAAGGCGCCAGATGAGGAGCTTCCCGGCGTGCCGCCTGCCTTCGAGGTTCGCACGATTCACACCCTCAACGTGCCCGGTCTGGGGGCGGCGGAGCGTCATCTCGTCGTGCTCGGGCGTAGCAGCTAAGCAAAAGGAAAGGCCGGTGGCGCATGGATGCCCCACCCGCGCTCGGGCACGTAAGTGCTTGAGCGCGGAGACGAGTCCGGACACGCGCCGCACGCGAAGAGGTGCCATGGATGGCACCGGCTTTGGGGAGCGAGGATGTCGTCGACTCGAAAAGCCGCCAGGACGGCGGGTTTTCGAGAGTCCTATCAATCACATCCTGCTAATCTAGCCGTCCTTTCGAACACGCACGGTACCGGACGAGACATGGCCCGTATCATCGCTGTCGCCAACCAGAAGGGTGGCGTCGGCAAAACCACGACTGCTGTCAACCTCGCTGCGGCCCTTGCCGCGGCGAAGCGCAAAGTGCTGCTGGTCGATCTCGATCCGCAGGGCAACGCAACCATGGCGTCGGGCGTGGACAAGCACGAGGCCACGCCCAACGGCTGCGAAGTGTTGCTAGGCGAAGCGGCGATCGAGCAAACCATCGTCAGCACCGAAGCGCACTACGATCTGTTGCCGGGTAACGGCGATCTCACTGCCGCCGAACTCAAGCTGATGGACGCGCTCGCACGCGAAAACCGGCTGAAGGAACAACTTGCGAAAGTTGCCGGCAAGTACGACACCATCCTGATCGATTGTCCGCCGACGCTGCACCTGCTTACCGTCAACGCGCTTACCGCCGCGAACAGTTTGCTGATTCCCGTGCAGTGCGAGTACTTCGCGCTGGAAGGTCTTTCCAGTTTGCTCGACACGGTCAAAGCCGTGCGCCAACATTTGAATCCGCAGCTGGAAATCGAAGGCCTGCTGCGCACCATGTACGACGTGCGCAACAACCTCGGCAACGAAGTCTCCGCACAGCTCACCCAGCATTTCGGCGACAAGGTGTTGCGCTCGATCATCCCGCGCAACGTGCGCTTGGCCGAAGCGCCCAGCCACGGCCAGCCGATCCATCTCTACGACCGCAGCTCGCGCGGCGCCATCGCCTACATCGGGCTCGCCGGCGAAATCATCCGCCGCGAACGCGGTTCGCAAGCCGCGGTGGCAGCACTGCATGCGATGCACGGCGACAGTCCCGAGGAATCCGTGGAAGCCTCGGCACATCTTGATCAGGAGTAAGCATGGCAGCCCCGAAGAAACGTGGACTTGGACGCGGGCTTGACGCCCTGCTCGGTGGCGGCGATAGCGGCACTCCCTCGGTGATCGAACAGGAAGGCGAGCTGCGCTCGCTGCCGATCCAATACATCCAACCCGGCAAATACCAGCCGCGCCGCCACTGGAACGATGAAGCGCTGGATGAACTGGCCGCTTCGATCAAGGCGCAAGGACTGATCCAGCCGGTGGTGGTTCGTGCCATCGGCAAGAACAGCTACGAGTTGATCGCCGGCGAACGTCGCTGGCGTGCGGCGCAACGCGCACAGATGAGTGAAATCCCGGCGCTCGTGAAAGATGTGCCCGAAATCGCCGTGCCGGCGATGGCGCTGATCGAAAACATCCAGCGCCAGGATCTCACACCGCTGGAAGAAGCCGATGCCGTCAAGCGCCTGATCGACGACTTCGACCTCACCCACCAGCAAGCCGCCGACGCGGTGGGTCGCTCACGCGCCGCCGTGTCCAACATGCTGCGCCTGATCGACCTGCCGGCATCCATCAAGCGCCTGCTCGACGACGGCAAGCTGGAAATGGGCCACGCCCGTTGCTTGCTCACGCTGCCGGAACGCGATGCCGAAGCGTTGGCGTTGGAAGCCGCGCGCAGCAACTGGAGCGTGCGCGAACTCGAAGACGCCGCGCGCAAGGCGCAGACCGCGCCCAAAGGCAAAGCCAAGAGCGCGCCGCCACGCGACCCGAATATCGACGCGCTGGAGCGCGAACTGGCCGAGCGCTTCGCCACGAAGGTGGAAGTGGCGCACGGCCGCGGCGGGCGCGGCAAGCTGGTGATCCATTACCACAGCAATGATGAGCTGGAAGGGATTCTGGGCAAGATGCGTTAACGCGCCTTTGTTCGTCATTCCGGCCTTCGCTGAGATGACGAGCAAAAAGACTGCCGTTCAAATTCCCGTCTTTACACGCAGTTAGAATCGCCGCCACACCGCTTCTGCAAGACTCAAGGCCAGTCCCATGCCGCAACTTTCCGTCGTCGTGCCCGTCTTCAACGAACGCGACAACATCCCGCCCCTGCTGGCGGAAATCGCTGCCGCACTGCGCGGCAAAGTGGCGTTCGAAATCGTCTATGTCGACGACGACTCCAGCGACGACAGCCGCGCCGTGTTGAACGCGCAGAAAGCCACCTACCCGGAATTGCGCGTGCTGCATCATGTCAGCCGCAGCGGGCAAAGCACGGCCGTCTGGAACGGCGTGCATGCGGCGAATTCGCCGTGGGTGGCCACGCTGGACGGCGATGGGCAAAACGACCCGGCCGATATTCCCAAATTGCTTGCCGCGCGCGATGCGGCCGACACGGATATCAAACTCTTCGCTGGCTGGCGCACCACGCGCCGTGACAGCTTCAACAAGCGTATTTCCTCCAAGGTCGCCAATGCAGTGCGTTCGCGCATGCTGCGCGATAACACGCCGGACACCGGCTGCGGCCTCAAGCTGTTCGAACGCGATGTCTTCCTGCGTCTGCCGTATTTCGATCACATGCACCGCTATCTGCCGGCGCTGGTCAAACGTGCGGGTTTCCGCAGCCAGAGCGTGCCGGTCGGACATCGCCCGCGTACTGCCGGCACCTCCAAGTACGGCATGCTTGATCGCCTCTGGGTGGGCGTGGCCGACTTGCGCGGTGTGGCGTGGCTGATGCGCCGCGCCAAAGTCACGCGCGTCGAAGAAAGCTGATCGGCATCACGCCGGCTACATAAGCTCGGCGTATGCTTGACGGTCGTGATCCCTCCAGGGAGACCGCGAGTGAGCATCGTCGTCAAACGCATCTACGAACCCGCCAGCAAGACCGATGGTTATCGCGTGCTGGTCGATCGACTTTGGCCACGCGGCGTGAAGAAGGAAGACGCCGCGCTCGATGTCTGGGCGAAGGAGCTGGCACCCTCGACCGCGCTGCGTAACTGGTTTGGGCACGATCCGGCGCGCTGGGAAGGTTTCCGTCATCGTTATGCGGGCGAGCTGGATGAACTGGCTTCTTTCTGGCGGCCGTTGGTTGTGCATGCCGAACGGCACCGCGTCACGCTGCTGTATGGCGCGCGCGATGAGGAGCACAACCAGGCCTTAGCGCTGAAGATGTATCTGGACAATTGGATCAAGGCGAACGGATTGGCTTAACGCGGCCCCGGATTCCACGATTCCAATGCAGCGCGCATGCGCTCGCGGCCCAACTCGATCAACTCGCGCGCGCGATAAAACTCGTACGCACTCGAAACGTTCCGCGCCAACTGCACCAGCAGATCCGGCTGATACGCGGCGAGACGCAAACGCGAGAGATTGGCCTGCATCAAATCCATCGACGAGCTGAGCAGGTCCAGCGCACTGCGCTCGTGCGACTTGGTATCGGCGGCCTTCGCGTCGCCGCCGGGAAGCAGCCGCCCTAGCAATCGGCCGATGCCACGTTTGGCGGGGGTTTCGCCGGCGGAAATCACCACCGGCAAATTGTTTTCGGGGGGCCCGTCGATACTGACGGCAATCACGTAATCGGCAGCATCGCGGATCAATGGCGTAACCGGCACGGGATTGAGCAGCGCGCCGTCCACCAGCAATCGGCCGTCGATGTTGTGCGGGCGGAAAAGCGTAGGTATCGCAATCGACGCGCGTATGGCATCGAACAGCGAACCACGCGTCAGCCACACTTCGCGCTCGCGTTCGATATCCGTGGCAACGGCGGTGAACGCTATCGGCAAATCTTCGATGCTGGTGTCGCCGAACAAATCGAGCATCGTGCCGATGATCTTTTCGCCCTTGATGAAACCGCCGCCGGCAAACGAAAACGACCAATCCACCAGCTTCAGCACATCGAATTTATCGAGCGAGCAAACCCAGTCGCGGTAGACATCGAGCTTGCCCATGGCGTGCACGCCGCCGATCAGCGCGCCCATCGAACAACCGGCGATGGCGACGATCTGAAAACCTTGCGCCTCGAGTTCTTCGATGGCGCCGATATGCGCCAGTCCCTTTGCGCCGCCAGCGCCAAGCGCTAGTGCTACGGTGGGCTTGCGAGAATTTTCCGTCGCGGCGACGACGTTTACGCGGGTATCGGTGTCAGCCATCACCGACATGGTAGCGCGGGAGCCCGCGCGATGGAGAACTACTGATACCCGCCCAGCGCCAGCTGCAGCATGATCTTCATTTCCTCGCGCAGCGGCAGCGGCGCCACGATCTCGGCATCGGGGCCGTACTTGAGCACGTCCATCAGCAACTCGCGCGAGTTGGAATAGGGCAGTTGCAGCTCGTAGCGTCCGTCGGAGAGCCAGTTGCCTTTTTGCTGCGAATGCCAGTGTTCATCGGCAACCCAGCGCGCGGCGTGCGCGGAAAAGCGAATCGTAGCCCAGGCCTTGGGCTTGCCAGCGAAGATGCCGTAACTGGAAGCGAGCAGATCGTTGAGATCGTTTTCCGCGACGTCGACCGCTGCCGCTTCCAGCGTGTGCGGATCGGTGATGCGATCCACCGCGAAGCTGCGCAGCGCTTCGCGATCGTGATCCCACGCATCCAGGTACCAGTTGTCGCGATAGTGCGTCAGGCGCTGTGGCGACACGGTGCGCCGGTTTTCGCTGTTGGTGGTGCGTGCGCGGTATAGAAAGCGCAGTTGACGGCGGTCAAGCACCGCACCGGCGGTGATGCGAAAAGCTTGCTGATCGAGTTTGCGTTCGCCCCAAGGAATCACGCGAATGCGTTCGACCGGTAGCGCTTTGCCGCTGGCGCGATCCGACAGCAGATGTTCGATGCGCGCCTTGAACGGCGCGAGCGCGCCGGCCAGCACGCCGGGGCCGCTGCGTCCGATCAGCTCGTTCAACGCCAGCAACGCGGCCAGTTCGTCCGATGTCAGCCAAAGGCCGGGCAATTCGAAGCGTTGGCCTTCGGCAGCCTCGTAGCGGAACGCCGCGTGTTCGCCGCCGGCGCTCTCGATCGGCGCTCCCAGCGCATCGCGCAGAAAGGCGATATCGCGATACAGCGTGGCTCGCGAGCATTCAAGCTCGTCCATCAGTCTGGGCAGCGGCACCGGGTAATGGGCCGACTTCAACAGACGGTGCAGGGTAAGAATGCGCTCGTAGCGATCCATGTCGACGTTCGGCCAGAGGTTTTGTGTAGCATGAGCATGCTACGTGACGCCCGCAAGCGTGCGTGCGGACTTTCCCCGGTCCTCATGGATATATCTTCGAACCCATCGCAATCGGTTGGCGGCGATCTGGAAACCCGGCAAGCCGGGTGGGCGCCCATGCTTTTGGAGGTCCTGGCCCTGTGTGGCTATGGGCTATGGATGCTGCTTAGCCTGGCGTTGGCCCTGGGGATCTACAGCACAGGGCGGGGCGAAGCCTTGGTACCGCTGGCGTTGGGGTGTTTGTTCGTCAGTGTCGGCCTGATTGCGGCCTGCCTGCGATTGCCCACGGTGTCCGAGTGGCATGGCTGGCGCATCGGCAGGGCGCACCGGCCCACGCGCGAGGCGCTGCTGGCCCTGGCCACGTATCTGCCGATGATGGCCCTGGCCGGCCTGGCGCGCGGCAACGAGGGCTTCTGGGCCACTCGGCTGGTCGGCATCGCGCTGATGATTTGCAGCCTGTCCTGCCTGATCAGCAGTGCCTACGGTTATCGCGCCCGTCGCCTCGCAGGCCATACAGCCGTGGCCATGCAGCTGCCGCTGAGCCGTGTTTTGTCGGCGTGCTACGGCGGTGGCCTGTGGCTGTGGGTATGCGTGATCTTTCAGGCCAACCTCAGCGGGGCCGATCTGGAACCTTGGCCGTGGGGCGTCGGTCTGCTGCTGTTGGCCCTGTTACTGGGGCTGGCCGGCGGATTGGGCCTGCAGCAGTCACTACGCCAACCCAGCCCCAGCGAACGTCGCCAGCACGTTACCGGCTTGTTTTCCCGGCGATTTCTGGCCGCCGTGCTCATCTGTGCGGTGCCTTGCGTAAGCGTGTTGCTGGTGCCGACTTTCGCCGAGGGGCGCTGGCTGGCGCTTTGCGCCGCCGCGGCTTACGTAATCGGCAAGACCATCGAGCTGAAGCTCTACGACGCGGCCGTCGCCCGATCAGTAGAACCTGAGCCGTCCTGCCCACCAAACCGCAGCTGACGCTGGCTGTTCATATTCACCGGGTATTCAAGCCGTGCCGCTAAAGTGGCGCGCTCAACGGCTTTTTAACAAAAGGACGACCCCCAGCGATGAAAAAGATTCTGATGACCGGTCTGGCGTTTGCCACCCTGGCCACGTTCGCTGCCCAGGCCCAAGACACTAGCTCCACCAGCTCAGGCACCCAGACAAACACCAGCGATTGGACCGGTTCCGGCGAACTAGGCTTCGCTTCGACCACCGGCAATTCACGTTCGCAAAACCTGAACGCCAAGCTGAACCTGAACCAGGAAACGGATCAGTGGAAGAACAACTTCTTCTTCGATGCGCTGCGTTCCAAGGGCCAGGTGAACGTGGTCGACGCCGCCGGCGCCACCGTCAAGCAATTCGACACCACCGCCAACCGCTATGACGGTGGCGCTTCGATCGGCTACAAGCTCGATCCGCGCAGCTACATCGTGACTGCGGCACGTTATGACCACGACGACTTCGGCGCCAACGTGTGGCAAGGCACCGTGTCGGTCGGTTACGGCTACATCGCACTGAAGAACGACCGCACGCAGCTCTCCTTCGAAATCGGTCCCGGTTACACCGAATACCAGCCGTCGCCCGGTACCATCACGGTCAACGGTGTCGCGGTGCCGTATACCGAATCGCAACAGAGCGAAGTCGTTGCGCGCGGATTGGTGAACTACAAATACCGCCTCACCGACAACACCGCGTTCGAAGATACCTTCCTGACGGAAGCGGGCACCAAGAACACCTATCTGCAGAACGATGCCGGCCTTGCCGTCAGCATGACCAAGAAGCTGTCGATCAAAGTGGGTTTCCAGGTGCGTCATAACACTTTCGTGCTGCCCGGTATCCGCAAGACGGATACGCTGGCCACCACCAATATCGTTTACAACATCTGATCGGGCGAAATCGCCTTATCGCCAATGCAGCCCCTCCATGCGAACGGAGGGGCTTTTTTATGCGGCAAGCAATCAGGAATTAAGAAACGCTGCAGCACCTTGCGCGAACAGTGATTGCGCAACACCGTTGCCCAGATTCACGGCATCGTCGCCAACGCCTGCCGCCTCGGCTACCAGCAGCCGACCGCTCGATACTTCGCCCACCAATCCACGCAGATGCAACCCGTGTTCGGTGACCGTGCACCATGCGCCGACGGGCACCGTGCAGCTGCCGCCCAGCGCTTGATTCATTGCGCGCTCGGCGGTTACGGCCAGTCGTGTATCGGCATCGTCCAACACTGCTAGGGCTTCGAGTACGGCCGGTTGATCGGAGCGTGCCTCGATGGCAATGGCGCCCTGTCCCGGCGCTGGCAACCACGCCGGAGCGGCGAGACGGGAACGAATGCGATCGTGCAGACCAAGACGCTCGAGCCCTGCGCAGGCGAGCACGATCGCGTCGTAGTGGCCCGAATCGAGTTTTTGCAGGCGCGTGCCGACATTGCCGCGAAGGTCGAGCAATTCCAGATCCGGCCGCACCGCGCGCAGCTGCGCCTGACGACGCAACGATGAGGTGCCGACACGCGCGCCGCGCGGCAGCGCCGCCAGATCGGCGTAATCGTTGCTGACAAACGCATCGGCGGCGTCGGCGCGCGGCAGAATCGCCGGCAGCGCGAAGCCGTGCTCCAGCTCCGATGGCACATCTTTCAGTGAGTGCACGGCCAGGTCGGCGCGACCTTCCAGCATCGCCACTTCAAGTTCCTTGAGGAACAGACCTTTACCGCCGATCGTCGCCAGCGGAATGTCGAGGATTTCGTCGCCGCGCGTGGACAGCGGAACCAGTTCCACGCGCAAGCCAGGATGCGTCGTGCGCAGCAATCCAGCCACGTGTTCGGCTTGCCACAGCGCCAGGGCGCTCTTGCGGGTGGCGATGCGCAATACGGCGGGGGTCATGGCAGCTCCGGAAGCGACGGCAGCGGCCATTGTCGCGCACCCGTCAACCCATGCGTAGCAGCTTGCGCAAAGTAGGCAGGTTGCGGCGGCTTACTTCGGGGCTGAAATCGGTGCCGGCCAACCTCGCCAGCACGCGGCCATCGGCGAGCGTTTTCAGGCCGATCAATCGATGCGCCGGCACCAGGCAGTTGCGGTGCAGGCGAATCAGCTGGTCGGGATAGGTTTCTTCCAGCTGGCGCAACGAATCATCCAGCAACAGCTGATCGCCGCTGCGGTGCGCGATCACGTATTTCTCTTCCGCGATCAGGCACACCACTTCATCCAACGCCATTCGCACGGGTTCGCCGCGCACGCGCGCATGCAGCCAACCCACCGGTTCGCGCGGATGTGCATCGAGCCGTTGCTGCACGCGCTTGAGTGCATCGCGCAAGCGTTCCAGTCGCACTGGCTTGAGCAGATAGTCGACCGCACCAAGATCGAACGCGTGCACTGCATGCGCCTCGTAAGCCGTGCAGAACACGATCTGCGGACGTGCGCGATTGGCGAGTCGAGCGGCGAGCGTTTTGCCATCCATTCCCGGCATGTTGATATCGAGCAGCAATACGTCGGGTTGCACGTTGGCGAGCACAGCGAGTGCTGCTTCGCCGTCGCCCACGCTGCCGGCGACTTCGACGCCGTCGCACTCCGTCAATAGTGCGGCAAGGCGTGCGCGAGCGAGCGGTTCGTCATCGACGATCAGCACGCGCATGGCGAACCTCAAAAGGCAGGCGTAGCTTCACCACAAAACGATCCCCTTGCGGCCCGGCCTCCACGCTGGCGCGCGGGCCATAGTGATACACGACACGCTGACGAACATTGTTCAAGCCATGGCCGCTGCCGCCCGTAGCGGGGCTCTCGGCAAGCGGGTTGCTGACTTCGATCAGCAGCATGTCATGCTCGCGTCGACCGCGCAAAATCACTTCGCCGCCTTCGCGCAGCGGCTGTATGCCATGGCGCACGGCGTTTTCAACCAGGGGTTGCAGCAGTAGCACCGGAAGCGCCGTATCCAGGGGCAAATCGTCCAGTTCTCGTTGCACGCGCAAACGTTCGCCCAGGCGCAACTGCTCGATGGCCAGATAGCGGTCCACCAACTGCAACTCTTCGCCGAGCGTGCCGTTGTGCGTATCGCTTTGTCCCAATGCAGCGCGGAACAATTCTGAAAGGTCCTCCACCGTGCGCTCGGCTGCCGTCGGATCCACGCGGATCAAAGCCGCTACGGTATTCATGCTGTTGAACAGGAAATGCGGGCGTATGCGCGCTTGCAGCGCTTCGACTTTTGCGTGAGCCACGGCGGCCAATCGCGCCTGCCACTCGGCCAGCATGTAGAAGTAACGCAGCATGGCTGCGCCGAGCAGCGCAGCGATCGCCGCGTTGTCGCGCACGAAAGTCCCCGACACTGAATTGATCAATTGCATTTCCAGCAAGCGATCCATCCATTGCGCCAGCATGCTGGCTAGCGTCACGATCAACACCATCACCAGCCAGACGCCGGCATAGGGCAGCAAACCCGGCAGGCGAAGCAGCCAAGGACGCAACTTACACAACGCGACGGCAACCAGCATCGCCGTCCATTCGACGAACAGCATGCCAACGCTGTAGCCGCGCCAGCCGCGCGTGCTTTCCGGTGCCAGCCACGCCAGTGTCACGCACAAGGCACCGACAACCAGCAACGCGGAGATCGCTGGCAGATCGCAAAAGTCCGGCAACGGACTATGCGGTTGGGCGGGTGCCTTGAGGGCGGGATCGGGCATGCACGCAGTATGCCCGCAAGCGTTGCCGCTTTCAGCGCAGCCGTTCGCCCATCCATTGGCGCAGATCGGCGATTTCTTCCGGGCACACGGAGTGCGGCATCGGGTAGGTGTGCCAATCCACCCTGTAACCGAGTGCCTCCAGCGCGGCACGCGAATCGATCCCGCGCTGCAGGATCACCACCGGATCGAGCGTGCCATGGCCCCAGAAAATCGGCACGTTGGCATTCGCTGCACTACGTTCGTCGGCGAGCGTGGCGGCGATTGGCAAATAGGTGGAAAGCGCAATGATGCCGGCAAGCTTTTGCGGATGACGCAGCCCTCCCGCCAACGCGATGGCGCCGCCTTGCGAAAACCCCGCCAGCAAAATGCGCTCGCTGGGAACGCCGCGTTCCTGCTCGCGAGCGATCAGAGCGTCCACCTGCGCGATGGATTGCCGCGTGCCCGCTTCATCCTGCTTCGACAGCAGATCGAAGCCAAAAATGTCGTACCAGGCACGCATCGGCATGCCGCCATTGATCGTTACCGGCCGCACCGGTGCGTGCGGAAACACGAAACGCAACGCCGGCCATTGCGGCGACACCAGGTCGGGCACGATCGGCGCAAAGTCGTGACCATCGGCGCCCAGGCCGTGCAGCCAGATAACGCTATGGGTGGGATGGTCGGCGGTTTCGATTTCGACGGCGGGAAGCAGGCTCATGGGGTATCAACAGAAGGAACCAGGGCGGCATCGTAGCAGCCGTTCGGTTCTATCGTTTCGTGCTGTCGCGCTGACTCAAGGGAACGCCGATGCCGTGTCCGGCGCTCATCCGCACGAAGTCGGGGCAGTCGCATGGACATGTGACCGGTCGCCTAGGCTACCGTGCGCGCTGCACCCGCGAAACGGGACACTTGGCGCTTGCCTGCCACCACCGCTTAGCTATGCTGGCCCGTTTCCACTCTGGAGAATGCCATGCGCCGACTGCTGCTCGCCGGCCTCGTAGCCCTCGCCGTACTGCCCGCCATGGCAGCGACGGAACCCGGTTCGGGGTCGTTGAATCTGGAAACCATCATGGCCAATCCGGACTGGGTGGGCCACGCGGTGGAGAATCCGTATTGGAGCGTGGACGGGCGCAGCCTTTATTACAGCCTCAAGCGTGACGGCAATACCGTGCACGATTTGTATCGCGTCAATCCGGCCAACGGCCAAAGCACCAAGCTAGATGCGGCGGCGATGGCGCAAGCCGAAGGCCCCGCAGTGTACGACCGCGCGCATCGGCAAGCTGCATACATCCTGCACGGCGATGTATTCCTGGTTGATCTGGGCAGCGGTCGTCGCATGCAAGTCACGCGCAGCGCGCAGCCAGAGTCGGCGCCGCAATTCTCCGCTGATGGACGTGTGTTGCAGTACCGCGAAGGCAATAACTGGTACAGCTACGACACGATCAGCGGCGTTACCGCGCCGGCTGCAGTGCTGAAATTCACCGACGATCCGCAAGCCAAGAAGCCTGACGAGTTGGCCCAGCAACAGCTCGACTTGTTCAAGGGGTTGCGCGAAAACAAAGCCGACAAAGACGCGTTGCATGCAAACCAGCAAGACCTCGCCGTGGCCGATCCCACGCGCGCGCCGCAACCGTTCTATCTCGGCGACAAGATCCAGCTCATGGATACGGAACTGTCGCCGGATGGCCACTGGATGCTGGTCGTCACCCAGGCGGCGCACCACGACGACGGCAAAATTTCCGACGTGATCCATTACGTCACCGACTCGGGCTACACCGAGCCGGAGGACGCACGCACATACGTTGGCCGCAACGATCCGGCACCGCAATCGTTGCAGTTGCTCGACCTTGTCGCGCACAAGCAATACGACATCGCTACCGATAACTTGCCTGGCATCAAGGACGACCCGCTCAAGGCAATCCGCGCGCAGACCGTCGCCGCGCTGGAAAAAGCGGGCAAAACCGATGACGCGAAAGCGTTGAAAGCGCCCGATGTGCGCCCGGTGACCTTGTACAGCATGGATAGTGGGTCGGCGGCCATCGCGTGGAATGACGACGGCCGTAACGTAGCCGTGGAATTGATCGCGATCGACAACAAGGATCGCTGGATCGCCACGCTCGACTTCAACAAGCACGCGCTCGTACCGCAGCATCGTCTGCATGACGACGCCTGGATCAACTGGATCTTCAACGATTTCGGCTGGCTCAAGGACGACCGCACGCTGTGGTACCTCAGCGAGCAGAGCGGCTATTCGCAGCTTTACGTGAAACCGCTCGATGGCTCGGAAAAGGCGCTGACTGCCGGCAAGTTCGAAGTAAACCAACCGCAGCTCTCAACCGACGGCAAATCGTTTTATGTGCGCGCGAATCAAGTCGCGCCGTACAGCTACGATGTTTATCGCGTGCCGGTGAGTGGTGGTGCATTGACGCGTGTCACGCAGTACGGCGGCATGGATCAGTTCGTGCTGTCACCTAATGACAGCCAGCTCGCGGTGCTTCATTCGACGGCCTATGTGTTGCCGCAACTCGCCGTGCAGAGTGCGCAAGGCGGCACGCCGAGCGAACTCACCAACACGATGAAACCTGCATTCACCGCGCATGCGTGGATTGCACCGAAGATTGTCGAAGTGTCGTCCTCGCATGGCGCCGGCGTGATCTACGGTAAGTACTACGGGCCGGTCGACGGGGGCGATGCGCCATCCTCGCGTCCTGCGGTGATTTTCGTGCACGGTGCAGGCTATCTGCAGGATGTCAGCGAATCGACCACGTATTACCAGCACGAACAGCTGTTCAATAACCTGTTAGTGCAGCAAGGTTATGTCGTGCTCGATCTCGACTACCGCGCTTCGCAAGGTTACGGCCGCGACTGGCGCACGGCGATCTATCGCCATATGGGTCATCCGGAACTCGAAGATCTGCTCGACGGTAAAGCATGGCTGGTGAAAAACCACGGCGTCGATCCCAAGCGCGTCGGCATCTACGGCGGTAGCTACGGTGGCTTCATGACCGAAATGGCGCTGCTGCGTGCACCGGGCGAATTCGCCGCGGGTGCTGCACAACGGCCACCGTCGGACTGGGTTACCTACAACCATGGATACACCGCGGACATCCTCAACGATCCGCAGCTCGATCCGGAGGCGTACAACACCAGCTCGCCGATCGAATACGCCAACAACCTTCGCGATCCGCTGCTCATCAATCATGGCTTGATCGATGACAACGTGATGGCCAGCGATTCGATCCGGCTTTATCAGCGCTTCGTCGAATTGCACAAGAAGAACTTCTGGATCTCGCTGTATCCGCTGGAGCGTCACGAGTTCGAGCATGCCGATTCGTGGTACGACGAATATCGGCGTATCGATGAGTTGTTTGAGACGTGGGTGAAGCCGGCTGCAGCGCGCTAATCGCGAAACATCAACCCGTCATTCCGGCGCAGGCCGGAATGACGGCACGGCGCTCAATCCTCTTCATCCTCCGCGCCATCGGCTTGCCAATAGCCGGTGGCACGTATCCATTCCTTCGGAATGTTTTGCTCTTCCGCCAGATACCGACGCATGCCTCGGGCGCGGCGCGACTCGGTGGCGATCCAATAGAACGTGTCGCCTGGCAGTTGGGGCAACGCGCGCAACGCACGTTCCAGCAAATCACTTTGCGCGCCATCTACACCGTCGCGCTCCAGCCACACCACTTCGAATTCTGCTTGTGAACCCAGCGGCTGGCGATCGGCCTTCTCAGGAATTTCCACCAGCACATATGCACGCGCGCCAGCGGGCAGTTCATCGAGGCGGCGCGCGATGGCAGGCAACGCCGTTTCGTCGCCCACTAACACAAGCTGATCGAAATCATCGGCAACGATGAACGATCCACGTGGGCCGCCCAATCCGATCGTCTGGCCGGGCGTCGCTTGCTCCGCCCATGTGGACGCAGGGCCATCGCCGTGCAAGACAAAATCGACGATAAGCTCACCGCGTGTCGCGTCGTACTCGCGTGGCGTGTAATCGCGCATCGGGGAAGGCGTTACGCCCGCCGGAAATTCCGGCCCGTTGAGCCCAATTGTCGGCAACACCAGATCGCCTTCCGGATTGGGGAAAAACAACTTCACATGGTCGTCAGGCGCGGCGCTCACAAAGCCGCGAAGCTGCGCGCCGCCGAAAACAATGCGCTGCATATGTGGGGTGATGCGCTTGGTGCTGAGCACCTCGATCACCCTTCGCTCTAACGCGTGGCGAACCATGCTGTGTGCGTGCTTGGTCATATCTGAACCCATATCGAAAAATGTGGAATCACGCGGTATGGCGCTGTCTTGGCAACAAGCGGTAGCCCAGGCGCAGCGCGATGTCATGCAAAACAGCGAGTGTGCGGTTGTTGTCGGTTTGCGGATCACGTGGGGAAGCAGTCGGCGTGGCCACGTATTCGGCTAGGCCGAGCTGCTCCAACGTGCGCAGGAAATCCTGCACTTGGGCGACCATCTGGTGCATATCGGTCGCACTGGCACCAGTCTGCGGTAGCGCAGGCTGTCTAAGTTGCCAACGTGTGCGTCCATGCGGCTGCGCAAAGGCGTCGATCAATCCGCGTTGATCGAGCTCACGCAAAAAGCGATACACAGTTCCGATGCTGGTTGCCGGGTGATAAGCCTGCGCGGCCTGAAGCAACGACACCGCGTCGCGGCAAGCCGATTGATCCAGTAAAGCGCTAAGAATGGCGTTGCGCGGAGGTGTCAGCACTAATCCCTGTGTCTTGCAGCGTTGCTGCAAGACGTGCAGGGCTTCATGCATATCAGCCTTCATCCGAGCGGCCCGCCGCGATCTCGGCGGCAGCGCGCTCAAGAATCGTGGCGACGCGCTGTGCTTCGGCCTTGTTCCAATCCGCACCACGCATCAGTACCGCATGCTTGAGGGCGTGCATGGCTTTGCGAACCGACATCGGTAGCGATAGCTTGGCGATCAAACGCGCGCTATGGCGGTTGCGTTCGGTCATCGCATCGACGGCGGCGCGGTTGGCGTTGAGAAACGCACGACCTTCATCGGTGATGGCGTACAGCTTGCGGCCGCCTTGCTCGTTTTCCACCGAGGCGTGGCCCATTTCTTCCAACATGGTCAGCGTGGGATAAACCGCGCCGGGGCTGGGCGAGTAGTGGCCGTGGAACATTTCTTCGATGGTGCGGATCAGCTCGTAGCCATGGCGGGGCTGTTGCTCGATCAGTGCCAGCAGCAGCAGCTTCAGATCGCCGTGGCCGAGCACCCGCCCGCCACCGCGCCGGCCGCCGCCCTGCAGGCCGTCCCAATCATTGAAAACGTCGCCATCGTGGTGGTGCCCAAAGGGCCCGTGCCGACCGCGCCGGCCATGGAACTCGTGCGCCTCGCCGCCAAAGCGACCCTCGCACCGATCGTCACCGCCGGTCGCCCAGCGGCCCTCGTGATGGCGCTGCATAAAGCGTTGGAACAGGGAATGCCTGTGCATGATATAACTCCGATATATCTAAATGTGCCAAGAAAAGATATATCGAAACTGTATCGATAGCAAGCCGACCCCTGGGCCGGCCATGTGGCCGGCCCTTTCAGCCCTGCGGCTAGACCTCGGTAAGCGGCGTGCCGCGCCGGCGGCGATAGGCTTGATGAAAGCCCGCCGTGTGATGCAGCTGGGCGCCCTCCGCCCAGCTTTCGTCGGAAGTGATACGGCCGACGAAAAACGTATGCAGGCCGATCTCCTGGCTATGCACGATGGTCAATTCCCGAACGCGCAGCGCCGCCGCAACGGCAGGAATGCCCCACTCATGCGACGGGCGAACAGGAAACGGAAGCACACGCCAATCCGTCAGCGGTTGCTTGTGATGCTCGCTGAGCTTGTAAACAACCGCCTTCATCGTCGCCGGCATGCTGGACACGGCAACCCGACGCACGTCGTGCATGGTAGGCACTGAAACGTTGGTGCTGCGTAGCGCGAGCGAAAAAAATCCACTGCGCGTCAGCGGGCCAATCAAATCCATCGGAAAGATATTCCGTTGGCTTGGCGTATCGACGGAGACAAGCACAACCGGCCGCGGACACAAGTAGGCGATCATCAGCTGCTGTACCGCGGCAGGATCCGTGTTCAAGTGATTCGACGAGCGGTTTTTCAGCATCAGGCGATTCTGCAGCCACGCGTTCCACGAACGTCGCGGCCAGCTCAAGCAGTAATGTTCGCCAGCAGCAACGCGGTAAAGAGTGAGAGAGGTTTGTTCGATAACGACGGACGTCGTCCGCGCGAGATGCAAAACACCGAGAAGTTTTCCCGTCGCGCTATCGATGTATTTCATGACGGGACTTGGGCCGGCATCGAGACTGCTCGCGATCACCAGCGGATTGAGCGATGCCACGGTATGGTCCGCCGTGACATCAGCCGTTTGATCGTCCCAATGCAAGCTAGCGGTAACCACCCTCTGCGGAGCATCAACGGCAACCGTAGACCATTGCGGCAGCGGGCGCAGAAACGGCTTTAGCCAATCCTTCCACATCTCATATCCGCCGAAACAGCAAAAACATATAGAGATCGGTGGCCAATCCGAAACCGCGCGGGGTCAAGCGCTCTAGCCTAAAATGCGGTGCTGCTGCGCGTGCCACCACGCGCGGCCTAAAGCGGTGAATACGGCTTTCACTGGCGATGGCGTAGCGCCCCTTCAGCAGAAGATTGATGATGTTCGCCCGCCACCAGCCGTAACGCGCATCGCCCAGGTAATAGGGATTAAGCATGCTGGCCAGGACAAAACCGCCCGGCTGAACCACGCGCGACAACTCTTCAAAAAGCAGGGTGTGATCCGCGAAATGGTTGAGAACCGCAAAATTCGCGGTGACTGCTTGCACCCTGCAAGCTAGCGGCGACGGAACCGATACGATCGTCTTGTTTGCAATTTCGCCGTGACAATAATGCGTCAAGTGAGCGCGCATGGATTCCGAAGGCTCATAGACAAACGTCAGATGTCCGCGCGCGGCATATGCTTTTGCATCAATGCCGGTTCCGGCTCCAAAATCGAGCACGTCCGCGGCTTCGGGCAGCAAGTCCAGCACCAAGTTCTGAAACCTGTCGCGCACTGCTCGATCTGGCGGCGAGGTCAGAAAGAATTGGTGGTACTGCTCTCCCGTATGCATGTCGTCGACTACCTTCCGAAGCTCTGTCACCGAAGCCCCGGCGTGTCACATACCTGCGTTCAAGCGCAGACTGAGAGGGTCTCGTCCGTATGAGTGCCGGCTACATCGCGGAAGGTTGCGCAGGGCGGTGCATTCGCGCAGCTTGCGATGGCGCGTCTGATCGGGACCTGGCTTAGCAGCGCGCTAGCGGTAGCGCTGTCGTGCGTTGCCGAGCGCATCCTTGAGCGTATCCAGCCACGGCTCGTACTTCGTCCATTGATCGAGCCCATCGCGGAAGATCGGCTGGCGCACCTGTTCCGAGCTGGCCGTGCGCACACTGCGTGCGGTCTTGTAGAACTCAAGGCAGGATGCTTCGAACGGCAGCCCGCAGAAATCGAGGATGCGGCGCACATTGCTTTCGAGATCGTCAACCACATCCTCGTGATGAACACGCAGCACGCGACCGGGCAATACCTCGTCCCAGTGCTGCATCAGTTCCAGATAGGAGCGGTAATAGCGCGCGATATCCTCGACGCTATAGGTGAACTCCTGGCCGGTAGCGAACAGCTGCTTCACATTGCTGAAGCAGCAAGCCAGAGGTTCGCGTCGAGCATCGATGATCTTCGCGTTGGGGAGCATCAGATGGATCAACCCGATATGCCGGAAGTTGTTCGGCATCTTGTCGATGAAGTACGGTTTGCCGCTGCGATAAATACGCGTATCGCTCAGGTACTTTTCGCCAAGCTTTAGAAAATCCTCGGGTGCCAATTCGGCAAGTACGCCCGGGTAGCGCGGATTGTCCAGATCCAGATCGCGCCCCTGCAGATCGAGCACCATGCGTGGAATTTCGCCCAGCTCATGCGTACCTTCCACCTGCGAGTGGGATGCAAGAATTTGCTCAATCAACGTGGAACCTGCACGCGGCAAGCCAACGATGAAAATCGGGTCGGGCTGAGCTGTGCCAACACTGCTGCGGCTGGCGAAAAACTCTCGCGTGCACACGGCGGCCTGTTTGCGCGCATTGATCTCGATGATCTCGGGGCGATAGCGACTCTCGGATCGTTTGAGCGCATTGCCCTGGCTGTAATAACGCCACGACGCGGCATAATCGCCGCGATCCTCGAACGCCTTGCCGAGCGCGAAGCACAGGTGATAGCGATCGACTACTGGCGTAGCGGGCGCTGCTTCCTCCTCACGCATGCGTGCGATTTCGTCATCGGTGAAGCGATAGGTCTTGAGGTTGGCCAGGCTCCAGTACGCATCGCCGAAATTCGGACGCGCCGCAGTCGCAGCGCGATACGCTTCGATGGCCCCGGCCTGTTTGCCTTGCGTCTTCAGCGAATGCGCAAGCGACAGATGCAGATCGGCTGCATCAGGCATCTCGTGCAAAAGCTTCTGATACAGCATGATGGCGCGGTCGTGTTCACCCAGACCGACACTCGCGCTCGCGTATAGCGCCCGGTAATCGAGATGATCGGGCTCAAGAGCGAGAAGCTTCTCGGTCTCCTCGCAGGCACGCTTGTACAGGTGCCGCTCCAGCAGTACGCACGCATAGTCGTAGCGTGCCGCGCGATAGTCCGGCGCGAGTTTAAGCACCGCTTCGAGCAATGTTTCGGCATCGTCGAGCACGTCGCGCGCCAGGCCGATGCGGGCGAGCAGGCGCATCGCTTCGATATCGTTGCCCGTCTTGATTAGGTAGGCGCGGATGATCTGTTCCGCAGGATCAAATTCGCCATCCGAGAAATGGCTAGTCGCACGCACTACGTCAGGCGCCAGACGCTTTAGCGTGGCGACATGCGAGGCGGCGGTGGCAGCATTCGCCGCATCGCCTGTCATCCGGTACAGACCTTCGAGAAGATTCCAACTTGAAGGCAACGCCGGGTTGATATTGACGGCACGCAGCAGCGCATCAATCGCACGAGGAGCATCGCGCAGCACCACGTAACAGTGGCCGCGCTCCTCGTGCAAGCGACTGTAATGAGGATGTGTCTGTTCGATACGCATCAGCGTTTGCAACGCTGCATCGGTCTGTCCCAGGTAGCGCTGGCTGCGGGCGACCAGATAGAGCACGTCGTAACGGTCAGGTTCGTCGACCGATAACGTCTGCGCCATCTGCAAGGCTTGCGCATGCTTCCCCTCCATCTGCAACTGGCGAACGTACTGGAGTTGAAGCTCCAGTGGCGAGAGAGTGGGGTCGGTGGCCGTGGCGTTCATGGGTACAAAAGGAAACCTTCAAAAAATAGGGGCGGGCTTTCCGCCCGCCCCATTCTATGTGCATCGACTTCGCGCAAGGCTAGTCGCTTAGAACTTGAAGCCGACCTTCACGCCAACCACGCGCGGACGAATCGGAACCTGCGACTCGATGAACTCGGCCGAGGACGTAAACACGCTGGCGTGGCTGTTGCCCAGGTTAGTGCCGTACAGCGACACGTCCCAATTGTCCTTGGACACGCCCAGCGATGCGTCGTAGGTGGTGTAGCCGGCCTGCAGATAGCGCAGTTCCACGGTGGTGATGTCGGTCACGCCCGCGCCGCTCGGATAGGTTGCCGGCTGGTTGTACATGGAACCCGTGCGGTTCGCGCCGATCTGCCAGAACGCCTTGAAATTGCCGGCGAGCGTCCAGTCGTAACGCAGGCGCAGATTGAACTGCGAGCGCGGTGAGAAGGCTGGCGTGCTGCCCACTTCGCCGAACGGATTGGCGAACGACGAAACGTCGCCGGCGGCACCGGTTTCGACGATACATGCGTTATAGCCAGGCGAACCCGGGATATTGTTGACCAGGCACGGCGAGTTGGTCTGCTTGGCGTGGTTGAGCGAACCGGCGCCGATGAGCGACAAACCATCGGTAATGCGCGCCTGAAACTGCAGCTCCAGACCCTGCACCTTGTAGTTCGGCCCGTTGACCGCGAAGGTGGTGTTACCCAGCACCAGCGGGTTGAAGAACTGCATCTGCACGTTGTCCCAACGCATGTCATACAGCGAGCCGTTAAGCAGCACGCGGTCGTCGAGGAACGTGGTCTTGAAGCCGACTTCGTTGTTGGTCAGCGTATCGGGCGCGTAGCTGATCGGCTTCTCGTACTGCGCTACACCGTCGAGCTTCGCCACGCCCGAGGACGTGCGGTTGAAGCCACCCGGGCGGAAACCTTGCGAGAAGGTGTAATACACCATCGTTTCCGGCGTGATGTGCCACAGCACGTCCGCGCGGCTCTTAAAGCCGTTGTACGTCTTGTGATAATTCATCACCGTGTCGTTGCCCACGTAGGTGCCGTTGGGAACATTGACCTGGGCGCTGGTGGTGTAGAACTCGGTACCGGTCTGCCATTCGGAGTAGTGGTAATAACGCGTGCCGGCCGTCGCGGTCAGTACGTCGGGGATGATGTCGAACGACATCGAACCGAACGCCGCTTCCTGCTTATAGCCGCGCTGTTCGACTTCGCCGAAAGCGGTGTTATCGGGCATCTCCACGCCCGGCGAGGACATCGCGTTGGCCACGCAAGGTGCGCCGCCGGCGAGAGCATTTGTAAGGTTCGTCGGCGTACAAGACGGGATGGTCTTGTAGTCAAAGTCCATGTGATCGTTGATGTTGAAGTCTTCGTAGTACAGACCGCCGATGACGCGAAAGCGATCGTCTTCCGGCGTGCTCAGGCGCAGCTCGTGGCTCTGGTGCGTGCTGTTTACGTGGTCGTTCCAGTAACCGATCGGCGAATAGCAAACCGGCTTGCCCTTGCTGGACAGGCCCGCGGAGGTACCTGTGCAGCTGTAGTACATGCCGCCGGCGCTACGCGAGTAGTTGGTGTAGTCCTGCTGCTCGCTGATGTGGCGATTGGTGTAGCCGCCGGTGTACACCAGCGAGAGGTCGCCAATTTGGCCGTTCAAGGTCCAGGCGGTGTTGGTGAAATGATCGTCGTTCCAGCCAGGCACGAACGCGGTGATCTGATCGGTGCCAAGCTTCTGTCCGTCCGCGCCGATTGGGTACGTCGACGACTGACCGTCGGCGTCCAGGTTCTGGTAGCTCTCGGCGATCAGGAAGTTCCAGTCGTCGTTGATCTTCCACAGGGCCGACAGGCGCGCACCCTGGTAATTGACCGGATTCCAGTCGTTACGCGCCACGGAATAGTTGTTCGCAACCGAGGTGCCACCGGCAGCCACGTAAGGTGCCATCGCACCGCCACCGTCGGTAGGCTGGCGCGTGAAGGTGCTCGACACGTTGTCGATGTAACCGCCCTGATGATCGTTGTAGATCACGCCACGCACAGCGAACGTGCCGGGGATGATCGGCAGGTTCAACACCGCGTTGGCCGAGTTGTTCGGACCGCCGCCGGAGGTGACACCCGTGCTGGCTTCGGCGCTGCCGCTCACGCGGTCGAGGTTCGGTTTGTTGGTGATGTAACGCACGGCGCCCGCTTCAGCGCCACCGCCGAACAACGTGCCCTGCGGACCTTCGAGCACTTCCAGGCGTTCCATGTCGACCATGTAGATGTCGAGATTGCGCGCCGGGAACTGCATGGACTGATCGTCCAGATAAACAGCGACGTTCGGGAACGGTGCGATGGACGCGCTGGACTGATTGCCGAGGAAGCCGGTGCTCAGGCCGCGCATATAGATGTTGCCCTGGCCCGGGCCGTTCGCGGCGAACGTTACGTTGGGCAAGTATTTGATGACGTCATCGAACGACGTGACGTTCAACTGTTGCAAGGTCTCGCCCGTAAAGGCCTGAATCGTGATCGGCACGTCCTGGATATCCTGGACGGTGTGCTGCGCCGTGACGGTAACCGTCTGCAGCGTGTTGGGCTTGTTCGCGTCGTTGGTCGGCGCGGGCGTTGCCGGCGTCGTAGCGGTGGGTGTCGTCGCGGCAGCGGCGGAAGGATTGGTGTCATCCGCGGCATACGCCGCACGGCTCGCAACGAGCGCAGTCAACACCGCGAAGGCGATCTTATTGATCTTCAAGGGACTCTCCAGATGGGCGGTAGCGAATGTCTTAACGAGGCTGCGTCAGTGACGAACGCCGCGAGCGATGTCGCTGGCGGCATAAATGACGGCGGAGGGATTGGCTTGCGCGAGCAACGGCACAACGGCGAGCGGCGCAAGGCATAGCGGAGCGCGGAGCGAGGTCATAGAGCAGCAGCCTTAAAGGTGAATGGAAACGTGCAGGCGTGCCCCCTTGGTACGCTCTGCGAATGACGGCACGTTCCATTACACCGGGCGCTAGTTGCACGGACGTTGTGCGGGGATTGCGTCTTGCCTTCGTGAAGGCGACATCTACGACTGCTTGTCTAGACCAACTTGTCTAAGCGCCTGTCTGTTCCGGCCGCACCTCAAATAGCTCCCTCCCTTGTTTACAGGGGAGGGCTGGGGTGGGGTTGTATAATCTTGCGTCGAGGCAAGTGTGAGCGACCCCCTCCCAGCCCCCCCCCTGCTAGCGGTGAGGGGCGTGTGGTTTGAGGTTGGAAAGAATCAGAACGAACGCTGTCCGTTCACCCACACGTTGCGCACGATGGGCAGGCCATTCATCTCGCGCATGCGCACCACATCAGCACGCATGCCTGCCTTGAGCTGTCCGCGATCGCTGAAACCCAGCGCTTTCGCGGGGTTTTTGCTAACCGTCGCCATCGCGCGCGGCATCGACCAGCCGGCTTGCGTGTGCAACAGGAAAGCGCCGTGCAGCAGACTCGCCGGCACATAGTCGGACGACAACATATCCAGACGATCGCTATGCGCCAGTTCAACCGCAGCGACATTGCCCGAATGCGACCCGCCACGCACCATATTGGGCGCGCCCATCACCGTCGTAAGGCCATGCGCGTGCGCTGCATCGGCGGCCTCTTGCGTCGTGGGAAATTCCGAAATTGTTACACCGATGCGTCGCGCATGGTCCACTTGCTGCGCATCCGTATCGTCATGGCTGGCCAGCACCATATTTCTGCCATGTGACATGCTGAGTACGGCACTCTCGTGCTTCGCGCTGTAAGTGGCCTGCTGCTCGGTACGACGCTTCACCACATCGGCGAATTCGTCTTCGGTCCAGGTCATGTGGTTCTTGCTGTAGTACTTGCGGTATTGCTGCAGATCGCGGTACTGGCGCTGCCCCGGCGTATGATCCATCAGCGAGATCAAGCGCACGCTGCCGTGATCCATCAAGGGTTCTAGTGCTTCCATCAAGCGCGGATAGGCCAACTCGCAGCGCAGGTGGATCCAATGATCCGCGCGCAACGCGCCGCTGGCCTGGCCTTCGAGGATCGCGTCGTAGGTGCTGCGCAAGGTTTCGATGCGCACGCTTTCCTCTTCCAGATCGCCTACCGACAAGGCGTCGAAGACGGTGGTGATGCCGGCCGCCACGATCTGCGCATCGTGCGTCAGCACGGCCGACAGCGACGGCCAGATCACGCCGGCGCGCGGCATCAAGTGCTTTTCCAGATTATCCGTATGCAATTCGATCAGGCCGGGGACGATGTAATCGCCCTCGCAATCGATCGCACCGGGCGCCTGGGTGGAGCCTTCCTCCACCAAACGGATCATGCCGTTGCGGGCGATAAGGGTGCCGTGCAGCACGCCGTTATCCAGGACGATGCGCGCATTGGTCAAAGCTAAATCATTCATGGTCGTCTCAACGGTCAAGGTCAGGCGGCTTCAAGGGCTTGCATTGGGAACAGGCGCGTGGCGACGCGATCGCGCATGTCTTCATCGTGAAAAATGCCGAGTACGGCCGAACCCGCAGCGCGCGCTTCGGCGAGCAGCTCCGCCACCACGGCGCGGTTGTCGGCATCGAGTGACGCGGTCGGTTCGTCCAGCAGCAGCACCGGGCGCGGCACGATCAGGCCACGTGCAATATTCACGCGCTGCTGCTCGCCGCCAGAGAACGTGCCGGGCGGCAATTGCCACAAACGTTCCGGCACGTTCAAACGATGCAGCAAATTGGCCGCGCGCTGCCGCGCGTTTTGCGTACTCGCACCCATCTGCACGGCAGGCTCGGCAACGATATCCAGCGTTGGTACGCGCGGAATCACGCGCAAAAATTGACTGACGTAACCCAGCGTGCGGCGGCGCACATCCAGCACTTCATGCGAGGTGGCCTTGGCCAGATCCAGCCAGCGATCGTCATGACGCACGTGCACGGCACCGAAGGTCGGTCGGTAGTTGGCATAGATCACACGCAACAAGGTGCTCTTGCCCGCGCCGGACGGACCGGACAACACCACGCACTCGCCCGCGTGCAAACGCAGATCGAGGCCGCGCAACACGTTCAAGCGCGCACCGTGCTGGTGGTGCAATTCAAAGGACTTGCTGAGGTCCCGCAGTTCAAGCATCAGGGCGGAGGTCATGTCGTCAATACCGAAGAAACGAGCAATTGCGTGTAGGGATGTTGCGGGTCATCAAGTATTTGATCGGTGAGGCCGGTCTCCACCACGCGTCCACCTTGCATCACCATCGTGCGCGCGGCCAGCAGACGTGCGACGGCAAGGTCGTGCGTCACCATCACCGCGGCCAGGCCCAATTCGTTTACCAGGCGGCGCAATAGATCGAGAATGCGTGCCTGCACCGATACATCGAGGCCGGCCGTCGGTTCATCCATAAAGACCAAACGCGGCTGCGTCACCAACGTGCGCGCAATTTGCAAGCGCTGCTGCATGCCGCCGGAAAAACCAGTCGGTGCATCGTCGATGCGCGTGGCATCGATCTCCACCCGCTCCAGCCAGCTGCGCGCGATACCGCGCAATTGGCTGTAATTGCGCATGCCCAACGCCATCAGCCGCTCGGCGACGTTGGCACCGGCACTCACATTCAGACGCAAGCCGTCGCGCGGATTCTGCGTCACGAAACCCCATTCCTCGCGCGCCAAACGGCGACGATCCGCTTCGCTCAAGGTGCCCAGCTCCAGCCACTCGCCGTCGCGCTGGCGATAGCGCACCGAACCGGCAGTCGGCGCCAGTTGGGCGGCGACGGTGTTGAGCAAGGTCGATTTGCCCGAGCCCGATTCGCCGACAATGCACAACAGCTCGCCCGGATGCAGATCGAAGCTCACATCCTCGCAACCGACGCGTTGACCGTAGTGGCGACTAAGCCCCCGTACCTGCAGCAGCGCGCTCATGCAAACCTCCGCGCACGGAAAATCCGTCGCCCCGGCGAACGCCGGGGCCTAGTGTCTTCAGCGCGCTCAAGGCGCTGGGTCCCGGCGTTCGCCGGGACGACGAATAGGGAAGCACGCACCATGCTCATGCCTGCGCCTCCGCTCGGCGTTGGCCGCAGAAATCGGTATCGGAACAAACAAACATGCGCGTCCCGCGATCGTCCACCACCACCTCATCCAGATAACTTTCGCCCGAGCTGCACAGTTCGCAGCGATGCTCCCAGCGTTGGATTTCGAACGGATGATCTTCGAAGGCCAGACTCTCCACGCGCGTGTAAGGCGGAATCGCGTACAAGCGCTTTTCGCGGCCCGCGCCGAACAGCATCAGCGCCGGCGAGTGATCCATCTTGGGGTTGTCGAATTTCGGAATAGGCGAGGGCGAGGTAAGGAATCGTCCGTCGACCAAAACCGGGTAGTCGTAACTGGTGGCAATGTGCCCGTACTGGGCGATGTCTTCGTACAACTTCACGTGCATAAGTCCGTAATCGGCCAGGGCGTGCAGGGTGCGCGTCTCGGCTTCGCGGGGTTCCAGGGTGCGTAGCGGTTCGGGCTCCGGTACCTGGAACACCAGGATCTGATCTTCGCGCAAGGATGTTTCAGGAATACGGTGGCGCGTCTGGATCAACGTGGCGTCAGCGGTGTGCTCGGTAGTGGCCACACCCGCCACGCGGGCGAAAAAGCGGCGGATATTTACCGCATTGGTGGTGTCGTCCGCGCCCTGGTCGATCACTTTCAGTACGTCGTCAGGCCCCAGCAAGGCAGCGGTGACCTGGATACCGCCGGTGCCCCAACCGTAAGGCAGCGGCATTTCGCGGCTGCCGAAAGGCACCTGGTAACCCGGAATCGCCACCGCTTTCAGCAGCGCGCGGCGCAGCATGCGCTTGGTGTCTTCGTCGAGAAAGGCAAAGTTGTAGCTTGGCGTCATGGCGCTTCGCCTCCGGCCACACTCAGCGGCTGTTCGTCGGTGGCTGCCGCGTGTTGCGCAGCCAAAGTGCGCAGCAGTGACAATTCCGCCTGAAAATCCACGTAATGCGGCAACTTCAAATGCTGCACGAAGCCGGACGCTTCCACGCTGTCCGAATGCGACAACACGAATTCCTGATTCTGCGCCGGCGCGTAGTTCGCCTCGGCCAATTCATCGCAACGCAGCGCGCGATCGACCAACGCCATCGACATCGCCTTGCGCTCGCCTTCGCCCATGCTCAAGCCATAGCCGCGCGTGAATTGCGGCGGCACGCCGTTGCCGCCATGAAACTGGTTGATCATCTGGCATTCGGTGAGCGTGATCGAGCCGATCTCGATGGCGAAGCCCAATTCTTCCGGGCACACCACCACATCCACTTCGCCCATGCGAATCTCGCCGGCGAACGGATGGCTCTCCGCATAACCGCGTTGCGTGGAATACGCCATGCTGAGCAGAAAACCTTCGTCGCCACGCGAGAGATTCTGCAAGCGCGTCGCGCGATCGGCCGGAAACATCAGCGGCTCGCGAGTCAGATCCATCGGTTCCGGATCGCTGCCCGCATCGATGCGTTCGATCAACGCTTCCGCATCCAGCAGGTCGAGCACGCGCGGCATGTTGGATGGCAGCGGCGTTTCGGCAGGTTTGACGACGACAGGCGCTGTGGTGTCGAACTCCAGCAAGCGCTGCGTATAGTCGTAAGTGGGCCCAAGCACCTGGCCACCCGGAATATCCTTGAACGTACCCGACACGCGTCGACGCACGCGCATCGCGGTGGTATCCAGCGGTTGTGTATAGCCAAAGCGTGGCAACGTGGTGCGATACGCGCGCAGCAGAAAGATCGCTTCCAGCATGTCACCTGCAGCTTGGCGAATCGCTAGCGCGGCGAGTTCTTCGTCATAGAGCGACCCTTCCTGCATCACGCGCGCCACGCCCAAGCGCAGCTGCTCGCGAATCTGCGCAAGCTCAAGTTCCGGCACCGCCGCGTCGCCACGGCGCGCCTCGGCCAACAATTCCAACGAACGAGCGATC
>FSXK01001472.1_pt1 | contig 47451 bp, 31 predicted proteins | sample 1638101 | NCBI WGS metagenome assembly FSXK01 (sample SAMEA3914788, study PRJEB12502) | metagenome | biome: forest; material: soil | place: Canada | collected 2011-07-03 | depth 0.1 m | reverse complement strand
TAGGTATTTCTCTCACTCATCGCCATGCGCCTCTACTGCACGCGTGGGTATCGAGACGCGAACACGCGTGCCACCACCTTCGCGTGGACCGATCTTAAGACCTGCATCCTGCTTAGAATGGAGCATGGCAATGCGCTCGCGGGTGACACCTAGCCCTAAGCCGACACGATCTTCCGTCCAGTTCTCGCCGAGCCCGATGCCATCGTCCTCGATCGTGATGCGCAACATGGCATCGTCGATCGTTGCCCGCACCCAAACGGTGCCACCGCCTGGTCGCGGCGACAATCCGTGACGAACCGCATTTTCAACCAGTGGTTGCAGGATCAGGCTTGGCACCATAACGTCGCCCGCGGTCGCGGGAATATCGACAACAACATGCAAACTCTCGCCAAAGCGCGTCTTTTGGATGGCTAGATAATGGCCGAGAAATTCAAGCTCTTTACTGAGGCGCACCTGCTGCTGACGTCCTGACTCCAGCGACAGGCGCAACAGATCGCCCAACTGCTCGATCATTCCGCGTGCAAGCTTGGGCTGACTTACAACGAGAGAGGAAATGGTATTGAGCGCGTTGAAAAGAAAGTGCGGATCGAGTTGCATGCGAAGCACATTCAAACGCGCCTCGGAGAAATTGCGCTCGAGCCGTTCAAGCCTTAGTTGCGAAGCAAGATAATGCTGGCTGTATTGCACGGCTTGCCAGCCGCCGACCACAAGCAGATAGACCAGCAGACTCCACAGGAATCCGCCCTTCAAGGTCTCATGCAAAGGACCAAGGCCAATCGCATCGGGCCATGTCATCACACCCATGATTACCTGAAGCAGAGCACCCACGTAGCTTTGAACGAAAGTAATCGGAAGGCCAATGAGGATATGGACAGCGAGCCGCGTTCCCAGATTGCTCACCGCGATGGGTAGGCGTCGATCCACCGCAACAATCGCCGGAGCCAACAACCCCCACGCCCACCACTCAGCCAGCGAGCCGCGCAACACGAACCACCATGCCGCGTTCGACGCAAAACGCGGCACTGCGAAAACGACTCCGACGGCCGTCCAGGCTAGCAGTGAGACAAGCACCACGCGCAGCCTGGAATAGGAGCCGTTTCCCGCATGATTCCAAGTCGATTGCACCATCGTCCTCGCAAGTCTCACCGAACGCTCATGCCATCCTACACGGACGTATTGATCAGGCCCACGCTACCCGACTCGGCAAACGCTTGATCGATTCACGCCGCCGCAGGATTGGATGAATAAGTGATCGCGACGATGCGCCAGCCAGCCATCGTCTTGACCAGTTGCCACGTTTCATCGCCTCGATTCTGCACTTTGCCATCGATGACAAAGTCGAAGTGAAAATAGACCGAGGCCACTGCACCGTCGCTCATGATGTGAACGTCGGTATGGCGCGGATCGAGATCCGATTTTGTGCTCGATACAAAAGTGGCGAAATCCTGATAGCTACTGACGCGGACTTTCTGCGTCGAGGCCTTCTTCGCCCGCATGGCGGGAAACGCCTTGTCGGATAACACCGTCACCCACGTGCTGCCGTGGTCGAGGAAGAGATCGGAAACACCTTTGCCGTCATGCGTGACTACGGCATGGTGAAACGTTTCCATAACGCGCTGAATATCTGCTACATCTTGCGATGCCGTAACGGTGGCGTCGCTGGGTTGATCCATTGCAGTGACGTTGCTGCCGAGTAGCAGAAGGATCGTCCCGATGAAAATAACATTTTTCATAAATACCTCATTGGATAGAAGCCCATAACAACACGGCAAAAAATAAGTTTTTCTAAAGGTCACGGCGAGACGAAAGTGGCGAACTGGCTCGATCGCATCGTCAAACGGTCAATGGTCGACATCAAACGGACGATGCGAGCCGCCCATCACATTGAAAAGTAATGCAGATCGTTACGTTGGCTACAAAAATCCAATAGGCACATGGATCTGCCGTATCGACACGCTCACGATCCGCTTCGCATCATCTGGCGAGACGCAGGCAGAACACATCGCTAGGTTGCATGCACTCAATCTGCGGTAGATACCAATGCAAAAACGATTCATTCGTTCGATATGCTCGCTCGGCATTTTGGGCGCCGCATCGGCCTTCGCTTCGACGGCCACTCCTTTGCCGATTCCGTTGGTAGCCAACAACTGGCAGGCGAGCGGCAATGCGACATTCATCACCCGGGAGGCTTTCCCGCAGGGCATCCTTCAGGTGACGTCCGAGAGTGAGGAAGGTTTTGTGGCGCTGAAAGGCACGCACTTCGACAATGGCACGATCGAGTTCGACATCAAGCCCGTTGGCGAAGAAATGCCGGGCATTCGTTTCCATCAGAAAGATGGCGACACCGCCGACATGCTTTACATCCGCGTCAGTCCCGATTGCCCTGCATCCCAGGACTGCTTGCAGTACGTTCCCATCATCAAAGGCCGTGTGCTGTGGGATGTCTACCCGCAGTATCAAGCGCCGGCGCCCTTCCGCGAAAGCGAATGGAACCATATACGACTGGTCATTTCAGGCAAGCGCATGAACGTATACGTGAACGGTCGAACGGAACCCTCGCTACGTGTTGTGCATTTGGAAGGCGATGCGAGCACCGGAACCATCGCGTTCGAAGGTACCGCCTACTACGCCAATCTAACCCTTGCGCCCGGCGTGACTGATGGCCTCGACCCAAACGCGCCCATGGACCCAGTCGCGAGAGATCATCGCTACCTCGTGCGATGGCAAGCCACTGATCCCGTATCGATAGACAACACTGACCATCTCGGCCTATCGAACATGCCATCACCCGATTCGCAATGGTTGCCGATCACAGCCGACTACGGTGGTCTTATCAATCTGAGCCGTTTTCACGCACCCACCCTCAAACAAGCGCCTCGGCAAATGATCTGGCTGCGAACCACCGTGCAATCCGACCGCGAACAAGTTCGTCACCTAGCCGTAGGTTGGCTGCGTGAGATTTACGTATACGCAGACGGCAAATCCGTATTTGCGGGCAAGAACCTCTACAACGTAAAAGGCGGCCGCAAAGCCCCCGATGGTCGCCTGTCACTGGAGAACGGCAGTTTCGATCTTCCTCTGCACAAAGGTGCGAACCAAATAGTCGTCGCCATCGATGGCAATACGCCCGACATGCGAGGACGTTACGGCTGGGGTTTCATCATGCGGATGGATCAAGCTGAAGGAATTACGGAAAAATAGCGTCAACATTCCGCCGTATCCGCATTTATCTCCGGCAAAGCTCAACTAGAGGCGACGGACCGCTCAAACGGGGCATTGGATAGCGGTTGCAATGGGCGCCCAAGAAAACATGGGGTAACTGAATTATGGAAAATTCATTCCGCCCACGAAACGTCCAAAGTATGCGCGCCCATTTCTCGGATCGAGTAACGGGCGCCATACACTTGCATGGATCGGTCGCACGGGAATGGCGAAGACGTCAGCCCCTTCTGCTTTCAACGTGCGCTAGGAGCGTTTGCTCTTGCGACAGCACTGCCAACCTGACGAATGCCATCGGTATCTGCCAACCGCATCTCCAGACCCCATCCCCAATGCTGCTGACCGCCGGCGAAGTTATCGTCGATAGCTACGACAACTTGATTTGCACCCTTTTGTAGCGCCAGATCGAATGATCCATTGGTAAGAGACAAACGTCCGCCCGGCTCTTTGCTCGACCCCTTGATGCCATAAAGATTCTTGCTTTGGAACGCTAGCTTCCCGTCCACGAAGACCCAGACTTCTCTGGTCCACCCAATATCGACGTGCTTTATCTGGTCGTGATCAGCGTTGATCGTGGTCTTCAACCAAATGCCGGTGATGGCCTGCCCGATCTGCGCATCGCCGTACCATCGCGTTAAATTGACCAAGCCACCCGGGTCGAGCGCGATGGGCTTCCACGACGCCGTCTGTTTTGGCATAGACGAATAAACGGGATCGATGCCGGTGTTTTCCTGAAGCGTGGCATCCATGCGACTGGGCATGACGAACGGCTTCGAAGCGAGCCAATCGCGTACGTATCGGAGATCATCCTTGGTTGGATCGCTGGACGCCACCGCTGGCAAGCCATCAACGACATCAGGAGCGATGCTCAGGTGTGCATAGGATGCAGGTCCATGCAATCTGATCGAACCGTCAGGGAAGCCGCCGACTAGTGTTCCGACAGCCAGCGTTGGCGCGTGCGCACCGTTAATGAAGACATTCATGCGTGCGCCGGAGAGCACCAACTTTATGTGATTCCAGCCATCGGGATTAATGGATGCGTGCGTTTGATACTGCCCATACAAATCCCATTCGAACAAATGATGTGCCGTGGGCATGTACTGGATGCATTCGTCCGAGACAGCACAGTCCGTGCTCGGCCGAAAATACAATGCATCTGCCGCGTCATCATGTTGGCGAAAGGTGATGCCGGTAATTCGCTCGCCTACAAATTTTGTGTCGAATTCAATCGTGCCATTGCTGAAGTTGGTGTTCTTCAGCTCTGCATAGCCCTTGTTGACGACAAGGACGTCCTGCTTGGCCTGATCATGTTGAAACGACACATCACCCTTCGCTTGCCATTTTGCCGGCGTCATGGGGATGTCGGTTTGTTCAAATGCAAGAACGGGCTGTGAGAGCCCGACGATGGAGGCAAAAAATAACGATTTTCGTGGCCAATAGGGCACCTTTACTCGGTTTGCGTACCTGGATGATGTAGACATGTGTTCTTCCTTTCGCCTCGCGCGGCACCAGATAACACCGTATTGGCCATGCCTCGTTCGCTCTACTGAAATGATCCGAAGTGGATCGACGATGTTTCAAAGCGGCGTCCCATGAGGCAGAACGCGACGTTAAGCGGCCGCCAGCCCGATAAGGTTTGGATAGTAGGTGTGTCGTCGCGTGCAATCCGGTTGAAGATCACCAAGATCTATATGCCCGAGTAACGCTTGTACTGATCAATGGCTGGTCATGCTGTCTGCTTGCGCCAGCTTATCCAGCCGACCAGAAGTGACAAAGTCGCCACGACGAGTGGCGGCACGGCGTGCGCGTATTCGCCGTGGATGATGACGGTCGCAAGCGCGGCAAACATGACAGTGCAACCGAGCGCCACGCCTAACGGGCGAGTCGGCGCCCGCAAGAGCAGAATGGCAGTAGCGAGTTCCAGCGATCCGGTTACGAAATGGAACCAGCGCGGGTACCCCCATTTCAGGTATTCCCCGTAGATAGATCCCGGGGCGAAGATGTTGGTGAGTGAACCCACGACGAAGAAAGCGGCAAGAGCTATGGGTAAGACTTGGCGCCAGGAGATTTTAGACATTTGTCTAACCTCAGATGAGGAGTTTGCCGCCGATGGAATGCGACTTCCGGAGTAGGTTTCGAAAGTCGCATCGACGGCGGATCGGCGAACCTACGCTGTAATGGCCTTCTGGGCCGCCGCAAAGACATCGCGGGCAGACGTCACACCCGGGACGTGCTCAGTACCTTCGACCCCGAGATCCATCCAACCTGCGTTCACGGCATCAAACATCGCTTCGGCCGGTCCCGTGTGGCCCTTCGGAATGCCGAACTGTTCGAACGCCGCCGGCCAACCGTCTCGCGGGATAGCAAAAGCTTTGACGTCGACCTGCAAGACTTCACCCAATTGCATCGCCACTTCATCCGCACTGACCATCGAACCGAGCTCGACGACGCGATGCCCCAACCATGCCGCCCCGGTCAGAAGCGCTGCGATTTCTGCGCCGATATCATCGGTCGCGACCATGGTCGATTTCCGATCTGTCGGGTTGTAATAGACGGGAAGCGTGCCGCCCTGGGCAACATGTAAACCGTAGAGGAAGTTTTCGAAAAACCCACCGGCGCGCACATAGGCGATTGGTAATTTCAGGCCGCGAAATCCTTGCTCCAGAAGCGACAGGGCCGTGATCATCCCCAGCCCGCTGGTTCTGTTCGCGCCCATGGATGAGAGTGCTACCACCCGCGGCGGTGTTGCATGAGCAAGCGCACCGACGTAGTTCGCAATCACAGACTTCGCTTCTATGTAATTAGGCGAAGGTGCCCATTCAGCGGGCAACATGACAAACGCGCCTTCGACATCTCTAAGCGCCATCTCAATGGCTGCCGAATCATTCCAGTAGCCGTCGACCAGTTGCACGCCTTCGTCGGCCCACTTCGCCGCCTTTTCACGATTTCGGACAAGCGCGCGTACTTCTTTGCCTTGCGCCAACAGATGTCTTGCCGTTGCGCCGCCAACTTTTCCCGTAATTCCCATCACTAAAAACATGTGCGTTTGCCTTCATGAGTTCGATGGCCCACGGTACCCCGTGCGTTATTATTCGAATACGAGGCATATTCGGAACGGGCCGTGTAGATGAACTTAACAATCGCTCGAACCCATCTGGATGGGCTTGTTATGTTTTTGACCGTGGCGGAATACCGGGGCTTCCGTACCGCGGCACGCCACCTCGGCATCACGCCGTCCGCGGTCAGCCAGGCGATACGCAGTCTGGAGGAGCGCATTGGCGCGCCCGGCAGTCGACATGCTCACCGCAGGATTGGACGCCGCGAGTGGTTTGGGTGGCGAGATTACCGGCCGACTGCGCATCAATATGCCCAGGCCCATTTTGCCGCTGCTGGTGAATCGCTTACTGCCCGACTTTCTCGACGTTCACCCAAACGTTGAACTCGAATTGGTGGGCGAGGATCGTCCGATCGACATCGTCGAAGAAGGTTTCGATGCGGGGATACGTTTCGGAAATTTCGTCCAGATCGACATGGTCGCGGTGTGGCTGACGCCACCGGAACGCTTCGTTGTTGTTGGTGCCCCGGCGTTGTTTCGGAAGCATGGCCGGCCTGCGTCTCCGTATGATCTGCAGGACTTCCGTTGCATCCTGCTCCGTCAGTCCGTGCGAGCCCTCGATCATTGGCAATTTGTCGTCGATGGTGAGCGCATCACGGTGGGGGTCGAGGGGCCTCTCATGATCAACGACATCGAGGCCTGCATTCGCTCAGCACTGAGAGGTGTTGGGCTCTTCCAATTACCGCATTCGCTCGTGATGTCGCATCTTGAAAGTGGAGATCTGCAGACCGTGCTCGAACCGTATTGTGAAGAGGTTCCCGGTCTTTCTCTTTACTATCCGAGCCGAAGTCAGTCACTGCCAAAACTTCGCGCCTTTGTCGATTTCGCCACCCAGCGAATGCGAAGGGAGTTCAAGCCGGGCGATTACCTCCCGAACCCCGTGTCCTAGATATAACCAAGGATTCCGGCAGAGCTGGATGACCGCACAAACTATGCCGCCCAGTCGCACAACATTCGCATGTGTTCTGCACCCGTCATCCGCGCATATCTGATGTCTTGCTCTTTCCACTCATAATGGACAGGACTAAACGTTTTGGGGGCGAGGTGTTGCATGTACGTTGACGCGACGAAAAACATCGATCGCTTTCAGGTTCGTTGGGTATTCGGAGGTGTAGGCGATGCGCTGAGGCGGCAGATCGTCGCGTTCTGGTTGAGGGAAGGCGCGCTACCGCATGCGGATGAAGCGTGGCGCCGCGCTTTCGAAGTTGCTTGCGTGCTGACGGAGGGCGAGCAAGAAGACCTCGCCGGCGTTTGTACGGTGGCGATACGCATGGATGACAACGGCAGGTCTTACGGATTCGTGCGTATTTTCATCCGCGCGGATAGCCGTTTCGTGGGGCTGAATGTTCGTCTGACGGAACGCATGATGGAAGGTTTCGTCGCACTTACGCGCGAACCGGGCGCACCGCAGCGATTGATTGCCACCATCGAGAATCGCAAGCTCGAACGCCGTGCAGCGCAACGCATTCTTGCAAGGCTGGGTTTTGTAAATGTCGGCACCACGCCGAATGGCGAGAAGGTGATCGAGCGCAAGCTGACGGCGTAAGCGCCAGCTCGCTTCTTCGGCCTATATCGGATACGTCGACACATCCTTGTGTCGACGCTCCGCGTGTATCGCTTAGAACTGCTTGGTGAAGCCCACGCTCAACGCGTTGTCGCTCAGGTGGTTGGCGAACTGGCCCTGGTAATCCAGGTACAAGCTCCACGACGCACCGGCCTTCGCCGTGATGCGCCCACCCACCGTAGCCATGCCACGGCCGAGATTATCGGCGGGCATCGCGAACACGGTGCCGTCTTGCGACGTCTCCTGCACCACCGGTGCATTGGCGTTGCGTGTGTCGTAGCGATAGCCAACGTCGAACTGCGGCATGTAGCTGACACCTTGTGCGACGAACGCATGCGTGAACGAGACCTGCGCATACGGTTGCATGGTGTTGTACGTGGTGTGCGCGCCATTAACTGCGAACACGTAAGCGAGTGGGTTGTTGCTCGGCACCGTTTCGCCGAAGGCATCCAGGCTCTGATGCTGATACAAGGCACCGACGGCCGGTGTGATCTGCCACTGCGCCGCGGTCAACGGCCACGCTGCCTGCATCGCTGCCGACGTGATGTTGCCATCCGGATCGGCAATGGCGTGACCAATGCCGGTCGAGCGATACACGCGGTAGCTGCTGTGCGCTTCGTCGACCATGCCCGACAACACTACGGGGCCTACATCGCCGAATGCATACAAACCGCCATGCACGTTGTCGATGGTGCCGTTGCCGCCGTCGTGTTCGTTGCCGTTGATGCGGTCGTAGCCCGCTTCCACACCGACATGCGCGACATCGGCTACAACATGATCCAAGCCGGCCTGCAGGCCGAATGTGGTGCTGTTCAAGCCGTTGCTGCCGGAGAGCGAATCGGCACCGCCGCTGTATTGCATCCACAGGTCGCTGTTGCACGACGAAGTGACGGTGTTGGTGTGCATAGCGTTCGTTGTGCCGCATCCAGCGTCGGCGGGGCGCAGCGTTGCACCCAGCACGGTGGTGAGCGATTGCTGCCCAACCAGATCGACGGCACGCATCAGGTTTGCATACACGTCACCATCGCGCGGCTGGACAATCGTCGGCGGGGTTACGGGAGTTGTGGGAGTTGTGGGACCCGTCGGCGTGCCCGCGGCCGTCAACGTCAGGGCGACTGCTGTTGCACCGTAGAACACCTTCGGATCAAGTGCCGTTGGCACCGCGCCTGTCGAGTTGGTCGTTGCAAATGTTCCAGCCACCGCGGTGGCCTGCAACAGCGTGTACGTCTTGCTGGTGTAGGTACCTGGTGCATAGATCAAGTCCAGCGTGCCTGCAAGCATAGCGTTGCCGCTCACCACCAACTCGGACGCCTGTGTCGGCGTTACATCGATCTGCAACGTCGCATCCGCGTTCTGCGTGTAGTTGCCGTTGATGGTCAACACACCCACCGAACCGCCCGGCCATACCGTGCCGTCACTTGTCACGTTGCCATCGATCGTGCCGTGACCGCGCAGCGTGCCGCCTGCATCCACCGTCACGTTGCTGGCAATTGATGCGTCGGTGTGCGCGCTATCACCCACTTCCAACGTACCTGCTTGCACGGTCGTACCGCCGGTGTAAGTGTTTGCGCCATCGAGAATCAGCGTGCCGCTGCCGATCTGCGCGAGGCTACCGGTGCCGCTGATCACCGCGCTGTAGGTCACGGTATCCGTACGATCGAAGGCCATCGCGCCGTTGTTCGTCACGTTGCCGCTCACCATGCCGGAGGTGCCATCATTGGCCACTTGCAGCATGCCGCCGTTAACGACGGTGCCGCCCGTGTAGGTGCTGTCGCCGGTCAAGGTGATGGTGCCGCTACCATCCTTGGTCAACGTGCCGCTACCGCTGATCACACCGTTGTAGACGCCATCGGTCGACTGATTGAACGTCAGGTCGGCGCTGCCACCGCTTACCGGCGCGAGCGTCACGTTGCCGACGATGCTGGCGGTGTTGCCGACCAGCGTGCCGTTGGTGATCGTCCACGACTGGTTCGCGTTGCCGGTGCCGCTCAATGTCCAGGTGCTGGTGCCGGTCTTGGCGAACTGGTTGAAGCCCTGGATCGCCGCGCTGCTGCCCACCGCGCCGAGCTGGCTCAGGTCGAAAGTGGCGCTTGTGCTGCCGCCTAGCGCAAACGTGTCGCCGCCGTTGGTTGTGCCACTAGTGCTGACGACATTCCCGGTAAAGGCGTAGCCAGCTTCGACCGTCAGCGTGTTGTTGCCGCCGCTGAGGTCCACCGCATCCGCCTGCGCACCGCTTGCGCTCAAGCCGCCGCTGATCTTGCCGACGTTGTCGATGATCGAATCGCCGGTCGACACCACACCCGCGCCACCCGCGCCATTGACGCCGGCCGTGGCGCCATTGCCATAGGAACCACCGGTGCCACCGACGATGCTGCCCTGGTTGATGAGAGTGAAGCTAAAGCCGCCGACACCCGTGCCACCCGTACCGCCGTTACCACCATTGCCAGACGAGCCCGAGCCCAGCGACGCACCACCGCTGCCACCGTTGCCGCCGGCGCCGCCCGTAATGGTGGCGCCCTGTTGATTGGTGACACTGAAATTGGTGCCGCTTACGCCCGCGCCACCGGCCCCGCCATTGCCGCCGTTGCCGGGTGCGCCCGCGGCGCCGTAGCTGCTGTTGACGCCAGATCCACCCTGGATGGCCGAGGCCCCGGCGCCGCCATTGCCACCGGCGCCACCGAAGATGCCACCTTGGCCGATGATCGACCCTGCGCTGGCCGGACTATTAGTCAGCACGAATTCGTTGCCCGTGACGCCCGCGCCACCCGCACCGCCGTTGCCGCCCGCGCCGCCGTTACCACCGGCGCCGCCACTGCCCATCGCCGACGATCCACCATAGCTGCCCGAGCCGCCAGCACCGCCATTGCCACCATTGCCACCAGCCATAACGCCACTGTTGACGAGGGTGGCATTGCTACCGCTCACGCCCGCACCGCCCGCGCCACCGACACCGCCAGTCCCGCCGGGAGCGCCGTTGCCGGCAACGCCGTTATAGGTACCGCCGCCGCGGTAATAGCTGCCGCCGCCACCGCCTCCGCCAGCGCCACCGTTGCCGCCGACGATAGCGAGCGTATTGGTCAGATCGAACTGATTGCCTTCCACACCGTTGCCACCCACGCCGCCGGCGCCGCCGGCACCCGAGGCGCCCGCGCCGCCTGCGGCCTTGGCCGCACTGTAGCCGCCGTTTGTGCCGGCCCCACCCCAACCACCGTCACCGCCCTGGCCGCCAAGGATGCCCCCATTATTGGTGAGGTCGAAGCTGCTACCGCTTACGCCCGCGCCACCGGCGCCACCCTGGCCACCGGCGCCACCGACGCTGCCGGCACCACCGTTGCCAACGGTCGGCGTAATCGCCGTAACGTTGCCGCCCGAACCGCCATAACCGCCGCCGTTACCCTCCGTACCGCGGCCGCCTAACAACGAACCGCTGTTAACGACTGTGAAATAGCTGCCGCTGACTGCGGCGCCACCGGCGCCGCCAGCACCACCGGCGCCTCCCACCCCACCGGCGCCACCGGTGCCGGTAGCGGATTGTCCGCCTGTGCCACCATAGCTGGCAGCGGGGCCACCATAGCCGCCACGGCCGCCGGTCACAGTGCCGGTATTGGTCAGCGCGAACTGGCTGCCGGTAACGCCACTGCCGCCCGCACCACCCGCGCCGCCTGCGGCCGCCGTTCCACCGTTACCCCCGATCGCGTCCTGGCTGTCGCCCCCGTTGCCGCCTGCACCGCTCCGGCCACCGAAGCCACCGACGCCGCCGCTGATGTATTGATTATTGGTGAGCACAAACTGGACACCGTTGACACCGGCACCACCGGCGCCGCCCTGGCCGGCCGTGCCGCCGTTGCCGCCCGCGCCGCCAATGGAGCCCTCGCCCCCGACGCTGCCATCACCGCCATTGCCACCGAAGCCACCGCCACCGCCTAACAGGTCGCTGTTGTTGGTGACGGTGAAGTAGCTGCCGCTGACTGCCGCACCGCCAGCACCGCCGGCACCACCTATGCCGCCATTGCCTCCGGCGCCGCCCGCACCGAGGGAAGAGCTCGCGCCCCCGCTCCCGTTGAGGTAACCGCCGGCGCCGCCGCTGCCAGCGGTTCCACCGCCGCCGCCGGTCACGGTGCCCGTGTTAGTGAGAACGAACTGGGCGCCGCTGACACCGCTGCCGCCCGCGCCGCCGGCACTGCCGGCACCGCCGTTGCCGCTGTTACCGCCATTGCCACTGATGCCACTGGCCTGGGAGTAACTGCCAAAGAGACCCGCGATACCGCCGCCGCCGGCCGTGCCGCCCACACCACCCGCGCCGCCGTTGCCACCGTCGCCGCCGAAGCCACCCGTGATGATGGCGTTATTGGTAAGGGTGAACCCGGAACCGCTGACACCGGCACCACCGTTGCCGCCATTGCCACCCGCGCCGCCCATGCTGCCTTGGCCGGCATTGGCCGTCTGGCCGCTGGCGATGGCATATGCCGCGCCGCCGCTGCCGCCAATACCGCCGTCGCCGCCGAAACCACCGCTGCCGCCTAGGATCCGGCCATTATTGGTGAGTGTGCTGGTGCCGGTCGCGTAGACACCCATGCCGCCCTGGGCACCCTGGCCACCCGCGCCGCCCGCAGCACCGGCACCGCCCGCACCACCTGCTGGCGTACTTGTAATTACGCCATCGGTGCCTTTGTACTTGCCGCCGCTACCACCGTCGCCGCCAACACCGCCCGCAGCGCCGGCACCGCCGTAAATGCCGCCGGAATTGGCAAGCGTAATGCCCGTGCCCGCCACCGCCGTGCCACCCGCACCGCCTGCACCGCCCGCACCGCCAGCGGCACCCGACCCCGCCGCAGCACCACCGGCGTAGCCCGTAACGCCGCCGCCACCCGCGCCGCCCAAGCCACCACCGCCGCCGCTGCCACCGGTGATATGAACCTGGTTGTTCAAGGTGAAACCGCTGCCGCTGACCGCCACACCTCCGGCATAGCCTGCGCCACCGGCACCGCCCGCCGCAGGTGTCGCACCGCTTGCGCCATATGCCCCATTGCTGCCGGAGGCACCGCCCGCGCCCGACACCAGCACGTTGGCACCGACCGTCAAGGTCGTGCCGTTGGCCATGCTGAAGTTGCCGGTAAATGTGCTGCCGAAACCTTCGAGATCCAGCTCGCCGGCCTGAATCGACCAGTTCGCGTCGAGGTTGGACGTACTGATCAGGGTCCAGGTACTGGTCCCGGTCTTTTCGTAACTGGCGAAGCCCTGATACTGCGCGCTGCTGCCGTAGTCACCCAGCGAGCCGTTAAGCAAGGTATCGGTGTCGCCACCCAAGTCCAGCGTATCGCCGCCGTTGACGCTACCGCTGCTGCTGACCACGTTGCCGAAGATGCTGGAGCCGGCTTCCAGGGTCAGCAGGTTGCCGCCACCGGAGAGGTCAATCGCATCGCCCAGCGTGTTGTTGGTGCCCGATGCGGCGCCGATAATGGTGCCGCTGTTGATGATGGTGGAGCCGCCCGTGGAAACGACGCCCACTCCGCCGGCACCCGAGTACTGACCGCCAATGGCGCCGGAGCCACCTGATATGGAGCCGGCATTGGTCAACGAGAAACCGGAACCGGACACACCCGCGCCACCATTGCCGCCTGGTGCGCCGTTGCCTCCGGTGGCGCCGTCGCCACCCATGATCAGCGCGTTCGCGTCGTTGATGATCGTGACGCCAGCCCCGGCGCTAATGCCCGCGCCGCCCGCCCCGCCCGCGCCACCGGCGCCCTGCACACCGCCACTACCCGCCGACTGGATATGGGAATTGCCGGCAAAGCCGCCAGCACCACCCAGACCGCCGTTACCGCCGTTACCGCCAGCGATGACACTTGTATTGGTAATCGAACTCGTGCCGCTGAGGACAACCGCCGCGCCGCCCGCGCCACCAGCACCGCCGGAACCACCTATGCCGCCATTGCCGCCAGCCTGCGAGTACGAATAGCCACCCGCACCACCGCTTCCACCCACCCCACCGCGACCACCCAGACCGCCTTGCAGGTCACCGGAGTTGGTCACGGTTACGTTTGAACCGGTAATGGCCGCGCCGCCATCGCCGCCGGCACCACCGGCACCGCCTGCGCCGCCGGGCCCCGCGACGGCCGTTCCCATCCAGACCGACGACGCCCCCATGCCACCAGGACCGCCGCTTCCGCCCGATCCGCCCCAGCCGCCAATGGCGTTGCCCTGGTTGGTAATGGTCGTCGAGCTACCGCTGATGGCGGCGCCGCCGATACCGCCAGCGCCACCTGCACCGCCGGCATTGCCGCCGACGCTTACGGTTCCAGTGGTCGCCACGCCGCCAAAATTGCCGGCGCCACCCATGCCGCCAGCGCCACCGCTACCACCCCCCAGCAGCCCGCCGGCGTAGTTGGTCACCGAGGCATTCGTGCCGCTGACCGCCGCACCACCCGCGCCGCCAGCACCACCGGCGCCGCCAGGACCCGTAAAACCCAGCAAGGAGCTGTCTTGGCTGCTCGGCATGCCGCCGGCGCCGCCGTTACCACCCATGCCACCCATGCCGCCGGTGCCGCCCGAGATCCCCCCGGCATTGGTCAGGGTGAAGTAGCTACCTTGCACACCGGCGCCGCCGACACCGCCCGCGCCACCCGCACCGCCGCTGCTGCCGGCGCCACCGTGGTTGGCACCGTAGCCGCCACTGCCGCTGGCACCACCCTTGCCACCCGTGCCGCCCGTGCCGCCAAATAGCACACCGATGTTGGTAACGGTGAAGTTGGAACCCGACACGTCGGCGCCGCCTGCGCCACCTGCACCGCCCGCGCCACCAGCTGACGTGTCGCCGCCGTTGCCCAAACCATCGCCGCCGCCGTTACCGCTATAGCCACCGTTGCCGCCATTGCCGCCAATACCGCCGCTCACAAAGCCTGCGTTGGAAAATGTGAAGCCATTGCCAGTCACGCCAACGCCACCCGCTCCGCCGGCACCGCCCGCGCCTGCCGCGCCGCCGGGGAAGTTGGTCCCGCTGTAAGACCCGGCAGCCCCGGTGCCGCCAATGCCGCCATTGCCGCCCGTACCGCCAATAATCTGGCCAGTGCCGTAGTTGTTCACCGTGCCCGAACCGCTGATTGCCGCACCGCCGGCGCCGCCGGCGTAACCCGCCGAGCCGCTTTGACCGCCGCCAAATGCGTAGATCCCGCTGGCGCCATTGCCGCCGACCGAGCCTGCGGTGCCGCTCACCGTTACGGGCGCGCCATACGCGCCCACGCCCAGCATGGTGCCAGCGGCCATGGTGACGCCGCCGGTCAGGTTGCTGTTATTTCCGGCCAGTGCAAGACCGCCGCCCAGGATCGACCAGGCCTCGCTGGTGTTCACCGAACCGGTGAGTGTCCAGGTGCCTAAGCCGGTCTTCTCATATGTGGCAAAGCCTTGGTACTGCGCGCCGCTGCCCTGCTCGCCAATCGAGCCGGTGAGCGCGCCACTGCCGTCGAGATCGAGCGTATCGCCGTTGATGTTGCCGCTGCTGCTGACCACATTGCCGTTGATGACCGAACTCGCTTCCAGCACGAGCGTGTTGCCGCCGCCGCTCAGGTCGATCGCGTCGGCCTGCGTACCGTTGCTGTTGAGGCCGCCGGAAATGGTGCCGCTGTTGGTAATGGTCGAGCCGCCGGTCGCGACAATGCCGGCACCGCCTGCCGCGACACCTCCCAAGCCGGCGTTGCCGCCGGTGATACTGCCCGTGTTGATGACCACGGACGAACCCGACGAAAGAACGCCCGCACCGCCATAGCCGCCAGTGCCGCCGTTACCACCGTTGCCACCGGTGATCGCGCCGGCGTTCGTCACTGTGAGGTTGATGCCAGCCACGCCCACGCCACCGCCACCGCCGCCGCCATCGCTGGCCCCGCCGTTGGCCGCCCCGCCGTTGCCACCGTTGCCGCCGGTAATGGACGCTCCCTGGGCAGTGGTCAACGCGCCAAAAGAGCCGTAAACGCCTGCTCCGCCGCCGCCGCCACCGCCGCCGCCGCCGACGGCACCGAGGTTGGAAGCGCCATTGCCGCCATTCCCGCCGTTGCCGCCAATCAACTGGCTTCCTGCCGTCAGCGAATAGTTGCCGATGAAGGGCAAGGCGGCAGTCCCGCCGCCGCTACCACCGCCGCCCCCGCCAACGCTCGCGGTGCTGGAAGCGTTATATCCGCCGCCACCGCCGCCACCGCCAGCGCCGTAGCCCCAGCTCAGAGAACCGCCTGTGCCACCACCGCCGCCACCGCCTGTTGTATTGGACAGGCCGCCAGCACCAGCTCCGATACCACTGTTTACCTGACCATTGGCACCGCTGCCTTGGCCGTAACCACCCGTTCCGCCCGAGGAGTTGACACCCACAGCCCCGGCGCCGGGGCCCACACCGACGACCGCGGAGCCACCGTCGGTGCCGCTCTGGCCGTACGTTGTCTGCGCCACCGCCGGCGTCACCGCCGCCGCCAACGCCAGACTCACCGCGATCGCCAGCACGCGCGACCTCAGCGGCGGCTTCGCCGATGCATCTGCGCCACCGGTTACGCCGCCTTGGGGCGCGTTCACCAGTTCAGACGCGACCTGCATGACGCCGAGCGTGCGATTGAAAACGAGTCGATAAATGCGATTCACGGCAATGTCCCCTGTTAACTTCCGATGTGTTGGATGTGTTTGTGTTGTGGCCAGACGCTCGCCCTATGCGCCTTGGAATGGGCTGGGCAAGCGGGCGTCGTTCTAAAAAATGTTCCAGTGCGGGTGCAGCCTCAAACCACGCGCACCTGGCGCGGGTTGAGTGTTGGATCGACCCAGAAGGCGTCGTTTTCGAAGCGGCGGAACACATCCGGCGGCAGCACGCTGGTGCGCTCGCGCACCGCGACTTTCTTGCGCACCGTGTGCAGCCCGGGCGTGCCGGCGCGCAGGTCGAATTCGTCGGCCTGGTAGCTGATATTGTTGAAGTCGTGCTTGTATGCGGGCTCGCCGATGAAGTCGTAAACGGCCGCGATCGCACCTGCCGGATCGCTGGTCAGCGTCTCGTAGCGCAGTAGCAGCAGGTTGCTGTTTTCATCGCCGTAGAACGCTTCTTTCAAAGCGTTGTAGGGATAGCCCACCATGCCTTCGCCGTTGGCCAGGCCCTCGGAGCGCGAGTACACAGTGCCACCGGGTTGGTAGTTGAAGATGGACGAAGGCTGGAAGCTGTTCTTGCGAACCAACTGCTCGATGCTGTCGATGATCCACGACACATGCCGCACGCAGGCGATCACCTTGCCTTGCGGAAACAGCTCTTTGAGCTGACCCATCTTGGCGCACCATGCGCGGTTGGTATCGAACACCACTTCCGCGCCGTATTCGGGCCCGTAGTAGTTGTCGAACAGGCCTTTCAACATCCGGCGACGTTGCTCGTCGGAGATGAAAACCGAATATTCGTTACGGCCGCTGAGCTCACCCAGCATGGTGTTGAAAGCGCCGCCGAGCGGACCGCTCATGCCCGCGTGGAAGCGCGGGTTCTGGCTCAAGATCGCTGACAACAGCGTAGATCCGGACCTTGGCAGGCCCGAAATAAAGTGAAACCGACGATCCATAAGCCCCCCTGAAGGCTTCTGCCAAGCTCCGGACACGATGCGTTTCCGCCGCGTCGCGCCGTTCATTTATGTGAAATTGAACACGGTTTTAGACTTAGACCAATGCTAAGTGGCAGCTGCCGGGAGGGACATGTCTGTGCGTCTCAGGTTTAGAACGCACGGACAAGGAACGCGTCAGCGCAGCTCGGTCAGGCTGCTGTTCCAGCGACGTGCCATCACGTCGACCGAAGGATCTTGCGCGCCACGGATGCTGGCCGCACGGTAGGCGCCGGGCGCAATACCGAAAATCTGCTTGAACAATCGGCTTGCATGACTTTCGTCGGCAAACCCGAACATGGGCGCCAGTTCGGCCAGTGAGAGGTTGTCGAACGCGCGGTTGTCGAGACGATCGCGCAGTTGTTGCAGCCGGCAAAGCTGGATGAAGCGGTTGACACCGCCGGAGGATTCAAAAAGCCGATAAAGACCGGCCCGCGAGATGCCCGTGGCTTGCGTGATGTCCTGCACGGAAAAATCCTGCTTGGCAATGTTCGCCTCGATTAACTTTCGCACTGTTTCAAAGCGCACATGTTCGAGTCGGTGGAACTCCGAACGTGCGCCCGAGCCGAAAGGATTGATCGCCACCGACAGCAGATCGATGAGTGTGCGCGTGACGGTCGCATGCGCCACAAACGGCAGATGAGGCATCTGTTCAACCAGCGCACGCAACATCGCGCCGAGCAAACCGCCTTCGCGGGCGTCGATGAGATCGCCATGCAAACCTTCCACGTCGCCCACCGCGGCGCGCACGCTGTCGCGCGCCAGGCTCAAGGTGATCATCGTGACGTTGCTGGCACTCGTTTCAGCGGCTGCGGACGTATCGACCAGCAAGCTTTCGCCCGGCTTGATCGACATTGCCTTGCCGGGCAGCCTAGCCATCAGCTCGCCGCTGATGACGTGGCTGAGCGCGAAGTGGTCGAAGCCATCGTCGGCCACTCGCTCGCGCCGGACATGACGAACACCGCCGTATTCGCGCGCGAACAATATGGACCGGTCCAGGCGCCAGCTGCGTACGCGGGCAAAGAACGGTGCGTCGGTACGCTCGACATCCGCGCCACGCGCATACAGATCGCAATAGCGGGCGAAGGCTTCGTCCGGATCGTAGGTCGCGCTATCGAACGCGAAAATTTCGCTCATCCGACGCGCTCCATGACCGTACGGCGCCCGTTCCGGCCAGCAAAAAACGCAGCCAAGACCCCGACAATCGCAGCCACCGCGCACACGTTACATAAGGCGAGCGATAGACCATGTCCTGCCATGCCCAGACCATCGCTGATCATACCCGTCATGAAAGGGCCAAGTGCCACGCCCGTCAACGTGATGAAGGAAAGAAAGATGCGAAACCCCGCATCGTGCAGTGGTGCACCCAGTATCGACGGCAAACCGGCCAACGCAGCCAGCGCTGCGATGCCGCCCACTAGCGACGCCAGCGCCAGCAAGCAGCACGCCATCGACGCCGAACTTGCGCGAGGAATCAGACACAGCAGCGGAATGATCAGTAACAAAGCCCAAGCGACAATCGCCGTTGGCGACATGCCTTTCTTGCGCCGGTCGATCAGCGCACCGGCTGTGAAGTGCCCTACTGGCTGAGCCATCAGCAAACAAACGCCGAATACCAATGCCGCCATCGCCGGCGTAAGCCCGTGCTCGCGATGCAAGATCGACGGCGCCCACGCGCCGATGGCCTGCACCACCAGCACGCTGGCGCCGGCCCCACACAAATAGGCGCACATCATGCCGGGGCGTTCCCAGAAAGCAGCCTGTAGCTGCTTAAAAACTCCGCCGGACGGCGGCAACGCCTCGCGCGCCAACTCCTTGCGGTTCAAGAGCATTCCGATCAAGAAAAGATTCGGTGCCGCCATCACCAGAAACAGCAGTCGCCAATGTGCGAAAGCCGCGACCGGCATCCATCGCGCGAACATGGCCAGCACCACCCCACCCAGCAGCAGCGAAAGACCGCGACCGATCGGCGCGGCGGCGGTAAATATCGCGATGGAGCGAGCACGCCACTGCGGCGTCGAACTCTCAACAACAAGACTCAAGGCCAGTGGCACATAGGCGGCCTGCCCCAAGCCCACCATCGCTCGAGCCAGCACCAGCACCATAAAAGCGTGCCCGAACGCAAAGATCGCCATGCCCGCCGCCCACGTGGCAATGCATAGGGCCAGCACTCGAAAGCGATGATGCGAACGTGCAAGCGGCCAGCTCCCCAACATGCCGACCACATAGAGCAACACGAATGCCGGCCCATCGAGCAGACCCAATTGCGCATCCGACAGACCCAGATCCGTCTTCAACAAAGGCGCCGCGACCGCCGGCAGGTTGCGATCAACAAACGCCAGGCAATGACCCAGCGCCAGCAATGCAAACAGAGGCACCGCTAGTTTTTGCGATTTCAAATGATCCCCTGACAACGCTACGCTCCCGGCGGCAGCGCTACCGTGCGATGCCAGCAACACTCGATAACTCTGTTGGACTTTTAGCAAGCCTCATGCCAAGGGAAAACCCAGCCTACTGGCCCGAGCCAGCATGAAACCCAATGACTGCCGGACGTTGCCGGTCACCTTGTGACCATCGGCGAGATACATGGCAGCATTCGGCTCGCCGACCGATGCAACAAGCGCTCTGCCAATTTTCACGATCGGACCAACTGCCTTTCGTAGACGGGCAGCTGGGTTTGAGTACCCATGTTGAGCAATCCGTCCGCTATGCAACCAGCCCATGGGCTCCTCTGGAAGCCGACGAACTGACCACTCTTATAGAAACGGAGTTGGTGAAGCCGCGAAACGCTTTCTCTGCGTCTGCTTTCACTTGAAAACATCGCCCTGATGGGCGCAGCAAAGCGCAGGTGCTGTCCACCTCCGCTTTGCTGCTGCTCTAGCGCTTACTTGCGCGGCGCAATGATCTCATCCAGATAATCGGGCGTGCCGTCGACACGCACCAAATGCGGGTATTGCAGGCCGCCGTGGTAATCCACCGACACTGTGCGGTAGCCACCTTGGTACTTCAGCAATAGTTGGATGGGTGTGCTGCTGTTCTTCGCCGCTGTGATTGCACTTTTCAGCACATCGCTCGAATAGTTCTGCCCGTTCACCGCCACCACGGTGGCGCCGGTGCTGACGCCGGCCTTGAATGCCGGGCCGTCCCAGCGCACGTCGTTGACCTCACCATGATCGTTCATCGTCAAGCCGATCGACCAGGCGAAATTGAATAGATGGCGCGGCGATTGCGGTCGGCTGTTGTATTGCTTCTCGAACGCGCTTTCCTGGTCGGTGTAGACCAGTTTCCAGCCAGTCGCCGCGATGCCGTTCTCCAGCGGTGGATTGAGCGTGTCGACGCGCGCGTGCAGGAAGCTGGCCCAGTCGTACTTGGCCACGCCGTTGAGCGTCGCCACCACATCGTCAAAGGTGTATGGCTTGGTTACGTAGCTGCCGTTGTCGACGCCGAAGAACGCGTGCGCGAAATCGTCCAGCGATTTGTGGTCATGCGTTAGTGCGCGCAGCTTGGCGTCCACTTCCAGCCACATCATTTGGCCGCCGCTGTAGTACTCCTCGCTCATCTGCCAGCTGCGGTAAGGCAGGCCGGAGCGTCGCGCGGCGGTCGGATCATTGGTGGTGTCTTCGAGTGTGCGCCATTGGAAGCCTTCGCGATTGCGATCGTAGTTGGCGGCCACCATGGCTAGCGCATCGTGGAACTGTTGCGATGTCCACATGCCGGAGCGCGCGGTCAGCACGAAGCCCCAGTACTGCGTCTGTCCTTCGTAGACCCACAGCAGCGAGTCGCCCATCGGCACGTTGAAGTTGGGTGTCCACAGGTCGGCCGGGCGGCGAAACTTGCCATTCCACGAATGCGTGTACTCGTGAGGAAGCAGGTCGCGATCCGGCGCGCCCTCGTCCCAGCCGGTGAAGTAGTCGGCGCCCAGGCCGTTCTCGCTGGACTGGTGGTGCTCGGTGCCGTTGCCGCCCAGTTGATCCGACAGCGAGAACAGGAAGTCGTAGTGGTCGTAGTGATGCGAGCCGAACAGCGTGACGGCCTGCGTGACCAGCGCGCGATGCGCCTTCAACTGTTCAGGCGTCATCTCCAGGTACTTCGGCGCGTCGGCGACGATGTCCAGGTGCACCGGCGTCTCGCCGCCCGGGTTGAGGTCGACGCGCTTGAAGTACTGGCCCGCGTAGATCGGCGAATCGACCAGATTGTTGAATGTGACCGGCTTGAAGGTAACGGTGTCGCCCGACTGCGAGGCCGTCTCCAGCGCGGTGCCAAGTTGCCAGCCATGCGGCAGCGTCACGCTGGATGCCACCGTGATACCGCGGGAGAAATAGCCGGCCGGATAAAGGGAGACCTTGCTCCACTCCATGTCCATCATGCGATCGGTGATCTCGAATCCTTCGCTATCGGTGCGCCCCGACAGGTACTGGAAGGTCGCGTCGATCGAGGAAACATCCGCCGGAACGTCGAGGTGGAACGCGTACACGTTGTATTTATCGCGCGTCCACGCCAGCGGCTTGCCGTTGGCGGTGAGGGTGAGGCCGGCGAGCATGGCGATCGGGCCGGTCGGCGAGTGATCGCCGGGAATCCACTGCGGATACAGCAAGGTCAGCGCCCCAGCCTTCACCGGAATCGTTTCATGAACGCGAAAAATGCCCTGCGCCGTGTCGCTGGCATCGACATGCAGCGCCAACGTTCCGACGTACGGCGTGTCCTGTGGCGGTGGAACATTGTCGGTGCCCACTTGCTGCGCAGCGGCGGTGCCGGCCGCGAGCACCATCGCGACAGCCAAGGCAACGCGCGAAAACTTACGGCGCACAGCAGCTGGCGAACCAGCGGGAAGGACACGAGACATGGGGAGCTCCGGAAAGCGAGTGGGTAATCCCCCAACTTAACACCACAAACGCTGAGTAACGCTAGATGCCGGTTGACATCCTGGCTTACCCACGCGCAACCAAGGACACAGCAAACGGCGCAGCAAAACGTGTGGATGACGACATCCTGTCGGCAACCTGACGCGGTGCTTTGCGAGGGAAAACAAGCTCACATATTCGTCATTTGGCATGACTTATGTATGCAAATAGCTAGGGAATAGCTGTAACGGCAATACAAATCGGGGGGCGTTCACCATGGGAACAAAAGTGCCTGCACACGCGTGCCTTCACCATTGGTTCGAAGGTCGCGAAATTCATCAGAAGTTCGGAGCAATCCAGATCCGAACGCTTCGGTTCGTTTATGGAACCGGATTCGCACCCGCCTTCTCCGCCTCGCACCTGCTGCACGACACGCTGCCGCTCCTGGACAGGTCGTCCCTCGACAAACTGCTCGTCGATTACAAGCTCGGCCTACTCGAGGCGAAGATCGAAGCCGCGTTTGCGCAGCAGGCCTCCATCGCCAGCGGGTTGACATCCGGATTCGCGACGATTCCTTGATTTGGATGATCGACAGCTGCGCTGAAGTACCTTTCAACACCTATCCATCGCGCGCCATGCACGCCGCGTTGAAGTTCCCGAACGCAACCATTCCGGGAAAGAAGCGCCCTATAAGAGACTGACAAAAACTAAACATTATGTGAACTTCTTTTAGCCCACATTGGGGTCGTGGGGATTCCACTGGCTTACGGGTTGAATGCTGATGCGCACGGTGAACTTGACCAGCTTCATGATGGTTTCATTGGCAATCATGTGGCTCACGCTGGCTCCGAGCGTTGCATGTGCCTCGGACGGCGAGCAGCTCAGCGCCAAAGAGTTGGCATTCCTTAGCCGAGCCATGTCGGACAACGCCGCGCAGATAGCCATGGCCAGGATGGCGCTAGCCAAATCGGAGAATCCGCGGGTCGTCGATCTAGCCAATGCGATCATCCAAGAACGCACGGCCCTCGATCAGCAACTCGCTGCATTAGCTTCCGGCACCATCGACCGCACGACTTTGCAGCAAGACGTGATGGATAACCCGAGGATGGCTGCCCTGCAGTCACTGAACGGCGATGCGTTCGACAAAACCTTTGCGGGCCTGCTGGTGCGGGATCACTACCAGATCATTTGCGCCTATGAATCCATGAAGGCGGCATCGACGCACGAGGCGCTCAAATCCGTAGCGCACGATGCAGTGCCGGCGCTGCAAGGGGATCTGATGGTCGCGCTTGCTTTCTTGAGGTCCGGAAGCTGGACACCTTCCATCCATCAGGAAGCGTTGACGAGTACCGACTCGCGTTCGTCGAAAGTACCCTCGGTCTACGGCGAACCCATTTCGATTGTCACGGCGCCGTGGTGACATCGCACCCACACGCGTTTCGATAGTTACATCCGGATAGGGCCCTTCGAAGCAGTGTTCACTGCTTCGTGCGAGCACGCGAGTCGTCTGCGCCGACCAATCGGCTCCCGACCCTCCCCTTAGTTAGTCCACCGTTCCTGCCGTTGCACGAATGATTCGCCTCGACGCGCAACATGCACGCAAGTCGCGCCTATCGACATCTCCTTCACAACGCACGACACGTATGCGTGACGCGCGTGCGTGTTTCTTTCAATGAATACGTATGCATACGCTGGTTGCTGCACTGCGATGCTTTCTACTATGCGCCGCACTATCTGCCGCATAGCCAATACCGCATACGTGACGCGGTGTCGATTGGGGATCGATCTGGCCTTCCATACAACGGCGATAGCGCAGCTTGTTACACCTACCGCGCTCCACTTCAGGGATTTAAGCAAATCTCGCCGTTGCACCTCTTCATCAACAAAGCAGGATGGAGGCAGACCCGCATGAAGTTTCCGAAGATTCTCGCCGCGTTGCTTGTATGCGTTGTCGTCGCCCTTGCCGCGACACGACCGGCACAGGCAGCCATCGACAGCATGAGCCTTGGCGCAAGCTACAACGCGCAACAGACCCAGATTACGTTTCGCGTCTATTCCTCGCAGGCCACGCGCATGGTGCTTTATCTGTACGCGAGCGGTTATGGCGCGCAGGAATCGGCGACCTATGCGTTGAGTTCGATCGGCAATGGCGTTTGGCAAGTTGTGGTACCGGTATCGTCCATTCAGACCGCAGGCATTACGGGCGCGGTGTATTACGGATATCGCGCATGGGGGCCAAACTGGACGTATAACGCGAGCTGGACGAAAGGATCATCGGCAGGATTCGTCTCCGACGTCGATGCCAATGGCAATCGCTTCAATCCCAACAAGCTGCTGCTGGATCCTTACGCGCAGGAAATCAGCCAGGATCCGCTCAACACACAAAATCAAGACGCCAACATTTTTGCGACAGGTGCCACGGTCGATTCGACATTCGGAACAGCGTATCGATTGATCGATAGCGGCACGTACGCACCCAAAGGCATCGTGCTCGCGCCAAGCGCACAAAGCACCGGCACTAAACCGACGCGCGCGCAAAAGGACGATGTCATCTACGAAGTCAATGTTCGCGGCCTCACCAAGCAGGACCCGAGCATTCCCACCGAATACCAAGGCACGTATCACGGCGCCGGACTCAAGGCGAGCTATCTCGCCAGCCTCGGCGTTACCGCCGTCGAGTTTCTGCCGGTGCAGGAAACGCAAAACGATGAGAATGATGTCATTGCTAATTCGGATGCCGACCAGAACTACTGGGGCTACATGACCGAAGACTATTTCGCGCCGGATCGTCGCTATGCGTACAACAAAGCCGCTGGCGGACCGACCGCGGAATTCCAGGCAATGGTGCAGGCCTTCCACAACGCCGGCATCAAGGTGTACATGGATGTGGTCTACAACCACACCGCTGAAGGCGGCTCATGGAGTAGCTCCGATCCCACCACGGCGACGGTTTATTCCTGGCGCGGCCTGGACAATGCGACGTACTACGAACTCGATTCGACCAACCAATACTTCTACGACAACACCGGCACCGGCGCCAACTTCAATACGTACAGCACGGTCGCGCAGAACCTGATCGTCGACTCGCTCGCCTATTGGACCAACACCATGGGCGTGGATGGTTTCCGTTTCGATCTGGCATCGGTGCTTGGCAACAGCTGCTTGAACGGCGCTGCCAAATCAGGTGCGCCTAGCTGTCCCAATGGCGGATACAACTTCGATGCGTCGGATTCGAACGTTGCGATCAATCGCATCCTGAAGGAGTTCACTGTACGCCCTGCTGCGGGCGGCAGCGGATTGGATCTGTTTGCCGAGCCTTGGGCAATTGGTGGCAACTCGTATCAGCTGGGCGGATTTCCCGTCGGCTGGTCGGAATGGAACGGATTGTTTCGCGACAGCCTGCGGCAGGCGCAGAACGAGCTGGGCAACACCACCATCTACATCACGCAGGATGCGAACGATTTCACTGGTTCGTCTAATCTTTTCCAAGCCAGTGGACGCTCGCCGTGGAACTCGACCAACCTCATCGACATCCACGATGGCATGACACTCAACGACGTTTATTCCTGCAACGGCTCCAACAACGATCAGGCATGGCCCTTTGGCCCCTCCGATGGCGGCACCACCACCAATTACAGCTGGGATCAGGGTATGTCGGCGGGTACGGGCACCGCGTACGATCAGCGCCGCGCCGCACGTACGGGTCTGGCGTTCGTGATGTTGTCGGCGGGCACGCCGATCATGCAGGGAGGCGACGAATACCTGCGCACGCTTCAATGCAACAACAATGCATACAACCTCGACTCGACTGCCAACTGGTTGAACTACAGTTGGAACACCAATCAGTCGAACTTCTATAACTTCGCGCAGCGGCTAATCGCCTTCCGTCTCGCTCATCCGGCCTTGCGTCCCGCAACGTGGTATTCGTCCAGCCAGGTGGTTTGGTACGAACCCAGCGGCGCCGTCGCGACCAGTAGTTATTGGAACAACACCAGCAACTACTCGATCGCTTATACCGTCGACGGCGCGCCGTTCAGCGATACCAATTCGATGTATATCGCCTTCAATGGCTGGTCCGGCAGCGTTACGTTCACGTTGCCACCACCGCCGACGGGCACGAACTGGTATCGCGTCACGGATACCTGCGACTGGAACGATGGTCCGAATACGTTTGTTACGCCAGGTAACGAGACCTTGATCGGCGGCAGCGGCACGACGTACAGCCAGTGCGGGCAATCTTTGCTGCTGCTTATCTCGAAATAGTCGGCGGCTCGGGATTGAAGGTGGCTAAGTCGCGTGGTGCGCTTAGCTGCCTTCCCACCTTGGTCATTGATCGCTCGAGTGGATGATGTCGAGCCCAGCCGAGGTCAGTTCAAACCCCGTTCTGCGACCTGTCGTGTCGTCGATTTTCCTTATCAGTCCCATGGACAGCAGGCGTTCGGCGACATGGGGCGAGGTCGCCAGGGACCGGCCTTCCGCGACACACGCAAGACCGTTCAAATCGCTTGCTTCAAGCTGACGTGGTGTAAACATAAAAACTCTCTACACAGGCGAACAGCAACGCAGTTCGCATGATGAGCTACGGCGGCAACGGGGATACGTGCAAGGACATCCTAACCGGCCGGACGATTGCACGTCGCGGCATTTTGGTCCAAATTCGACCGGACGTAGGGTGAGGTGGTGTGAAATCCGGGATGGAGAACAAGCGGGAGAGTGCGCCAATCGTTCCGTTGCCGGACGCCCCGGCCATCGACGCGCGCCCCCAGGCCCCCAGCTTCGATACCTTTATTCGCGGCCAGTTTCGCGGCTTGCTGCAGTTTCTGCGTGCGCGCACCGCATCCGAGCAGGATGCCGAAGATGCCGCGCAAGAGAGCATGACCAAGCTGCTCCGCTATCGCGAATCGGAACCGCCGTCGGCGTGGAAGCAGTTGCTTTATCGGATTGCGGTGAATGTGGCGCACGATCAGTTTCGGGTGGCGCTGACGCATCACAGCAAGGAACACGTCACCCTCGATGGGCTGGACATTGCCGCGACCGAGCATTCCCCGGAGCAGCGCGCCGTGTATGAGCAACAGGTGGCCCGCCTTAGCCAGGCCATCCTGGAATTGCCACCCAAGTGTCAGCGCGTCTACCTGCTGAAGCGCGTCCACGGCATGAGCCGCGCCGAGATCGCCGAACGTTGCGGCATTTCGGTAAAGATGGTCGAAAAGCACCTTGCCACTGCGCTCGCCCAATTGCGCCGCAAGGTAGGCGAATCGTCGGCGGACACGTTTTAATGAACATGGACAGGCCCAACGCAAACGGGGGAACCGAGCCGGACTCATACAATGAGGCCGAGCAGTGGTTTGTGCGCCTGCTTGAACCGGATTGTCCGGCCTTCGAACGTGCCGAATTCGAGCGCTGGCGCGCGGCCGATCCGGCGCACGCGGCGGCTTATCGCGCAATCGAACGCCTATGGAAACAAAGCGAAAAAGCCGTCAAAGATCCCGCCGTTATGGCTGCGGCGAATCGTGCGCTACGTCGGGAACCCGAAACGCGAGCGCCACGCCGCTGGCTTTTCCCGGCCTTGGCAGCCGGCCTCGCCGCCGTGATTGCGCTGGTGGCGCTGCCGCGATGGCTGGCAAATCGCGCCGATCCCACCGGCATCGCTTACACCACCACCGCAGGTCAGCAGCAAACCGTGCAGTTGTCGGATGGCTCGTCCATCATGCTTGATACCGACACGGCGGTCGTCGTTCGCTTCAGCACGCGAACACGCCGTGTGGATCTGCTGCATGGGCAGGCGCAGTTCACGGTGCAAGGTAATCACGCGTGGCCGTTTGTGGTGCACGCGCAGCGCGGTACCGTCACTGCCGTCGGTACGCAATTCCAGGTGCGTATCAATGATGGTTGCACCGATGTGGCGCTGCTCAAAGGCAAACTCGCCATCGCTACCGAACCGCCGAATGGCACATCGCAAGACGCATCGCTGAGCGGTGGGCAAAGGCTGGCGTACGACGATACGGGCCGCATCACGCCCGTGCATTCGATTGACTTGCTACAGACGCAAGGCTGGACCCAGGGCAAGCTGTTTATCCACGATTGGCGTTTGCCCGATCTCGTTGCCGAGATGAACCGCTATAGCGCCACCAAGCTGCAGATCGGCGATTCGTCCCTGCAGGATATCCGCATCAGCGGCATCTTCCGCACCAACGACCAGCAGACTTTCCTGCAATTGCTGCAGCAAGGCTGGTCGATTCACGCCAAGCGCGTCAACGACACGCAAATTGTGTTGCTTCGCAACCGTTAACTGGCGAGTTACGCCAACTGCGCCACAAAGATGAAACCTTCTTCAGACAATGGGTAGGGGTTTTTCGCCCGTGACCGTCTTATTGGAAGGCGACGCTGCAGCATGGTCGATGTACATGGACAGTAGGGGACATCGATCTCTGAGGGGCTTCGGGGGTCGCTAGACATTTCTTGGTGGGTCGAGACGTCGCAAACGCGGCGATAACTACTGCATGGGGCTTACGTGGCCGCATCGGGCTCGTTTGTCCCAAAATTGAGGGAGTTCATAAATGTCGAGCAGTATTCGTTTTTCGGGGAGTCGTAAATTGCTGTTGCCGGCCGCGTTGTCGCTGGCATTGGTGTCGCTGTCGGCGCATGCCGGTGACACATGGGTGTCCACGCGTACGCACGCCGGCTTGCAGAACAGCGGCAATCAAGCTTCCACGCTGGTGATGACGGGCCATCCTTCGATCGATGCCTCGCAGATCATGCCGCTGGAGCAGAGCAAGTCGCTGCATGTGGAAGTCAGCCTCAACCTGCGCAATGTCGACCAGCTGCAAAGCTTTCTGCAATCGGTGAATCAGCCTGGCAGCGCGAACTATCATCAGTTTCTGACGCCGGCCCAATTCAAGGCGCAGTACGCGCCGACCGATGCGCAGGTGCAGACCGTGGTTGCGCACTTGAAGGCATACGGTTTTACCAACATCAAAGTAGCGCCGAACAATATGCTGGTGTCGGCCAGCGGCACGGCCGCCAGCGCCAACGCTGCGTTCAACGCCAACATGAAGACCTTCAGCTTCAAGGGCAAGCAGCATTTCGCCAACGCTTTGGACGTCACCGTGCCGCAATCGCTGGGCGGCATCGTGGATGGCGTGCTGGGTCTGCAGGATTACGTGAAACCGCACGTGATGTCGCATCGCATTAGCGGCGACGCGAAGACGCAGGCTTCCGGCAGCCAAGTGGGCCATCAGCCGACCGATTTCCCCAAGATCTACGATGTCGGCAGCACGCCGAGCGCATCGACCACCACGGTCGGCATCATCACCTGGGGTGACATGACCCAGACGGTGAAGGATCTGAACACCTTTACCAAGAATGCCGGCCTCGCGACGGTCAATACGCTGACGGTTCCCGGTGGCAGCGGGACGCTGGCCAATGACGGCGACGATGGCGAATGGGCGCTGGATAGCCAAGACATCACCGCCGTTTCCGGCGGCGTAAAACAGTTGATCTTCTACGCCGCGATCAACGGCGACAGCAGCGACAGTCAGCTGACCGATGCCACCATCACCGCGGCGTACAACACGGCCGTTACGGACAATGTGGCCAAGGTCATCAACGTCTCGCTGGGCGAAGACGAAACGGCTGCCAACAATTCCGGCACGCAGGCAGCGGATGACAAGGTCTTTGCGCAAGCCGTTGCGCAGGGCCAGACCTTTTCGGTGGCAGCGGGCGATGCGGGCGTGTATCAGTGGTCGAGCGATCCGACCGAAGGTGCGCCTGGCTACATCGCCAACTCCAGCGGCACGGTTGAAATCTCGCTGAGCCATTACGGCGTGAGCGAACCGGCCACGTCGCCGAATGTCGTCGCCGTCGGCGGTACCACGCTGAGTACAACGGGCACCACGACGTGGTCCGGCGAAACCGTGTGGAACGAGGGCTTGGCGCAAATCGATCCGCAGGGCGTGGACAACAACGGCACGCCTGATGACAACGAACGCTTGTGGGCGACTGGCGGTGGCATCAGCCTGTTCGAGACCGCGCCTGCATGGCAGACCAGCGCACTAGGTTCCTCCGCGACCAAGCGCGAATTACCGGACGTGGCGTTCGATGCGGCTTCGTCGACCGGCGCCATCATCGTCGCCAACGGTCAAACTGGGCAGCAATACGGCGGCACCAGCTTGGCCTCGCCGATCTTCGTCGGTATATGGGCTCGTATCGAATCGGCCAACAGCAACTCGCTGGGCCTGCCGACGCAGAACATGTACACCTACTTCCCGAAAGACGCCACGCCACTGCATGACGTGACCTCGGGCAACAACGGTTACAACGGCTATGGTTACAACGCCGCCGCGGGTTACGACAACACCACCGGCTGGGGCAGCTTGGACATCACCAAGTTCAGCGCATATGTCACCAAGTACTGGGGTGGCTCCAGCAGCGGCGGTGGTGGCACGACGCCGCCGGCCGGCAAGCCGGTAGCGAACTTCACCGACACGGTGAGCGGCCTGGCAGTGAGCTTCACCAACAGCTCGACGGATACCGGCGGCACGATCAGCTCATACGCCTGGAACTTCGGCGACAACGGCACCTCAACCTCAGCCAGCCCCAGCCACACCTATGCGGCTGCCGGCACCTACACCGTGACCTTGACGGTGACCGACAGCACCGGCGCAACCAGCACCAAGACCGCCTCGGTGACGGTCGCCAGCAGCAGTGGCGGCGGTGGTAGCAGCGGCGTGTTCAGTAATAACACCGCTGTGGTGATCAACGACAACGCCACCATCACCAGCAGCATCGCGGTAACCGGCGAGTCCGGCAATGCGCCGTCCAACCTGAAGGTGCATGCCAACATCACGCACAACTGGTCGGGCGACCTGACGATTGAGATCGTCGCGCCGAACGGTGCCTACGCCGTGCTGCAGAACCCGAACTACGACGACAACGGCAACATCAACACCACCTGGACGGTGAATGCCTCATCGGTGTCGGCCAACGGTACCTGGAAGCTGAAGATCATCGACAACGATCCTGAGTACTACGGCGACTACGGCACGCTCAACAATTGGAGCCTGACGTTCTAAGCCTGACGTTATAAGGCTGATGTTCCGAGTTTTCGGCGCGCAGGGACGCGTGCCAGGGATGCAAAGCCCGGCCCTTATGGCCGGGCTTTTTTTGTTCGTTCCAAAAAAGCCTGAGTGCAAGCACCCCACTTCGCCCTATGATCGGGCTGCCAGGAGGCATCATTTGTTCGGGGGAAAAGAGGAGGCGTTCAACGCTCCTCTGTTTAGCGCATCGTGCCGGCCAACACCGGGACGATAAGCCGGGCAATGAGCGACCCCCATGGGAGGCGAAAGACAGGAATGCGAGGCGGCTTTAGGGGAAGGTTTTCGTGGACCTCTTTCCAGCTTGCTGTATGCGGCTTCGGCGCGCCAGCACGCCTGCTTCGCCATGCTCTGACATGTACGCATCTACTTGCGCTGTGTACAGCTGGTGTAGTGCTTGCTGTCCCAACTGCGCAGGCTGACGAGGCTGTCGCGCAAGCGCGTTATTACACCATCAGCGCCGGCGATCTTCGCAGCTCGCTCGATGCGCTCGCCGCACAGGGCAACTTACAGATCGTCTATTCGCCTGATCTAGCGTCAGGCAAAACGACCCGCGGCATCTCGGGACGATTCACTCCGACAGAAGCACTACGGCAGCTGCTCATCGATACGGGCCTCACGTGGAAAACGGTGAACGACTCCACTTTTGTGCTGGCGTTGTCACCAACGTTTCACCGATCCGCGACCACGGTAGTTGTGAAGAGTGTCATGGAAACCCCAAGAACACTCGACGCCGTCAATGTCAGCGGATCGCTGATCGGCAATGCTGCGATTCAGACGGCCACACCGACGTACACCATCACCGCGGCGGATATAAAAGCGCGCGGCTTCAACAGCATCGCCGACGTGTTGCAAAATTCGGTACTGGCGACGGGCTCCGTGCAAGGACAACAGGCAGCCGGCTCCTTTACGCAAGGTGCGCAGCCAGTCAGCCTGCTCGGATTGAATCCGCAATTCACGCTGATTCTGGTCGATGGTAAACCGCTCGCGAACTTTGGGCGCCTTTATAACGGCACCATCGACTTCACCAGCATTTCCAATCTTCCGATCGCCATCGTCGACCATATCGACGTGATGCCGGGCGGCGCTTCGTCGATTTACGGCTCGCAAGCTATCGGCGGCGTAATCAACATCGTCACGAAGTCGCAGATGGACGGTGGCGAGCTATCGGTACGCACCGGCAATTTTTCCGATGGCGGGGGTGCCAATCAGCGCGTCAGCTTTGCGTACGGACACGACTTCGGAAAACTCAGGATCCTGGGTGCCATCGAGTTCGACAACGCATCGCCCATTTGGGGTTATCAGCGTCCCCTGACCGCTGGCACCGGCTCCGGCCCCGGCGGCGCGACGGCACCGACCGCTCAAGCCGCGATTGTCGATTACGGCACCGGCGCCACCTATACCGGCTATCCCTTGGGCTATCTCGATCCACCCGCCGGCTGCGCACGCAATCTTTTTGGAGGAAGCACAAAACTGTCCACAAGCGGAACGGCGGCCCAGCCAGGAACGTATTGCGGCTCACCCCAATTGGAAGGCTATACGACGTATGGCAACCAAGCGCGCAATTACGATGGCATGCTCAAGCTCGACTATCGCCCCAACGACTCCGTTCGCCTGTACGGCGACGCAATGCTGAACTGGCAACAGCAACGCTGGTTTCCGGGTGTTCCGGCGTGGTTTCCGGATGACTTGCCGGAGGGCGCGATCGAAGATGCGTCGACCGGCCACTACCTCTATCTTGAAAAATACTTTGCGCCCGAAGAAATGCCCGGTGGCGCGGCAGGCCAGATGTATCAACAAGACGACCTGCTCTATCAGGCGGACATCGGCGCTAACGGCCGATGGGGTGATTCGGGTTGGAATTGGGATATTTATTATCTGCGTACCGGCGATCGCACCGAAGTGGTGGAGCCGCTATCGATCAAAACCAAGATCGATGATTTTTTCAACGGCATCTTGGGGCCGGTAGTCGGCGTCGATCCGATCAGTGGCCTCAACACGTACAACCCCAATTACAAGGCGTTCTTCCGGCCAATCACGCCCGAGCAATATGCGAGTTTCACGCAAGGCGTCGGCGAGTTCAGCAACGCCTGGATCAACGATACGCGCGCCACCGTCAGCAATGCCACATTGTTCGCGCTGCCCGGCGGTGACGCGGGCATTGCCTTTCTCGTCGAGGGCGGCAACGAAGCATGGTATGAACCGGTCAATCCACTGTTCATGCAAGATGCCGTTTTCGAGCATGCCGAAACGGGTGGTGGCGGACAGCGATCGCATGCTGCATCGGCGTTCGAATTGAACCTTCCGTTGCTTACATCCGTGACTATCGATCTCTCCGGACGCTACGATCATTACGCACTCGATAAGGGCAGCGACAATCACAAGTTCACGTACAAGGCTGGCTTGGAATACAGGCCAATCGATACCCTTCTTTTTCGCGGCAACTTCACCACCGCATTCAAAGCACCGGACCTGTCATCCATCTTCCTGGGTCCCACCGACTACTACACGACCATCACCGACTACTACCAGTGCGCGATGGCCCACGGCACCGACTGCGGCACCATCTACCAGTACAGTGTTCAAGGTAAATCGCTGGCCAACCCCAGCTTGCAACCTACCGTCGCGCAAAGTTGGACGCTCGGTACAGTATGGTCACCGACCGACGACTTGAATTTCAGCATCGACTATTTGCATATCGCGATCCAGAACGAGGTCGTACAGCAGAGTCTGGATATGTTGATGCATACGGATGCGCAATGCCTGTTGGATCAGTTGAACCCCAACTCGGCGCAGTGCATGGCGATAACGAATCCCGTCAGCGGCCAGGTGCAGCGTGCCGGCGGCAATGGCCCCGTCACTGACGTCACCACGTTCTACGCCAATCTCGCCGATGAAGTGACGAAATCGGTGATTGGCAGCGGAAGGTATCGCTTCTCTTCATCGCACATCGGCACGTTCAGCGTGCAACTCGACTACAACGACATGCTCAAACACACCTATCAACTGGCACCCGGCCAGCTGCCGATCGATCGCCTGGCCAACCCGCTATACAGCGAGGAATTCAAAAGCATCGTCAGCGGCGGCGTGACCTGGACAAGCCCGAACGGACAATGGACGAGCACACTTTACGGACACCGCTATGGACCTTCACCGAATTTTTCCGCTTCGAACGATGGCACCGGCTTTCCCGGGTCTGGTCGCGTATCTCCATGGATCACCTTCAACAGCAGCGTGAGCTATCGGCCGACACGACATCTTGAGCTTTCCCTGTTGATCGACAACATCGCCAACAAGATGCCGCCCGAAGATTCAACCTATCTTTCCTATCCGTATTTCAATAACGAGAATTACAACGTATACGGCCGGGAAATCATGCTGCAAGCGGATTGGAAATTCGACGACGCAACGCGCTGACCGCCAATCACAAAGTCGCTATCTGGACTTCATTGACGCCGCACCCGGTCGAATTACGCTCGCAACGTAAGGCACGCGTAAGGCACGCGTTATCCAACGCCTCAGAACTTGATCATCACATGTGAAAGCTGTCGCAGACCGACATAACAATGCCCTCGTACGTCACCTTGTCACGTCACCAAGCCTATTCCAGAACCTAGAGCCCTCGCAGGCGCGACAAACGGCTGGCACAGCATATGCAGTGAGCCATGCAACCCTTGCTTGGACGGATGCGGAATAGAGCACCCTCATACGCCAACCGGTGGGACTCCAGCGCGGCCTGCTCATCTTCAGGAAACCGCAACGAGCAACATTTGCATTGATGGAACCGTGAGACATGGATATCCAAAAGATAATCACCACACCATTGCGCGTATCTCTCCGCAGCTTTGTATCCAGCGCGATGCTCGCGCTACTGTTTGCGTGCCTATTGTTGGTATCCGGTAGCGGAAAGCAACCACCACGCTTCGTGCTTGATCAAGCTCATGGAGGGGTCTCACTAGTCGAGGGGCAATCGTGGCGCACGGCAAGCGATTGGCTAGCAGGTAAAAAATATGCCGTCCTGACCTTCGATGACGGTCCTTATGGCCATGGCGTGGACGAGAAGATCCTTGCCGTTTTGAACCGGCACCATGCCCATGCGATATTTTTCCTGGTTTGCAGCCACATCAATGACGCAACCAGCGCACTAGTTGGCAAGTTGGCAAGTTCGAAAGCGAAGGCAACGTTGTCGGAAACCATAGCTACGATCACTTGCAGCTGAGTCACTTGCAGGGTCCCGAATTGCGGCATCAGATTGAAGATTGCAGCTCGCGCATTGCGCATTTCACCGGACATCGGCCATATTATTTCCGTCCGCCGTTCGGCATGACATCATCAAGCGTCAAGCTCGCTGCCGAATCGTCCGGTATGCGGCAAATGCTGTGGAATGCCAATAGTGAAGACAGCTGGCTGACCAAACCCAGTCAAATCCTCTACTGGAGTTTGGAACAGACCGAAGACAAGTCCATTCTTCTCCTGCACGACAAGCCGACGACGGCGGATGTGCTCGATCAAACCTTGACGAATCTGGAGCGGCGCGGATTTCAATTTGTATTGCCGACGCAGCCTTCATCCAACAGTGCGTTGGACTAGATTTCCCAACCCCACAGGTAGCGAACGTTTACGGTGTGTTGCCTTGAACGCGCGTCATTCGGGCGTGTTGCATATCCAAGAACTGCAGTGTGATCTCCGCAACCTCCGCCCCTTTCGTGTCCATCGCGAAATGGCCTGCATCCAAGATATGTACTTCTGCGTCAGGAACGTCTTGTTTGTAGGCCCACGCACCAGCCAGGGTGAAAGACGGGTCGTATTTTCCCCATACGACAAGCATCGGCGGATGATAGGTCTTTAAATAAGACTGCCACTTTGGGTATGCCGCGACATTCGTACGGTAGTCATAGAAAAGATCTTCTTGAATGCGACCTTCGCCGGGGCGATTCAGGAAGGCGGCTTCGTCCGTCCAAAGGTCCGGATCGTAAAGCTCGGGATGAGGATCGGTGCCGAGATGACGCTGCTTTGCCGCGTCGAAGGAGATCAAGTTCGCGCGCAGCTTGTCGGCATAAGCCTCCCTGTTGGCCCAGTACTCACGGCGCGTTTGCCATAGAGGACCCAGGCCTTCTTCATGGGCTACCGCGTTTTGCACAACGATGGCGTCGATGCGATCGGGGTGCATGAATGCCAGGCGAAATCCGACCGGTCCGCCATAGTCCTGCACGAACAGCGTGTAATGGTGGATGCCCAGTTGCTGCGTGAATGCATCGATCACCGACGCCAAGTGATCAAACGTATAGGAGAACGCCTCTGCAGGCGGTGCATCGGAGTGGCCGAAACCTGGGTAGTCCGGTGCGATAACGTGATATCGCTTAGCAAGCACACGCATCAGCTTGTCATACATCCGCGATGAGGATGGGAACCCGTGAAGCAACAGAACGGCAGGTGCGTCGCTGCTTCCGGCCTCGCGATAGAAGATGTTTAGCCCCTGAACATTCACCGTGCGATACGTAATCATGGCAGTGCCCATTTGTGGCATATCCCGTTGCTGCCGGCTCCTCGGGCCACCAGGGAGCTGATGCTTAGCAGCGCACACGCAACGAGGAAAACGAACCGTTTCATAGGAATGCTTCCACGTGAATCCGCAGCAGCGGAAGTCGCCCACACCAAATGTTACTGCGTACATTCAACCGCGGGGCGAAAGAGTGTCTGCCACGTGGTGGCTATTCGCCTGTCATGCGGCTGCCTTACGTTCCACTGCGATCGGCGCAGGTATTTGAGTCGCCTGCGACCGCCATAGCCACAACATTTGAGCGCGAAGCGAGTCGGCTAAGCCCGTGTTTGCGCGTTGCGCACAAACGCGGCTGGCACGCGCATGCCGTTAACGCGGCGTGCGCAGGGCCGAGTCCCTTAGAGCCGCCTCGTGCTGCGCTTCATCGTGCGCAGCGACATCGGCCATATCCAGAGGGCTGTGATTTGGCCGATGCATGGTGCTCGGGGAAGCTGGTGCGTCGGCGGTCCCGTCTTGGCTGATGCCTACATCTCCATGCGGTTTGGTAGTCATGCGCGGATCCTTCGGTTTTGCTTATTTCCGCATGAGCCTTACTTTCGCGCAAGCTGCTCCGTCGACCAGCCGCCGCCGATGGCGCGGATAAGCTGAACGCTGGCGCGCAGGCGCTGGGTATCCAGTTGAAGCAACCCGCGCTGCTCCTGCAAGGCAACGGTCTGCGCCTGCACCACGTCGAGGTAGCTGACCGCGCCGTGCTTGTACTGCGTCATCGAGAGATCCAGTGCGTGTTGCGCGGCATCGGAGGCATCCCTTTGATTGGTGCTGGCGGTGCCCAGGTTGTCGAGCAAGGCGAGGTTGTCTTGTACTTGGCGGAAGGCATCCAGCACGACGCCGCGATAGGTGGCGCCGGCCTCATCGGTCTTGGCCTTGGCCGCTTCGATGGTGGCTTTGCGATAGCCGCCGTCGAACACATCCAAGGCCAGCTCCGGGCCCAATGTCCAGACGCGATTTGGTGCGGTGATCAGGTTGGCCCACTTGTTGCTCTGGAATCCGCCCTGGGCGGCGAGCGTGAGCGAGGGGAACCACGCTGCACGCGCCACGCCTATGCCGGCATTGTCCGCGGCGACGCGACGCTCGGCAGCGGCGACATCCGGACGGCGTTGCAACAGGGTGGATGGCACTCCAACGGGTACTACCGGCAGCGGAATCGCCGCTGTCTGCGCGGGCACGCTGAAGTTGGCGGCATTTTCGCCCACCAACACCGCAATGGTGTCTTGCATCAGCACGCGTTGCGCAACCGCTTGCGACCACTGCGAACGTGCATCCGAAAGCTGCGTTTGCGCACGCGATACATCCAGTCCCGAAACAATGCCGCCGGCATGCAGCGTCTGCGTCAGTTTCAGCGCCTTTTCATAGGCCTGGATGGTTTGTTGCAAGAGTGCGATTTGCTGGTCGAGCCCGCGCAACTGCATATAACTGTCGGCAAGCTCGGCCTGCAAACTCAACTGTGCGGAAGCAAGATCCGCCTTGGCCGCCAATTCGTTATCGCGACCTTCGGTCACAGTGTTGCGGACGCTGCCCCAAAGATCGACTTCATAGCTGCCCTGCAGACCGACGCTGTAGTTGTCGTAGACATCACCCGCATTGCCGTCGCGCAGTGGCGCGTTACGGGACTGCCGTTGGCGTGTGCCAGCGGCGCCCGCACCGATTTGCGGGAAGAGCTCCGAGCGCGATTCAGCACTGAAAGCTTGCGCCTGCGTGTAGTGCGCGAAAGCGGCCGCTAACGTGGCGTTGCTCGCAAGCAACTTGGTCTGCAGCTGATCGAGCTGGACATCGCCGTAGAGTTGCCACCAGTTCTCGCGCGGCAGCTGATCGGACGGCTGCGCGGTGACCCACGGCCCCACTTCCCTATAGGCCTGCGCTTCGGGCGTTGCCGGCGCTTTGTAGGCCGGCGCCAGCGAGCAACCGCTCAACGCAACCGCAATGACCAGAGAAAGCGTTAACTCAAGCTTTTTCATGAGGCGTAGCCGTCGTGTCTTGGCTGGCGATCTTCACGGCGTCACCGTCCTTGATGCCGTCCGGCGGGCTGTCGATCACGCGGTCGCCCGCGTCGAGACCGGAGCCGATTTCGACAGTCTTGCCGTAGTCGAAAAGAATGCTCACTTTCTTGAAGGCCACCTTGTCGCCCTCACCAACCGTGGCGACGCGCAGGCCTGCGTTGTCGAAAATCAGCGAGCTGGCGGGAACACGCAGCGCAGCTGCATCGACCGGCAGGCTGAAGTGCACGTGGGCGAAACTGCCGGGCATCAGCTTGCCGTCATCGTTGTCGACCAGCAGCTGCACCAGCGTAGTGCCGGAATTGGCGTTCACCGCGTTAGACGTAGCGACGACCTTGGCGTGGAATTCACGCCCCGGATATTCCGGCACGACCAGCACGGCGTTGCTGCCCGATTGGATCGAGGGGCCATAGCTCTGTGGCACTTGCACGTACACGCGCAACTTGTGGATGTCCGATACGACAAACAACTCCGGCCCGGTGCCGCCGCCTGCATTGATCAAGGCGCCGACGTCGGTATCGCGCGCCGTCACGACGCCGTCGAACGGTGCCACGATGCGTGCGAACGCCTTGGTCGCGACCAGACGATCGACATTGGCTTGCGCCGCATTCATCAGCGCGATCTTGGCGGCGTAATCGCCGGTGCGCTGATCCACGTCTTGCTGCGCCACCGAGTCGCTGCCCAGCATCGCCTGCCAGCGCTTCGCCGTAATACCTGCGAGGTCTGCATTCGCCTTCGCGCTGGCGAGATCGGCACGCGCCTGCAGCAGCTGCTGGTCGATTTCCGGCGTGGAAATTTCACCAAGCAGCTGACCGGTTTTCACCGGTGCGCCAATATCGGTATTCCACGTTTTCAGGTAACCGCTGACCTGCGCGTAGATCGGTGCACGAATGAATGCTTCGATGCGCCCGGGCAGATCCAGCACGGGGCCGCTTTTGCCGGGCTCGGGCGAGATCACGCTGACTGTGGGGATGGCCTGCTCTTGCGTCCAGGTCTTGAGGCTGCTCGCCTGTGTCGCACGCGTGATCAAACCGATCACCACGACTGCGACCAGCACGACGGCAACGACCAGCCCCGTCAGCCGCAATCCGCGCTTGGACGGCTTTTGAGTGGAATGAGTAGTAATGACTTCAGACGACATAGCTGGGTTCTCCGGAAGCATTGGCTTCTTTCGGGGCATGGCTGTGACGCGCATGGATGATGCTGAACACCACGGGCACAAAGAGCAGCGTGGCGCCGGTGGCAAAGATGAGGCCGCCGATCACGGCGCGGCCAAGCGGTGCGTTCTGTTCGCCGCCTTCGCCCAGGCCCAGCGCCATCGGCGCCATGCCGATGATCATCGCCAGTGCCGTCATGCAAACGGGACGGAAACGGGTGAAGCCGGCTTCAAGCGCAGCGACCGTGGCATTGCCGTGTTCGGCCAGACGTTCGCGGCAGAAACTGACGACCAGAATCGAGTTGGCAGTTGCCACACCCATACACATGATCGCGCCGGTCAATGCAGGCACCGACAGCGGTGTATGCGTCGCAAACAACATCCACACGATGCCGGCCAGCGCGGCGGGCAGCGCGGTGATGATCACGAACGGATCGCTCCATGATTGAAAGTTCACCACGATCAGCAGATAGATCAGCACCACTGCGCCGATCAGGCCAAACAGCAAACCGGAGAAGGCGCTGTTCATGGTTTGCACCTGGCCAAGCAGCACGACATGCGATCCCTTAGGTTGCTGATCGACGGTGGCATCGATGACCTTCTGCACATCGGCAGCCACCGCACCGAGATCGCGATCCTGCGTGGCGGCGTAGATTTGTACCACCGATTGGATGTCGTACTGATCGACCACGGCATTGGTGTTGTCGCGCTTCAACGTCACCAGTCCGCCCAGAACCTGCGCCTGCCCGCTGCTACCGTTGATCGGAATATTGCGCAGGGCCGCAAGGCTATCGAGGCTGTACTGCGGCGTCTGCATCACGATCGGATACGACACGCCATTGGCCGGATTCAACCAGAACGTCGGTGCCACCTGGCTGGAGCCGGCGAGGTTCACAACCAAACTGTTGGTGACGTCGCGCTCGGTGATACCCAGCAACTGCGCCTGCGTGCGATCCACATTCACATCGAAGCCTGGGTTGGCCTGCGACTCCTGGATGCGCGCGTCGACCACACCAGGAATCTGCTTGATCTTGCCAAGCAACAGATTGGCGTACGCGAAGTTGGCGGGCAGATGCGGGCTGCGAATTTGCAGATCGATCGGCGCCGGTGCGCCGAAGTTCAGGATCTGGCTGACGATATCTGCTGGCGGAAACGAGAACGTAGCTCCGGGATATTCGCGCGGCAGCAGTTCGCGCAGCTTGCGCACGTACTCGGCCGTGGGGCGATGTCCTTCGTTCAACGCGATCTGGATGTCGCCGTCCTGCTCGCCAACCAGACCGGTGTTGTTGTAGGTGGTGTTGATACCGCTGTTGGACAGGCCGATGTTGTCCACCACCGTGCCGAGTTCGTTGGCGGGGATCACACGTCGGACCGTTCCCTCGATGCTGTTGAACAGATTGGCGGTGTCTTCCACACGCGTGCCGACTTGCGCGCGCACGTGCATCAAGATCTGGCCGCCATCCACGTCCGGGAAAAAGTTACGTCCGAGGAATGGCACCAGCAGGAAGGACGCCACAACGAATACGAGGAACCCGATGACGAAAGGCCTGCGGTTGCCTAGCGCCAGATCCAGCACGCCGTGGTAGGTCGCGCGAATGCTTTCGAAGCGCACTTCGAACGCGCGCTGGAAACGTACAAGCGGATTGCGCGACGGCGGTTGCGCCTGATGGCCTTGCTCGTCGAGATGCGAGGCGTGCGGTTTCAGCAGGTATTTCGACATCGTCGGCACGAGCGTGCGCGAGAGGATGAACGAGCAGATCATCGCGAACATCACCGCTTCGGCCATCGGCACGAACAGAAAACGTGCGACGCCGTTGAGGAAGAACATCGGCACGAACACAATGCAGATACACAGCAACGATACGAAGGCCGGCGTCACGATCTGGCGCGCGCCGTCCATGATCGCCGTTTCCACATCCTTGCCGTGCTCAAGATGCCAGTTGATGTTCTCGATGGTCACCGTGGCGTCGTCGACCAGGATGCCCACCGCCAGCGCCAGGCCACCCAGCGTCATGATGTTCAGCGTTTCGCCGAACGCCGAGAGCAACGTGATGGCACCAAGAATGGCGAGCGGAATCGAAATGGCGATGATGACCGTCGAGCGCCAGCTGCCGAGGAACAGCAGGATCATCAAGCTCGTCAACGCTGCCGCAATCACGCCTTCGCGCGCCACGCCGCTGATCGCGGCGCGCACGAAGATCGACTGGTCGCCGATCGGCGTCACTTTGAGATTGTCCGGCAGGATGCCCTTGCTGTCGGCGACGCGCTGCTTGATGCCGGCCACGATATCCAGCGTCGAAGCCGAACCATTCTTCAGCACGCTTAGCAACACGGAACGGTTGCCGTCCACGTGCACGATGTTGGTCTGCGGCGGCGCGCCGTCGCGCACATGCGCCACATCGCGGATATAGATAGTCGTGCCATTGACGTTCTTCACCGGCAGGTCGCCGATGGTGTCGATATCCGATGGCGCGTTGTTGAGGTTCAATGTGTATTCGAACGTGCCGATCTTCTGCGTACCGACCGGGATGATCAGGTTTTGCGCGGCCAACGCATTGGCCACGTCTTGCGCGGACAAGCCGCGCGCCTGCAACAGCGCCGGGTCGACGTCGATCTGCACCTGGCGCGTCTTGCCGCCATAGGGATACGGAATCGCCGCACCGGCCACCGAGACCAACTGCGGTCGCAGGATGTTTTGGCCCAGATCGCCCAGGTTCTGTTCGCTCAGGCCCTTACCCGACAATGCCAGCTGCAGGATCGGCACCGTGGAGGCGTTGTAGTTGAGGATCAGCGGCGGCGTGGCGCCAGGCGGCAACTGCTTGAGGATGTTCTGCGATACCGCCGTCACCTGCGCGTTCGCCGTCGCGATGTTGACGCTGGGCTGGAAGAAGATCTTGATGATGCCAAAGCCGTTGATCGATTTGGCTTCGATATGCTCGACGTCGTTCACCGTGGTGGTCAGCACACGCTCGTACGGCGAGGAAATACGCCCCGCCATCTGGTCGGGCGATAGGCCGGTGTACTGCCACACCACCGCGATCACCGGAATTTTGATATCCGGAAAAATATCGGTCGGCGTGCGCAGAGCCGCTAGCGGCCCGACGATCAGGATCAGCAGCGCAAGAACGACGAAGGTATAAGGCCGCTCCAGCGCAAGCCGTACAATCCTCAACATGTGGACGTACTCCAGGGATTTGGGGGCGAAGCGCCCAGGCCGCATGCCGCATCCATGGCATTCATGCAGCGTGCTGAGCCTGTGCCGCAACCGCTGTCAGCGGCGGCAAGCTCCGCTTACATACAAACTTCCGGTTATGACGGACGGCTGGACCATGGGGAATGGCGTCAGCCGAACGCGAATGTTAAGTGGACGACTTGATAAGATCGATACAGCACGGCGAATGGCTCCATACGCATGACGAATGAATACCTAGAGCTTCGGCACCTGAAATATTTCGTCGCCGTGGCCGACGAACTGCATTTCGGGCGCGCAGCGGAGCGCCTGGGTATTTCCCAGCCTCCGCTTAGCCAGCAAATTCATGCACTTGAGTTGCGCCTCGGCGCCAAGCTATTCGAGCGCAAAGGTCGCGGTATCGTCCTGAGCGGTGCAGGCAGCGCGTTGCTGCCGCGCGCGCGAGGCATATTGACCCAAGCCGAGCGCGCCGCCGAATCCGTTGCTCGTTCGCAACGCGGCGAGCTGGGCGAGCTGCATCTGGGCCTGATGTCGTCTGGACCGTTCACGGTCGTGATACCGCGCGTGCTTGCTAGATTCCGGGAGCGCCTTCCGGATGTGCGCTTGCTGATTCATGAAATGGCGACGACGCTACAGATCGATGCGCTGGAACAGGGCGTGATCGATGTGGGCGTGATTCGACCCGAGGCGCTGCCCGACGGCATCAAATCCATCGAACTCTTCCGCGACTCGCTGACGGTCGTGATGCATTCCAGTAATCCGCTGGCAGCCACATCTGGCCCGATCGACATAAGCGAACTGGCAAACGAAGATTTCATTTTTTACCAGCGACCCCTGGGCGTGCGTCTCTACGACGAAGTGATCGCACTGTGCACCAAGGCCGGCTTCAGTCCGCGAATTCTCTACGAGGTGCGCGAGTTGCCCACCATCATCGGGCTGATCTCCGGCGGCTTTGGTGTCGCGGTGTTGCCGGGCTCGGTGCAACGGATGGTGGTGGAAAACGTGGTGTATCGCCCGGTCAGGGGTATGGAAGCGGCCACGGCGGTCTGGGCGATCTATCGCGATGACGCGAACGACCCCATGGTCAGCGCGTTTTTGGAGATTGCGCGTTGCCTGGCTTCCAACCGGAAGGACGGCTGCTGATCCACCGCTGGCTCATCGCGTTTCTTGTGCCCGAAACCGATTAATTAAGATTTGCTTCGTACCGCGTACACCTTGCAAGCTTCTGTAAGCAAGAACACAGCTTGTGCCGCAAGCCGCGCATGTGCCCGTTGGCGAGTCATCTAAGGCATTACCCTTTAGGGGATTGGCCGCGCAAAGATCAGCTGTCAGATTTACCTTAGATCCCAAAGCGTCGCTGCGTGACTCGCCTTTACGCAACAGACTGTTGCCCGAAATGACACAAATGTGGCTAGCCAGAAGCGTAAATCATTTGTAAACTTAAAAGTACACAAACACTTTTTCCCTATCCCCATAGGTATTTCTCATGCGCATTCATCCCCTCACCCGCGTAGTGGCAGTCGCGCTGATGTGTGCTTTACCGGCCCTGCCCGCCATGGCGGCTCGTTTCGAATTGCAGGGCGGCGTCAGTTACATGGGTGACCCCTCCAATGGCTACAGTGCGCCTGCCGCTTTTGGCGAAGTCATCTTCGACCCGAATCAGATCGGCAGCAGCAATTTCACCTGGTCGCCGGATATCACTGGCGGCTGGATCGATGGTCGCAACGTTTCCAAATACAACAACGACCCTTACACCACGCGCGACAACATCTGGCTGTTGGCGGGCGGTGTACGCCTCCATTACGGCCCAGCCAACGCCTGGTATCAGCCGCTCTTCCTGAGCTTCCAGCCGGCCGTGCATACCGGACGTACGCAGTCATTGAGCAGTGTGTACGAATTCGTCACTACGGTGGGCTACCAGGGCAATCACTGGAGTCTTGGCGTTCGCCACATCTCCAACGGCAGCTTCCACGAGCCGAATCGCGGTGAAACGATGGTGGTCGCCGGCATCGCATTCTGATCCAACGCATGCTTGTCGCATATAAAACAACGGCCCCGATGGGGCCGTTGTTGTTTCCGAAGCAGCGAATGGTTCAGTGGCCGCCACCGCCGGCGCCGGCCTTTGCCGCAAAGGGCGGCTTGGCCATCCAGATCACCACGATCAGGGACAGGAAAATCCATCCCAGCATGTGAAAGACCTCATTGAAAGAGATCTGCAGGCCCTGCAGCGTGATCGTTTGGTTCAACACGACGACTGCTGTTTGCGAATCGCCCGTTTGAGCTATCGCTTGTTGCACGTCAGGGTTGTAAGGCGTGATCTGCTCGGCCAACCGAGCGTGGTGCAGGATACCGCGATGCTGCCATAGGAAGGTGGTGAGCGATGCCGCGAAACTGGCGCCCATGGTGCGCAGAAACGTGGCCAGGCCACCACCTGCGGCAATTTCGTTGGGACGTAGATCCGACAGCAGGATCGTCGTGACTGGCATGAAGAAGAACGCCACGCCAAGACCCTGCAGCAGCTGTACCAGAGCAACATGTTCGAAGTCGATGCCGATATAGAAATTCGACCTCAGGAAACACGTCGCTCCCATGACCACGAACGCACCGCTGGTCAGCAAACGCAGATCAAATCGCGTGGCGTATTTGCCGACAATGACCGTAAGCAGCACCGGGATGATACCAAGCGGCGCGGTGGCCAAACCTGCCCAGGTCGCGGTGTAGCCCAAATTCAGCTGCAACCATTGCGGCACGAGCAAGCCGATGGCAAAGAATGCCGCGTACGCCAGCACCAGCGCGATCGTACCCATGCGGAAGTTGCGGTGCCGGAACAGCTTGAGATCGACGATCGGATCTTTGTCGGTCAACTCCCAGATCAGGAAGATGATGATCGCGATCGCCGAGACGATCGAGGTAATGATGATGAAGGTGGAGTTGAACCAGTCGTCGTCATTGCCCTTGTCCAGCACCACTTGCAGCGCGCCGACACCGATGACCAGGGTGACCAAACCTACGTAGTCGATCTTCGGCAACTGCGTGACAACTTCGCGCAGGCGCATCTGATTGGCCACTACCATGCTGGCAAAAATACCGATCGGCACGTTGATGAAGAAGATCCACGGCCATGAGTAATTGTCGGTAATCCAGCCGCCGAGGATGGGGCCGGCGATCGGTGCCACCACGGTCACCATCGCCAGCAGCGCAAGCGCCATGCTTCGTTTGGCGGGTGGATAGATGGAAATTAGCAACGCTTGCGTGATCGGATACATGGGACCGGCTACCGCACCCTGCAGTGCACGGAAACCGATCAGCATGCCCATGCTTTGAGCGATGCCGCATAAAAACGAAGCCATCGAAAATAGGATGGTCGCCCACACAAACAGCTTCACCTCGCCGAAGCGACGAGTAAGGAAGCCGGTGAGCGGTAGCGCGATGGCGTTGCTCACCGCGAAAGACGTAATCACCCAGGTGCTCTGATCCTGACTCACGCCGAGGTTGCCGGCGATGGTCGGCAGCGACACGTTGGCGATCGTGGTGTCCAGCACCTGCATGAACGTGGCCAGCGACAAACCGATCGTCGCAAGAACCAGGTTGGGTGGACGGAAGTGGGTGTTCATGAGATCCGGATCTTGGTGGAGATGCGCGTTGAGCGTTACCGTGATGAAGGATGCGCTGCTGATTCGCGAAGGCGCACGGAGACGCCCGCGACCTGCTTGCTCATCCCTGACCCATCACTGCTGTCCCGCCATATTCGCGTGGATGATCTGATCGATCTGCTGGTCGGCTTTAGCCAATTCCTGCTGGTAGACGTCGGTGCTGAAGCGCGCCTCGGTACGAGGCGTCTGCGATAGCGCCGCGCCATTCTGGTCGTGCAGGTTCACGTTCGTGTCGAGCGACATGCCGATGCGCAGCGGATACTTCTCGAGCTGCGACTGATCGGTGAACACGACGCGCACCGGGATGCGCTGCACGATCTTGATCCAGTTGCCGGTGGCGTTCTGTGCCGGCAACAGCGAGAACGCGCTACCTGTGCCTACACCCAGGCTCTCGACCTGACCTTTGTACTTCACCGAGCCACCGTAAACGTCGGAGGAAATTTCCACCGACTGACCGATGCGCAT
>FSXK01000236.1_pt1 | contig 49446 bp, 44 predicted proteins | sample 1638101 | NCBI WGS metagenome assembly FSXK01 (sample SAMEA3914788, study PRJEB12502) | metagenome | biome: forest; material: soil | place: Canada | collected 2011-07-03 | depth 0.1 m | reverse complement strand
CGATCCGCGCGTGAAAGCAGCCTTCGCGATGGCGCCGCTAAGCCTGATCTTCGACGAAGCGGGTCTGGCAAAAATCGATCGTCCCGTTTTTCTTTACTACGGCCAGAACGATCATGTGTTGATACCGAAGGAAAACGCCGAACGCATTAGCCCGCTGATAAAGACACTGGTTGGCGTGAAGATGGTACCGCTTGCCGATCACTGGGTGTTCATCGACTCCTGCTCGCCGGAGCTCGCGAAAGATATGAAAGAAATCTGCAGCGATCCTCCGGGTGTCGATCGCGTGAAAGTGCATCAGCAAATTAATGCCGATGCCCTCGCGTTTTTCCGCAAGACGCTTGACGTCCAAACCCAGTAATTCGAGAACCACGTGCCCAAAGCACTTAGCGAAAGCGAAACCGAAGCCTTCCGCGCGCGCATTTGTAGCGCCGCGGCAAAACTTTTCGTCGAGGAAGGCCCGGCGGCTGTCACCATGCGCCGCCTGGCCACCGAACTCGGATGCGGCACGATGACGCTGTATCGCTATCACGTTAGCAAGGAAGAAATCATCACCGCGGTGCGTACGCGCGGCCTGAATCAAATGGCTGAAGCGCTGGAAAACGCACTGGATACACCGGGCGATGGACGAACGCGCAGTCGCAATGTGCGTGATGCTTACATCGACTTCGCGCGTCGTGACACGGCGACCTATCGGTTGATGTTTGAATATCCCGAAGCCAACCACGACAACCCTGCGTATCGCGAGGCGCACGCACGCATGTGGCGATGCATCGCTGCGGATACGCAGGTGATGATTGATGAAGGCACGATTGCAGCGGATGCCCCCATTCTCGGCCATCAGGTGTGGGCCGCATTGCACGGCGCAGTGATGTTGGAAATCGCCGGGCTATTACCGAAGGGTTTCGATGCGGCGTCGCTGCATACGCGCACCTTCGCGGCGCTGATGGAGGTGTCGCGGCCGGTACATTCCAAGAAATAAGCCGAAACGGAGTTACTCCTCTCCCTGCGAGCAGGGGGAGGCAGGGAGGGGGTCGCACACGCTTGCCTCGATGCATGATTGCTCAACCCCTCCCCTGCTGCGACCCGAAGGCAGCCCTCGTGGGACAGCGGATGGAGCCGCGCGACGCATGGCGACTGCACTCACCATTACGTAGCTGATGATCATCAACAGCAACCACGCACCCAGCTTCGACAACGGCACCATGCTCCATGCATGACGTTGTGCAGGATAGCGCCACGCCGCGGTAAAGGTACCAATGTTCTCCGCGAGCCAGATGAATGTCGCTACAAGCACAAAGCCAAGCAGCAACGGCATGCGCCGATGCACGTGACGGATGCGGAAATAAACCCACGTTCGCCCAAAAAGAACTGCCACGGCCGCGAACAGGAATACCCGCGCATCCGGCAAAAAATGGTGCGTGAAGAAATTGATATAGATGGCGATCGCCAACCACACCGTCGCCACGAACGGCGGATGATGCGTAAAGCGAAAATCAAACAACCGCCACGCGCGTGCGATGTAACTGCCAATGGATGCGTACATAAAGCCGGAGAACAACGGTACGCCACCGATACGCAAGAAAGATGCTTCGGGATAAACCCATGAACCGACGGACGTCTTGAACACCTCCATCAATGTGCCCACGACGTGAAACATCAGAATGACTTTCGCTTCGTCGCGACTTTCCAAACGGCTGGCGATCAGCACGCACTGGATCGCAAGCGCCGCCAGGGTGAGAAAGTCGTAGCGCGCCAGCGCAGCACCGCGCGGGTAAAACGCCCAAGTCAGCCATAGCAAACCGACCATGCAACCGCCAAACAGGCAAGCGGACGCCTGCTTGACGCCAAAGCAAACCAGTTCGTGCAGCGCGACGGCAATGCGCCCCCGCGACAAGGCCCAAGCCCCCACGCGGCGGTCCAGCCGCCTGAGCCCTTCCAGCAGGCCGCCCGAATGTTGAAGTGTGCCGGTGCTTTCCATTCATCGCTCCATCCATATCGATGGGAGCTTGGCGCGCCTAAATGACCGGCCGCACGCTGAAAGTGGCGCAGCCATGGCCTTCCGGGTGCATCCCGGCGGCAGACAAACGCTTAGGCCATCCCGCCGTAACCGGGATTTGCGGTTCAGCCGCTATAATGCGCGGTTTGATACCCACGCCCTGCGCGTTGCCCATCCATCCGGGCCGGTCGCGCGCACGCCCTCGGAGCCAGCATGCAATACATCTACACCATGAACGGGGTCAGCAAGATCGTCCCCCCGAAGCGCCAGATCATCAAGGACATTTCGCTGAGCTTCTTCCCCGGCGCCAAGATCGGCTTGCTGGGCCTTAACGGCGCCGGTAAATCCACCGTGCTGCGCATCATGGCCGGCGTGGACACCGATTTTCAGGGCGAAGCCCGTCCGCAACCCGGCATCAAGGTCGGCTACTTGGCGCAGGAACCGCAGCTGGATGCGGATAAGACTGTGCGCGAAGTGGTCGAGGAAGGCGTCTCCGTGATTCTCGACGCGCAGAAGCGCCTGGAAGAGGTTTACGCCGCCTACGCCGAGGAAGGCGCCAATTTCGACAAGCTCGCCGCCGAGCAGCAGGAACTGGAAAACCTGCTTGCCGTGAACGACGCCCATGCGCTGGAACGCCAGCTCGAAGTGGCCGCCGATGCGCTGCGCCTGCCGCCGTGGGACGTGAAGGTCGGCCCGCTGTCCGGCGGTGAAAAGCGCCGCGTGGCGCTGTGCCGCCTGTTGCTGTCCAAGCCGGACATGCTCTTGCTGGACGAGCCCACCAACCACTTGGACGCCGAGTCGGTGGAATGGCTGGAGCACTTCCTGCAGGACTACCCCGGCACCGTGGTGGCGGTCACCCATGATCGCTACTTCCTCGACAACGCCGCCGAATGGATTCTGGAACTCGACCGCGGTCGCGGCATTCCGTGGAAGGGCAACTACACCGAGTGGCTGGAGCAGAAAGACGCCCGCCTGAAGCAAGAAGCACAGCAGGAAAAATCGCGCCAGCGCGCGATCGAGAAGGAATTGGAGTGGGTCCGCTCGGCCGCCAAGGGACGTCAGTCCAAGGGTAAGGCGCGCTTGAACCGCTTCGAAGAACTGAACTCGGTCGAATACCAGCGCCGCAATGAAACCAACGAAGTCTTCATTCCGCCGGGCGAGCGCCTGGGTCAGGAAGTGATCGAGTTCAAGAACGTCACCAAGTCGTTCGGCGATCGCCTGCTGATCGACGATCTGTCGTTCAAGGTTCCGCCGGGCGCCATCGTCGGCGTCATGGGTCCGAACGGCGCAGGTAAGTCCACCCTGATGAAGCTGATCACCGGCGTCGAGACACCGGATGCGGGCGAAGTGAAGCTTGGGCACACCGTCAAGCTCGCCTACGTCGACCAGTCGCGCGGCGCGCTCGATGCGAAGAACAACGTGTGGCAGGAAGTGTCGGGCGGTGCGGACATCATCACCATCGGCAACTTCGAGATCCAGTCGCGCGCTTACATCGGCCGCTTCAACTTCAAGGGCGTCGACCAGCAGAAGATCGTCGGCAACCTGTCCGGCGGTGAGCGCGGTCGTCTGCATTTGGCCAAGACGCTGCTGCAGGGCGGCAACGTGCTGCTGCTCGACGAACCGTCCAACGACCTCGACGTAGAAACCCTGCGCGCACTGGAAGACGCGCTGCTGGAATTCCCCGGCTGCGCGATGGTGATCTCGCATGATCGCTGGTTCCTCGACCGTATCGCCACGCACATCCTGGCGTTCGAAGGCGACTCGCACGTGGAGTTCTTCCCCGGCAACTACAACGAATACGAAGCCGACAAGAAGCGTCGTCTGGGTGAGGAAGCCTCGAAGCCGCACCGCGTGAAATACAAGAAGTTGGCGTAATCGCCCTACCACTCCCTCCCCTGCTCTGAGACCCGAAGGTAGTCCCTGTGGGACAGGGGAGGGTTGGGAAGGGGTTACACACGCTCGCACAAGAGCTTCATCCCTCCCAATCTCTCCCTGTAAACACGCGAGAGAGCAATACTCGATGGATACCGGAGATCACGATGCATTTCATGCAGACCCTGCAACAAGCATGGACCCGCAACAACTCGCTGGTCTGCGTGGGCCTCGATCCGGAGCCATCCAAATTCCCGGCCCATCTGAAAGGACGGCCGGATGCGGTGTTCGAATTCTGTAGCGCGATCGTCGATGCCACGGCCGATCTCGTCTGCACGTACAAACCACAGATTGCGCACTTCGCCGCACTGCGCGCCGAAGAAACACTCGAGCGCCTGATCGCACACATCCACGCCAAACATCCTGGCGTTCCCGTCATCCTCGATGCGAAGCGCGGCGACATCGGCAGCACGGCGCAGCATTACGTCACCGAAGCCTTCGATCGCTACGGTGCCGACGCAGTGACGATCAACCCCTATCTCGGCCGCGACTCGGTGCAGCCGTTCCTGGATCGTGCCGACAAGGGCGTAATCCTGCTCTGCCACACCTCCAACCCGGGCGCCGCCGATCTGCAGGATCTGGACGTCGGTGGCAAACCGCTCTACCAGCACGTTGCGCAAATCATTGCGCGCGACTGGAACACCCATGGCAACTGCGCCTTGGTCACGGGCGCCACTTGGCCGGAACAATTGGCTGAAGTCCGCGCGCTGGTGGGCGATGTGCCTCTGCTGGTGCCGGGCATCGGTGCCCAGGGCGGCGATGTCGAAGCGGTGGTTCGCCATGGACGCACATCGGCGGGCACGGGACTGATGATCAACTCCTCGCGCGCCATTCTCTACGCCGGCCATGGCGACGATTTCGCCCAGTCCGCGCGGCAGGCAACGCTGGAACTGCGCGACACCATCAATCGCTATCGTCAACCGTAAGTTTCAACGCCACTTTCCTGCCCCAAACGTAACTTGCGACGCCCCTCCCGCGAACCGCGATGCTATGTCAGTATCCAGAGCGGGGACCGGTTCTGCGCCGGTCCAGCAACCATACGAAGGGACCGTATGCAGGCACACAATGGGCGTATTCGAAACGTAACCGCAACAACGACCTTATCGCTGCACCAGGTCTTGCTAGCGGTGTTTCTGGCAGCGGTCGCACTGGTCATGACGGGGCGCGCGAACGCCGCCAACCCGGACCCCAGCATGGCCGCGAAAGTCGATGCTGCGACCTTCGAAGTGGTCATTCCGAAAGCGGATAAAGATCCGCTTACTTACGAAAAACCATTACCGCTCGATCTCCTGCCTTATCAGGAGCGCACCGATAAATATTTCTCCGTCGGCACCGCCTTTTCGCTGGGCAACAATCGCTATGTGACCGCCGGCCATGTGCTGATGGTTGCCCTTGGCGATCTGACGGGACCGCCCGCACTGCGCGACGCCAGCGGTCATGTGTATGCCATCGACAAGATCCTGAAGTTCTCGCTGCAACAGGACTTCGTGATGTTCTCGCTGAAGGAACAACCTGGCAACGCAGCGCTCGACACCAATACGAAGGCCGCATTGAACAGCGTGGTTTACGCTGTGGGTAACGCACTGGGTACGGGCGTGGTGATCCGCGACGGCCTATACACCTCCGACACCCCGGAAGAAGAAAACGGTCGCTGGAAATGGATGCGCTTTTCCGCGGCGGCATCGCCGGGGAACAGCGGCGGCCCGCTATTGGATCAAGACGGCAAAGTCACCGGCGTCGTGTTGATGAAGTCGGCGAACGAAAACCTCAACTACGCATTGCCCATCGGCGAAGTGCTGAAAGCACCGGATAACCTGGCAGTGATGGACAAGCGCTCGTCCTATCAGCTGGATGTGTTGGATTACGATCAGAACGGCACATTCAAAGCGCAGTTCCCGCTGCCGACCAGCTACGCCGACTTCAGCGCCACCTATCTGAAACTGCAGAACGCCTACAACGAGCAGCAACTGAAAGCGCTATTGCAACAACAGAGCGGCGATTTGTTTCCACACGGCGCAGGATCGAACCGGATTCTGCACGACATGCCCATCATCAGCTTCTTTCCCGAACTGATCGTGCACAATCGCAGTGGGCAATGGGAATACGCCGGCAAGGAACTCAACCGTGTGCCGCTTTCCGGCAACGGCTATGTCGCAAGCGGCTACGTCGGCCACAACTTGCTGATACATCTGCGTCGCCCGGACGACCTGAAAGCCTCCGCCTTCTACGACGATCCCAAGCAGATGATGGATCTGGTGTTGAAGACCGGTTACTGGTATCGCCAGGTTGGCCCGGAAAAAATCAAAGTCACCTCGCTGGGCAAGCCCACGACCGACACCACATATACCGATAACTGGCAACGGCACTGGAAGGTGTTCGTCTGGCCACAGCCGCATATCAACGGGGAAGTGATCGTGTTTGCGCTGCCGCTGCCGGATGGCTACGCAATCATGATGCGTATAAACCCTTCTTCCGTGACACACGACAGCCTGATCGACATGAAGGCTCTGACCGATTTCTACAACGTCGATTACGGCGGCACGCTGACACAATGGAAGGAATTCCTGGCCGACCATTCGCTGCTACCCGACTCGCTGAAAGACGTGCGCATCGATTTCGACGAAGGCAAGCGCTTTAGCTACGACTCGAACAAGCTCGCCTTCGGCTATCCCTCCACAGTTCAGGCTGTTTCAGCGGACAACCTGCTCGGCATAGGTGTCGGCTATTACGCCAACAATGGCGCGTTCACGCTGGAACCGGCCGACATCCAGATCCGCCTCAATGCCACGGACCCGGATCGCGTCACCATCAAGCGACACATCGCACCCAGCGCAGACCTTGACGACGAATTGAAGCAAACCTGGGGCAAGCTGCTGCACAAACAGCATCCCTACGATGGCGTGGCGTACAACGATGGCGACGAGATGGACATCATCGGCGTGATCGATCCGCCTGGAAGCGCCGCTCCCACGATGCTCTACACCGCCTTCTACGGTACGCAGGGTCCGCAAAAACCCGAAGACATGAAAAGCAAACTCGATTTGCTGATCCAGCAGATCAAGATCAAGACTCACTAATCGATTGAGGCATGCGGCCACTCGCCGCATGCCTTTTCGGCTTACGCTCTTTCGTCGGACACGGACGCCACAGCAGGCGTCGCGTACGCAACCGGTGATTTCGATAACCGCGCACGCAGCCAGCGTTCGCACGGCATCGACAACCAGCGCGCCACCAGCGCACCAAGCAGCCAGCACAACGGCACCGCCGGCAAATACCACAGCACGCCCCACTTCATATCCGAGTCGTACATGCGGAACACGCGAATCAGGGCGGTGACCACGAACATGTGGCTTAAATAAATTTCGTAACTCAATCTTCCGAAAGAACGCAGCCAATCCAGACCGCGCCATGGCGTCCACGCGCCCATAGCCTGGCGCCATTGCAATCCGATCAGCAAACACATCACCGACAACGTAAGCAGCAAGAGACATCCATCGCGAAGAACAGGCCACAGCCACTGCTCGATCAGATAAATCGAAGCCAGTCCAAGGCAACCCGCCTCTATCCAAGCACGAACGGCCCAGCGTTCACGTGGCTGCCAACGCGCCGCTATCAGAGCACCCAGCACACCGGTCGCGATCGCCGCCATGCCCGGCAGATAAGCCTTTTCCTGCCATACCTCGTTGTCGACAAGAGCGGCATGTGTCCACGGCAACGAAAGTGCGAGCACGATCAACGCCAGCATCAACACCCAAGTGCGGCGAATAAACAGGCACGCGATGGGAAATCCAAGATAAAACGTCTCCTCGATCGAGAGCGACCAAAGCACATCCCAATTCCCAGGCAGATAGCCGAAATGGCCTTCATACCAGTTCAAATGCAGGCCGAGTGCGACGAACAAAGCACGCGGAAGGCTTTGGCCCTCGCGATGAATCACGTAGTCCTGAACACCCAGCCCATGCAGCGCGCTAAGCACCACCAGCAGCGCAAGCAGGCAAGGCGCAATACGTGCAACGCGCCTGACATAAAAAGCCCTGGCGTCCACACGATTCAAGCTGCCCCAGCGATGCAAGGCATTGCCCGTGATCAGAAACCCGGAGATCACAAAAAACACGAAGACCGATTCATAGCCGTTGTAATTGATCGCGCCCAGCCCCCATTCCGGCAAATACCCGGCCAGGACGCCATGCTTCAGCGGAATCCGCAGGCCAATGTGGTGCAGGACCACCAGCAGGATCGACAAGCCGCGCAATAGATCGATGCCCGGATTGCGCGGTCCAAGATTCGTCATCGCAATCCGCTCTTTCGCACCGGCCGACATCTCGCCCATCCGCCATCCCCATCTTGAATCGAACGATAATGGCCAGCACCCGCTTGTCGCGCAAGCAAGTGGGGCTGACATAATGCCCTACCGACTTTAAGAGGAGCGGCGCGTGAGCCTGTGGTTTCTGATCTTCCTGAGCATATTGCAAGGCGTTACGGAGCTCTTTCCCGTAAGCAGCCTGGGACACACCCTGCTCGTGCCGGCGCTATTTGGCATGCACATCGACAAGCATGCGCCGCAGCTGATTCCCTTCCTCGTCGCCCTGCACCTGGGCACCGCGCTGGCATTGCTGGTTTACTTCCGGCAGCGCTGGGTCGCGCTGACCCGTGGCTTTTTCGGATCGTTGGCGGGGCGTCCGAACGACGACGGCCACATGATGTGGTCGCTGATCATCGGTACCATCCCGGCGTGCATCGTTGGGCTGCTGCTGGAGAAGCGGCTCGAAGTCGTCTTCCACGATCTGCGGATCGTCGCCATCGCGCTCATCGCCAACGGACTGCTACTGTGGTTCGGCGATCGCCTGCAACGCACACACGCACACAAGCCGCCCGAGAAACTGTCATTCCGGCAGGCGTTTCTGGTTGGCCTGGCGCAGGTCGGCGCGCTGATTCCGGGCTTTTCGCGCAGCGGTCTGACCATGATTGCCGGTTCTGCCAGTGGGCTGGACAAAGAGAAGGCGGCCGAGTTTTCATTCCTGCTCGGCACACCGATCATCCTCGCTGCCGGCTTGCTGGAAATACCCAAGCTTTTCCGCGCGCCGGAGCAGCTTACGGACGCTTTTCTCGGCGGCGTGCTGACCGCGATTGCCGCGTGGATCAGCTTGAAGTTCCTGATGAAATATTTCGAGGGACGCGGCCGCCTGGCGTCCTTCGGTACTTATTGCGTTATCGCCGGCGCCCTATTCCTCGGCTGGTTCCTGCTGCATCCGCAGCCCGCTTGAACCGATCTTGCGTTCCGGCCAGTCACACTGGCCGGCGCAATATTCAATCGTCGGCCGGCGCATCCATGCCGGGAAACAGCACTTCGGTAAAGCCGAACTTGCTGAAATCGGTAATGCGCGATGGATAAAGCCGCCCGATCAAATGGTCGCATTCGTGCTGCACCACGCGGGCATGAAAACCTTGGGCGTTGCGATCGATCCGCTCGCCTTTGGGATCGACGCCCTCGTAGCGGATCATCGAATAGCGATTGACCGCACCACGCAGGCCCGGCACCGACAGGCACCCTTCCCAGCCCTCTTCCAAGTCCTGCGACAACGGCGTGATCACGGGATTGAGCAGGATGGTTTGCGGCACCGGCGGTGCATCCGGATAGCGCTCAGAACTATCGAAGCCAAAGATCACCAGCTGCAGATCGACGCCGATCTGCGGCGCGGCGAGTCCCACGCCGCCAACGTCATGCATGGTCTCGAACATATCGGCGATCAGCTCATCGAGTTCGGCGCTGCCGATCATGGCGTCAGGCACAGGCGGGGCGATGCGCAACAAGCGCGGGTCGCCCATCTTCAGAATTTCGCGGATCATGCACACCTCGCGCAGGGGATGCTCTGGACTCTTACTGTGGTCGGGACGGGGTGAACGCAAGCCCTCCACGCACCCGGCACCATGCCGGCAAGGCATACCCGATGCATGAGACCGGCAGGTGCGTACCACTAGCGTACACGCTCGGGTACGCAATGATGCAAGCGCACATGGTCGGTCTTGACCCCCGTGGCGCAGAGGACGACCCTAAGACCCTGCCCGAAGCCTCCGCGTAACCGGGGTCGTACTGCTTGCTCGTCGCATCAGTCGCCGCCTGGGTACTTGCACGCATTGCGCGGCGACATTGAACAGGCTCTTTTGAACCGGAGATCTTCAATGGAAATTAGCGCAACCAAGCCGATGAGCATTGTCGGCAAGATGCTCTGGGCCATCCTCGCCATCATCGGCGCGGCTTGCTTGGCCGTCATCGCTTTGCGACGCGGCGAGCCGGTCAATGCGATCTGGCTGGTGGCGGCGTCGATCGCCGTCTTCATGATCGCGTATCGCTTCTACGGCCGCTTCATCGAACGCTATGTGCTGCAGATGGATCCGAGCCGCGCGACGCCATCGGTATTGCGCAACGACGGTCTCGACTACGTGCCGACCGATAAATGGGTGGTGTTCGGCCACCACTTCGCCGCCATTGCGGGCGCGGGGCCACTGGTCGGTCCGGTGCTGGCGGCGCAGATGGGTTATTTGCCGGGCACCTTGTGGATACTGTTCGGCGTGGTGTTTGCCGGCGCAGTGCAGGATTTCATGATACTGGGCTTATCGGTACGTCGCGATGCGCGTTCCTTGGGCCACATGCTGCGGGAGGAACTCGGCCCGCTAGCAGGCGTGGTCGCAATGTTCGGCCTGCTGGCGCTGATGATGATCGTGCTGGCGGTGCTGGCCTTGGTGGTGGTGAAGGCGCTTACGCACAGCCCATGGGGCACGTTCTCGGTGGCTTGCACGATTCCGATCGCGCTGTTGATGGGCATCTATCTGCGTTGGCTGCGTCCCGGGCGCATTCTGGAGATCTCGCTGCTCGGCCTGGTGCTGTTGCTGTCTTCCATTGCCTACGGTGCGCATGTCGCTACAACGCCGGCGCTTGCGGCGATTTTCGACTTCGATGCGAAATCGCTGGCGTGGCTGCTGATCGGCTACGGTTTCTTTGCGTCAGTGTTGCCGGTGTGGCTGTTGCTCGCGCCACGCGACTACCTTTCCACGTTTCTGAAGATCGGCACTATCGCGCTGCTGGCGATTGCGATCTTGTTCTCCGCTCCGCAGCTACAGATGCCGGCGGTTTCCAAATTCATCGATGGCACGGGCCCCGTGTTCCAGGGCCAACTGTTCCCGTTCCTGTTCATCACCATTGCCTGCGGCGCGGTGTCGGGTTGGCATTCGATCATCGCGTCGGGCACCACGCCCAAACTGCTTTCCAACGAAGGCGAGGCGCGCATGATTGGCTATGGTGGCATGCTGATGGAGGCCTTCGTCGCGGTGATGGCGTTGATCGCCGCCTCCTCGCTGCATCCGGGCGTGTACTTCTCGATGAACGCACCGACGGCACTGATCGGCAACACGGTGGAACATGCCGCCAGCGTGATCAGCCAGTGGGGCTTCGTCGTGACGCCGGATGAGCTTTCGCGCACAGCACACGACATCGGCGAAACCAGCATTCTCAGCCGTGCCGGCGGTGCGCCTACGCTGGCGGTGGGCATGGCGCAGTTGCTGCACAACATTCTTCCCGGCGAGCGCATGACGGCGTTCTGGTATCACTACGCGATTCTGTTCGAAGCCTTGTTCATTCTCACTACGGTGGATGCCGGCACACGCGTGGGACGCTTTATGATTCAAGAGATCGCCGGTCTTGTCCACGAGCCATTGAAGAGCACCGAATCGTGGATCGGCAATGTGCTGGCCACATCGATCTGCGTGGCGCTGTGGGGTTATTTCCTTTACCAAGGCGCGGTCGATCCGTTGGGTGGCATCAATACGCTGTGGCCCTTATTCGGTATCGCCAATCAGATGCTCGCTGCGATTGCACTGATGCTCGCCACCGTGGTGACGGTGAAACTCAAGCGCGAGCGTTACGTATGGGTGCCCGGCATTCCCGCTATATGGCTGGTCGTCTGCACACTCACGGCGGGTTGGGAAAAACTCAGCGGCCCGATCAGCTTCACCGTGGCAGCGCAGACGTACACGCAGGCGATGCAGGGAGGCACGCTGATGGCTCCGGCAAAGAACATGGCGCAAATGCAGCAAATCATCACCAACAACAGTGTGGATGCGACGCTCACGGCGCTCTTCATGTTGCTGGTGCTGACGATGTGCGGCTTCAGCATCTACGCCGTGATCCAGGCGTGGCGCAGCCGCTATCCGACAGCGCATGAAGCACCGCGCGTTGCACTGGATAGCGCGATGGCGCAGCGTTCATGAACAAGACACTTTCACTTTTTTGGCATCGCCTGGTGCAGACAGCGCGACTGAGCTGCGGCATACCCGACTACGATGTCTACGTCGCCCACCTGCGCACCCATCATCCAGAGCGCAAAGTGCCGAGCTATGCCGAATTCTTTCGCGAACGGCAAACGGCGCGCTACAAGGGTACGGGAGGCCGATGTTGCTGAACGGCCCATCCCCGCCAATCTTGGAAAAACCGGGCCATGTCCTCATAAAGACATGGCCCCTCCGTATTCGCCACCCGCTAAACTCCCCTTCACGCATGCCCGTGACCGGTCACTATGTCCCCCAGCGATCACCGCATTACCAAACCAAGCTCCGAGATCGAAGCGCAACATAGCGTTGGTCTGCGCGTCATCGCCATTTACAAGGCGATCAAGACGGTGTGCCTGATCTTTGTGGCGATCGTGGCGTTCGGGCTGCACCAACAGCAAAACTTCGAGCATCTGGTGCATTCGCTGGAGCACCTGTCGTTGAGCGACAGCAGCGGTTTGCGTTGGCGCCTGGTCGAGCTGCTGGAACAGATGGGCCCGAGCAAGTTCGTCGCCATTGGCATCGTGGCGCTGGCCTACGCCGCCATCTTCGCCACCGAAGGCACTGGCCTGTGGTTGCGCAAGCATTGGGCGGAATGGTTCACGGTGATCGCTACCGGCTCGCTGATCCCGGTGGAAGTCTATGAAGTGCTGCTGCGTTTCAACTGGCTGAAGCTGGCCGCCCTGATCGCTAACGTTGCCATCGTGCTTTACCTGATTCGCATCGCGATGCAGCCGCATGCGAAACGTTCGGATAAAACGTCGACGTCAGCCGTCGCACCGCAGGAATAAAGCGGCCTCACACCTCGTGATGCACGGCTTCGGCAGGTAGCTCGCCGATCGCACCGCGACGCGGCATCAGCTCGACCAGATACATGGCGGCCAGCACCAAGCCGCCGCCAACCAACATGCGCCACGTCAACACGTCGCTACCCAGCGCCACGGCAAACCCCGCTGCGAAAACAGGTTCGGTGGTCATCACGATGGCCGCGCGCGTAGCAGGCAGATGCGCTTGCGCCCACGTCTGCATCAGCATCGCACCGGCACCTGCAATCAGCGCCATGTAAAGCACAGCCAGCCACGCATGACGATCGGGCGGCAACATCGGGCCACCATGACCGGCCGTGGCCAACAGGCAGACCAACGCAATAACCGCCATCTGTACGGCGGACATGCCAAACGCTTCGTTGGCCCGCGACCAATGACCGAGCGCCACGATGTGCATGCCATACAGCAACGCCGATAGCAGAGTCAGCCACACGCCCTTGTCCACTGCAAAGCCGTTGAGCGAAAGCAGCGCCAGCCCGAGTGTCGCCAGCCCCACTGCGAGCCATACGATGGCCGGCATACGCTGCCGCAACAGAAGCGTGGCGAGTATCGGCGTAAACACCACGTACATTCCGGTGACAAAACCGCTGACGCTGGGCGAAATCAATGCGAGCCCCCACGTCTGCAGCAACTGCCCCACGCCGTAAAGCACACCCAGCGCGACGCCGCGCAGCAGCTGTCGACGTGGCAGGCACAGCACGTGCCGATGGAACAAAGCAAACATGACGACGGCCGCAATCACAAAGCGCACCGCAAGAAAGTCCGCGACCGGCATGCGATCCAGCACGCCCTTGATCAGCACGAACGTGGAACCCCACACCGCCGTCATCACCAGCAGGCCGACTGTCGCCAGCGTGCTCACACGTGAAGCAGCTGTCATCGTCTGACCATGCGCAGGAGCTGACCCGGAATTTGCAACAGGAAATGCGCCCACAGACCAAGCCATACCACGGCCGCCACATGCAGCCTGCGCGCAGCCGGATCGAACTTGCGGAACCAGCGCCACATGCCCCGATGCTTGTAATAACTCACGAATACAGGCCGGTGCCGGCTCGAACCACCTTTACCGTGCAGCACATGCACATCGCCCGCCAGCAGCACTCGCCAGCCCGCATCGCGCACGCGGCGGCACAGGTCCAGATCTTCGCAATGCAGGAAATAGCCTTCGTCGAAGCCATTCATCCATTCGAACACGCGACGCGGCATCAACATCAAGGCGCCGGATACTGCCTCGGTCTCGACGACGTGATCGGGCATGGGGCCGTCGATGTTCACGCCCTCATCGTTTCGTTTGAAGAGGGTGGAAAGCGCACGCGCCAAGACGGGATCGCGCCGATACGATGCCGGATCGGGCACACCTTGCCGGTCGCACACAACGGCGCCGAGGAGACCCGCTTTGGGTTCGGTGGCGAGTATGTCGAGCAATCGCTGCAAGGATGTCTGCTCAAGCAAACAATCGGGATTGAGGATCACCAAAGTCTGTCCGCGCGTTTGCGCCGCGGCACGATTGACGGCCGGACCAAAGCCGAGATTGGCGCGGTTGTAGATGACCTTGAATCGTGCATCGCTTTCGCGCGCACGGGCAATTGCCTGCGGCACACCGTCGGTCGAGGCATTGTCGATCAGCACCAGTTCGAGCGGCAGCGTACACGCGAGCACACTGTTCACGCAGTCGCGCAAACTCGGACCGCTATCGGCGGAGACCACGATGATGCTGACAAACGATGACGTCGGATCAAATGCTGACATGATGACCTTGTGAAAATAGACACGACGGGCTCATCAAACCTAACCCTTGTTACTCCTCGACCTGATCCTGGCCGAGCACATGCGAGAGCGCTAACGGCGCCTGGTCCTCACCTCGGGTGAGCCAGGCCTCTTCGGCGTGCCAGCCATACAGGTGCCAGCCGCGTAGCCGGTATTGCCTGTCGTGGGCGCGATCGTACAGCACTACGCCGCGTTCGGTGGTCATCGGAAATGCCATCCAACGCTGCCCCGGGGCCATGGAAAGCCGTGGTTCGACATGATCGACCGTGGCTTGGGTCCCGACACGCCAATGGTTTTCGGAAATCTTTGCGAAATCGCTAGGTACAGCGGCCGTCAAACCTTCCAGCGCCAGCCACGTCGGCGGACGCAGTTCGATGATGGCAGCGGATGGCCCGATCGGCGCCAACGCCATCTCGTTCCACTCGGGTGACGCCGATGCGATGGACGCACTGCGCATTGGTTTGTGGTCCTGCCACGATTCCAGCAATACGAGCAATGAAAAACCGACCAGCGCTGCCAACAGCGTGAGTGTAAGGCCAAGTGTGTGACCGCCGAATGCCCGATAACTCGCTACCAGCAAACCCACCAAACCCCAACGAAGCGCACGACGGATGATGCCGGCGTAGCCGAGCAACCGTGGCACTCGCGCGAGTTGCATCGCCGCGAGCGCCAACAAAAGCGGCAACCCGATCCACCACGGCACACACGCAAGCAACAAGGCCCAGCCGATGGCCAGCAACCAACCCGGCCATCGATGCAGTTGGGCGGCTAGGCTCAGCCGCACCACACCCTGGCGTTGCGAAACATGCGCATCCACGGTGAATCCTCACCCCAGGAATCCGGATGCCAGCTCATCTGCACGGTGCGGAACACGCGCTCTGGATGCGGCATCATGATCATCACGCGACCATCGGCAGCCGTGAAACCTGCCAGACCGCCAGGCGAACCGTTAGGGTTCAGCGGATAGTTTTCGGTCGGCTTGCCGCGATTGTCGACAAAGCGCAACGCGCTACCCGATTTGGATGGACTACACGCCTGCGGAAAACTGACCCGCCCTTCGCCGTGTGCCACGACAATCGGAATGCGCGAGCCGTTCATGCCTTTGAAGAAGATGCTCGGCGAATCGAGCACTTCCACCGTGGACAGACGCGCTTCGTATTGCTCTGAAGCATTGCGCAGGAACTTCGGCCAATGCTGTGCGCCGGGGATGATGTCCTTGAGCTGGCTCATCATCTGGCAACCGTTGCATACACCCAACGCAAACTTGCTGGGATCGGCAAAGAACGCCGCGAACTGCGCGCGCAATTGTTCGTTGTAAAGGATCGATGCCGCCCAGCCGCGGCCCGCACCGAGCACGTCGCCGTACGAGAAACCGCCGCACGCTGCTAAACCGCGGAACTCGTCCAGCTTGATGCGTCCACTAACGAGGTCGGACATATGCACGTCCACCGCGTCGAAACCGGCACGCGTAAACGCGGCAGCCATTTCCACCTGACCGTTGACGCCTTGCTCGCGCAGGATCGCGATGCGTGGACGCTCAAATTGCTTCAGATAGGGCGCAGAAATGTTTTCGGCTGGATCGAAGCCGAGCTTCGGATGAATGCCCATGTCGCCGTCATCGACACGCCAGGCCAATTCCGCATCGGCGCTGAGCGGGTTGTCGCGCAAGCGCTGCATGGCGTGACTGGTTTCGTTCCAGGCCTTGAACAGCTGCGTCCAGTTCCACTTGAACACCGTGTCGCCATTGAGGAACAGCTTGATGCCAAGCTTCTCTTTCGGCCGCCCGATGCGATTGCTCATGCCGGCAAGACCGTACTTGATCAGCAACGCTTCGAACGCTTCACGATTGGCCACGGCTACCTGCAGCACCGCGCCGAGTTCTTCATTGAACAACGCACGCAGCGCGGCGTCGGCCCAACCATCCAGCGTAATTTCCAGACCGCAGCGACCGGCGAACGCCATTTCCAGCAAGGTGACGATGACGCCACCGTCGGAACGATCGTGATACGCCAGCAGCAGACCGCTGCGATTGGCTTCCTGCACCAGATCGAACAGCGCCTTGAGACACTTGGCATCATCCAGATCGGGCGGCACGCCGCCACCGCGATTGAATACCTGCGTCAGCGCCGAACCGCCAAGACGTGCGCGGCCGGCACCCAGATCGATCAGCCATAAATCGGAGTCGCCGCGATCGAGGCGCAGCTGCGGTGTCAATGTGCGACGTACATCGCTGACGCGCGCAAAACCGGTGATGACCAACGACACCGGCGAAACCGTGCGTTGCGGCGTATCGCCGTCCGTCCACACGGTCTGCATGGACAGCGAGTCCTTGCCCACGGGAATGGAAATATCCAATTCGGGGCACAGCTCCATGCCCACCGCCTTGACGGCGTCGAACAGCGCGGCGTCTTCACCCGGATGATTGACCGCAGCCATCCAGTTGGCGGAAAGACGCACTTCGCCAAGGTTGTCGATCGGCGCGGCGGCAAGATTGGTAATGGCTTCGCCAACGGCAAGACGTGCCGCATCGGCACTGTTGAGCACGGCCACTGGCGAGCGCTCGGCCATCGCCATCGCTTCGCCCTTGTAGCCGTCGAAGTCGAGCAAGGTCACCGCGCAGTCGGCCACCGGTACTTGCCACGGGCCGACCATCGGATCGCGCGAACACAAACCACCGACGCTGCGATCGCCGATGGTGATAAGGAAGCTCTTGCTACCCACGGTCGGCAGACGCAACACGCGCATCAATGCTTCTTCCATACCGATGCCGCTCAGATCCGGCACCACGTCGACGCGCGGCTTCAGATGCTTGGCGTCACGATGCATGCGCGGTGGCTTGCCGAACAGCACGTCCATCGGCAGGTCGATCACGGTGAGGTTGCGACGCGGATCGGTCACGCGCAGCACGCGCTCTTGCGTCGCCGTGCCGACTACCGCGTAAGGACAACGCTCGCGTGCACAGTAGGCTTCGAATTCAGGCAGATCGGCGGTAGCAATGGCGAGAACGTAACGTTCCTGCGACTCGTTGCTCCACACCTGCATCGGTGACAACGCCGGATCGTCGCACGGCACTTTCGACAAATCGATCTCGCCACCCACGCCGGCATCGTTGAGCAATTCGGGAATCGCGTTGGACAAACCGCCCGCGCCGACGTCGTGAATGCTGACGATAGGATTGCGTTCACCGCGCGACCAGCATGCATCGATCACTTGCTGGCAGCGACGCTCCATCTCGGCGTTGTCGCGTTGCACGGAGGCGAAATCCAGTTCCGCACTCGACGCACCCGACGCGACCGACGATGCCGCACCGCCACCGAGGCCGATCAGCATGGCAGGACCACCCAACACGATCACCGCGTGACCGGGCTGTACCTCGCGCTTCTGTACATGATCATTGCGGATGTTGGCGATGCCGCCCGCGATCATGATTGGCTTGTCATAACCGCGACGGACACCGGCTTCGCCGGTTTCGTGTTCGTAGGTGCGGAAATAACCGCCCAGGCAAGGACGGCCGAATTCGTTGTTGAACGCGGCAGCACCGAGCGGACCGTCGCGCATGATCTCGAACGCGCTAGCCATGCGCGGCGGCAGCGGACGCTCCACCTCCCACGGCTGCGCATGACCGGGAATGCGCAGATCCGACACGGAAAAACCGGTCAGCCCCGCCTTCGGCTTCGCGCCACGACCGGTAGCGCCTTCATCGCGGATTTCGCCGCCGGCGCCGGTGGCCGCACCGGGCCACGGTGCGATCGCGGTCGGATGGTTGTGCGTTTCGACCTTGATGGCGTAGTCGATGCGTTCTTCGTTGGATCGCCACACGCCATCGGAGCCGCTGGTGAAACGCTTGCCGGTGTTGCCTTCGATCACCGCCGCATTGTCCTTGTACGCGGAAAGCGTATGCGCGGGCGAATGCTGATGCGTGTTCTTGATCATGCCGAACAGCGTCTTGTCCTGCGCTTCACCGTCCAGCGCCCAGCTGGCGTTGAACACTTTGTGGCGGCAGTGTTCGGAATTCGCCTGAGCGAACATGAAGAGTTCGGCGTCGGTGGGATCGCGTCCCAATTCGGCGTAGCGCTCGGCGAGGTAGTCGATCTCGTCGTCGGCCAGGGCCAGGCCCAGCTCGGTATTCGCCTTGGCTAGCGCTGAGCGCGCATCGTTGCCAAGCGCGATGTGCACCAGGTTGCCAGGCTTACCGCCCAGGAACAGACCTTGTGCCTGATCGAGACTGGTCAGCACCGATTGCGTCATCGCATCGTGCAGCACCGCCAGCACATCGTTGTAGCGCGTGTCGCTTGCCGCGGGCAGCCCACTCACCTGCCAGGCGGCACCGCGCTCTACCCGATGCACGTCGAAACCGGCGTCATGCAGGATGTCGGTGGCTTTGCTGGACCATGGCGAGATCGTGCCCAGGCGCGGCACCACCCATAGCGAAGCCGCCTCGGGTTTACCGTCCTTGGCCTCCAGGGCTTCAAGCAGGCGCTTGCGCTGCTCGCCCTCGGGGGCGGTCGCGGCATCGATGAAATAAATAAACCAGCACGCCTGCACCCGCGTACCACGATGCAGGGCATCCAGGCGGGCGTTGAGACGTTCCAGGCGAAAAGGCGAGAGGGCGCTCTGCCCGTCGAGTGCGATCATGCGGGGGAAAAGGCGCTAAGCGGTGGAGCGGGCTATTCTACCTTAGAACCTTCGCTTAGACGCCAAACAACCCAAGGCGCGCCTCTCATCGGCCGTTTTAGCCCGTTATCCCGAAGCGTGCTAGCCCCATACCTGGACTGTACGAGAGTCTGTTTTTACATCTCGTCGCGAATACGCATAAAACGCGCGAAACGCGGTTTGCCACCCGAAGTCATGCCCTGATACCGATATGTCACCATGCTGCCCACCGATGGCGGATTGCGGCGCTGGGCATCGGTGAAGCCAGTGCCGATGCGAAAACGCGTGCCGTCGGGCATTTCCACCAGCAACGCCCCCATCATGCCGACATATTTGCCGTTGCCAGGCACCTGCTCGATGACGCGAGCTTCGCCGTCATCGAATGGCTTGAATTTGAGCATGTCCTCGCTGCGGCCCGCGTGATAGCGCGATACCCCGCGGTGCAAGACGAGACCTTCGCCGCCGCCCTTGACCACTTCGTCCAGTTGCCGTTGCAATTCGGCGTCATCGGCGACTCTGTATTGCCGCACAGCCCGCACCCACGGAACATCGAGTTCGGCAATCTGCCGCTGCAGCGCGGGGAGGCGTTCGTCAAACGAACCGGGCTGCCCCGGCACATCGAACACCATGTATCGGATGTGCCGCCAGGCGTCATCGTCTGCGGGTTGTTGGCGGATGGTGGCCGATGCCATGTCGAATTGACCACGCCCGGCCCAAAGCTCGCCATCCATCGGCGTTTTCGGCCAATGCGCGGTAAACCATGCCGGAGGATGGATGATCGTGCCGCTGCGCGTTAGAAGCTTTTCGCCATCCCAGTAACCGCGCACGCCGTCGTATTTTTCGCTGACCCAATAGTCGCCAAGCGTAACGCCCGAGTGATAGAGATTTGCCAACATCACCGGCGACAGCGTCGTCGCTGCGTGAACAGGATTGACGAGGAGCCCAATGACAAACGGTAGCGCACGAAGCACGCCTATCGATCGCGCAGATTTTCGCATGGCACATCCCTGAGTGAACCTCAACGAGGCGAAATCAGGGCCATTCTGCGCAAGCGCTCAGAGCGTGTCGGTAGGTCATCCGCCCGTCGCGGAGTGCTCCTGCACCGCTTGCAGCATTTCCGCCGGCGACAAATAACCGCCGATCAGGGTGCCGTCTTCGGCATACACTGCCGGCGTGCCAGTCACCCCCAGCTTCAGACCCAGATCGAATTGGTCCTTCACGGGGTTCTTGCAGGTGGTCGGTTTCGGATCGCGGCCTTTCTTGGCTGCCGTGAATGCATTGTTGCGGTCCGACGCACACCAGATCGACACCATCTCGTTGTAAGTCGGCGTGGGCTTGCCGTCGTCGCCGATGACGCCCGAACGCGGCCATGCCAGGTAGTGCACCGAGATGCCTTCCTTGTTGAACGCATCGATCTGCTCATGCAGAACGCGACAATACGGACAGGTGACATCGGTAAATACCGTCACGGTGTATTTCGGATGCGCCGGCGCAAACACGATGCGATCCGACACCGGCACCTTGGCCAGCTCCGATTTGCGATAAGTCGCCCAGGCATCGTCGGTCAGGCTGCTGCCCTTGGTCGCGTCGATCAGGTCGCCGTTCATCACGTACTTGCCATCGGCACTGACGTAAACCAGATGACCCGAGGCGATCACCTGATAAAAACCGGGCATCGGCGATGGCGTGACCTGGTCGACCTTCGCTTTGGGAACGAGCCGCAGGATGGTCTGGCGCACGATGTTTTCGGGCGTGTTGGCTGCCGGAGGCGGCGTCGAAACCGCCGCCTGGGCCAATGTCGCGCTAGCGTGGGCGGCGAGCACGCCGGCAAGAAACATCAAGCAGAACTTCTTCGACATCACGACCTCGCTGCGTACCGACACCACGCGAATCGATGGGTCGGAAGATTCAGCGAGTATCGCATATCGATGGTAAGAGCCGGTTTAACTTAGCCGCGCGGATGGTGCTGCGCGTGCAGGCGTTTCAGGCCTTCCTTGGCGACCAACGTGTAAATTTGCGTGGTGCTCAACGCGCTGTGACCTAAGAGCATCTGCAATGCGCGCAGATCGGCGCCGTGATTGAGCAAGTGGGTCGCGAAGGAGTGCCGCAGCACGTGCGGCGAAATGCGCTTGGCGTTGATACCGACCGTGATGGCGTGGCGTTTCACCAGGGTCCAGAACATCTGGCGCGTCATACCCTCCCCGCGCTTGCTCAGGAACAGCGCCGCCGGCTGCCGCCCCTTGGCCAGCACCGGGCGTGCCTGGGCCAGGTAAGTCTGGATACGCTCCAGCGCCATCTCACCCACAGGCACCAGCCTGTCCTTGCCGCCTTTGCCGGTGACTCGCAGCACGCCCTGGCGCATGTTCAGCGATGCCAGGGGCAACTCCACCAATTCGGAGACGCGCAAACCGGACGCGTACATCAGTTCGAGCATCGCGCGGTCGCGCAGGCCCAGCGTGGTCGAGACATCGGGCGCCTCGAGCAGGCCTTCGATCTCGCGCTCGGCCAGGGCCTTGGGCAGGCTGCGCGGCATTTTCGGGCGTTCGATCAGCAGGGTGGGATCGTCGAACCCCGGCTCGTTGCGCGCCACCGAAGCGTAATAGCGTCTAAAAGCCGATTGCCGACGCGCCATCGAACGCACGGCGACCCGCTGTGAGCCGTGGAAAGCCGACAGATCTTCGCGCCGCGCAGTACGCAGGCGCCGCCCGCGCGCGGCCAGCCAGCGCGCCAAGGCTTCGAGATCGCGCCGATAGGCTTCGAGTGTGCGTTCGGCCAAGCCGTCTTCCGACCATACGCGTTCGATGAAAGCGGCAATGTCCTGCGCGTCGGCTTCGGCGATACTGGTGTTCTCTTCCATGCGCATGATGCTGGGCATTGCGCGCGCCCTATGCAAGCGATCCGATGACGAACACGACAACCACCGACCTCGCCTGCCCGCTCTGGCGACGACTGATCGCCCAGGTCTATGACCTGGTCGCGGTTCTGGCGATCGTGATGGTCGTGGGTTTGCTCTGTCAGCTGGCCACGCACGGGCAACTGATCACCACGAACGGGCAAGTGCACATCGCGTGGTGGTACCGACCTTTGCAAGCTTTGGTCGTCGCCGCGTATTTCGTTGTTTCGTGGCTGCGCGGGGGCCAGACCTTGGGCATGCGACCGTGGCGTATCCGCTTGACGGCAACCAGCGGCGCGTCACCGTCTCTGCGTCAGGCACTCGTGCGAACGATCGTGGCCGCCCTCCCGTTGCTGTTGCTGCTGCTCGCACCGATGTTCGGCTTGCGCGTGGCGCTGTGGGCTGTGGCGGCAGGTTGGGCGGTGTGGTTTGTGGCGACTCTGTTCGATTCGCGCCGCCGTGCCATTCATGACTTGGCGGCAGGCACGGAGATCCGTCGTATCGGATAAAAATCCGCCGGCATTGCTCGTCTCATTGCAATCAGACACAACTGAATCGTCAAGCTATTGATATTTAAGGATTCAGAATCCTGTCGCAATGCAGCATTACAGCGCATAAACCGCTATGATGCAGCTTTAGACCGTCGGTCAAGTTCCCATGCTTTATCAGCTCCATGAGTGGCAACGCGCCTTCCTCGGCCCGCTCAGTCATTACGCCGAGGCCAGTGCCCGGATGCTTACGGATCCCAGCAGTCCGCTGGCCCAGATGCCGGGCGCACAGCGCATGGCAGCGGGCTACGAACTGATCCACCGGATCGGCAAGGACTACGAAAAGCCGTCCTTCGGCATCCATAGCGTCGAGGCGCATGGCAACCAGATCGCCATCGTCGAGCGCGTCGATCTTGAAACGCCGTTCTGCCAGCTCCGTCGCTTCAAGCGCTTCAGCGACGATCCGGAAACCATCGAGAAAATGAAGAACGAGCCGGTGGTGCTGGTCGTAGCACCGCTGTCGGGCCATCACTCCACTCTGCTGCGCGATACAGTGCGCACACTATTGCTCGACCATAAGGTGTACATCACCGACTGGACCGACGCGCGCATGGTGCCGGCATCGGCGGGTGCGTTCCATCTGGACGATTACGTTGCGACCATCGAGCAGTTCATTCGCCATATCGGCGCCGACTCGCTGCACGTGATTTCAGTGTGCCAGCCGACTGTGCCGGTGCTCGCGGCGATTTCGCTGATGGCCGCGCGCGGCGAAGCCACTCCGCGCAGCATGACCATGATGGGTGGCCCGATCGATCCGCGCCGCAGCCCGACGCAAGTCAACAACCTCGCGACCAAGCAACCTCTCAGCTGGTTCAAAGGCAACGTCATTCACACTGTGCCGCCGAATTATCCGGGCCACGGCCGTGAGGTGTATCCGGGCTTCTTGCAGCACGCCGGCTTTGTGGCGATGAACCCTGGCCGTCACCTCAATTCGCATTGGGATTTCTATCTCAACCTGCTGCGCGGCGATCTTGACGACGCGCATGCGCACCGCAAGTTCTACGACGAATACAATGCCGTGCTGGATATGCCGGCGGAGTATTACCTCGACACCATCAGCACCGTGTTCCAGCAATTTCTGCTGCCGCGCGGCTTGTGGGATGTGGCGGGCCAGCGCGTCGATCCTTCGGCCATCAAGCGCACCAGCCTGCTGACGATCGAAGGCGAGCTGGACGACATTTCCGGCATCGGCCAGACCGAAGCCGCGCACGATTTGTGCACCGGCATTCCGTCGACGCGCCGCGTGCATCGGGTGATCAAAGATGCAGGCCACTACGGCATCTTCAGCGGACGCCGCTGGCGCGAAGTAGTCTATCCGCAGGTGCGCGATTTCATTCGGCGCTCGGATCTGGCGCTGGTGTCGAAGCGGGCCTGATCGCGCTTGTCCCTCTTCCACGCAGGAAGAGGGACTTTATCAAGCGGCAAAGAAAGTCCTGAACGCGTCGATGACGCGCGTTACGCCGTCATCGTCGATATCCAGATGCGTGACCAGACGCAGCGTCGGCAGATAGCCGATGCTGATGCGCACTGACTTGGCGCGCAGATGTGTATCGAGCTCGCGCAGCCGATCGGCAGGCACGTCGACGAAGACCATGTTGGTGTGCAATCCAAGCAGGTTGATACCTGCAATGTTCCGCAGCCCTTCCGCCAACCGCGCAGCGCGCGAGTGATCGTCGGCCAGACGCGCGACATGATGATCCAACGCGTACGTGCACGCCGCAGCTAGCATCCCGGCCTGACGCCAACCGCCACCAGTCACCTTGCGCCAGCGTCGCGCTTTGTCGATCAACGCGGCGGAGCCGACCAGCACCGAACCGACCGGCGCACCCAAGCCTTTCGACAGGCACACCGACACGCTATCGAAATGTTGTGCAATCTCGCGCGCCGACACACCGCTGGCGACGGCGGCGTTGTAGAGCCGCGCGCCATCCAGATGCAACGCCAGCCCACGCTCTCGCGTGAAATCATGCGCAGCGCGCAGATAGTCAGCCGGCATGACACGACCGTGCCAGGTGTTTTCCAACGCGAGCAGACGCGTGCGTGCGAAATGCGGATCGATCGGCTTAATGGCCGCGGCGATTTTGTCCAGCGGCAGCGAACCGTCGATGTCGTGGGCAATCGGCTGCGGCTGAATCGAGCCCAGCACGGCCGCGCCGCCACCTTCGAACTTATACGTATGCGCATCGGCGCCGACGAGGTATTCGTCGCCACGCTCGCAATGCGACATCAGGGCGAGCAAGTTCGACTGCGTTCCGGAAGGCACGAACAGGCCGGCCTCGAAACCAAGATCATTCGCCAAGCGCTGTTGAAGCGCGTTGACAGTGGGATCCTCGCCATAGACGTCGTCGCCGACGTCGGCATCCAGCATCGCCATGCGCATCGCGCGCGTCGGTCGCGTCACCGTATCGCTGCGCAGATCAACCCAGTCCACGGCACACCTCATTCATACACGAAGGAATGCATCACTTTGCCGGTCGGGCCGACAATCGGCAAGTCATCCTTGGCCGCTTATCGCTTCTCGCCATAAAGCCGGTGGCACGATGGCAAAGAGGCCATCTCGCTTCACGCGTCGCGCGAGATGCAGCAACGCAGCATCGCGCGTCAGCAACGCCACGGCGCCGGCTTGTTGTGCAAGCTCGAGGAATTTCTGATCGTCGCGATCGCTGCAGCGTGGCAACGCGACGTCGCCAGGGTTCGCAAGATCGGACGACTGCAGGCAGCGCATCCAGGTATCAAAAGCCTGCATGGCTTGTTCTTGCCGTTCGGCGCTCAACTTCAGTTGAGGATAGGCCAGCACGGCCCGCCACTCCGCTCGACAATCTTCGCGCGTAACCCATTCGATCTCGCCAGCTTGCCTACCCGCGAATAACGACGCGCACTGCGAATCGCCAAACACGAACACATCCAGACAGACGTTCGTATCCAGCACGTAACGTGGCAAACCAGGCGACATGTTGTCGCCCGCCTCACGCGTGCTTGCGGAAGTAATACCAACCCAGGACCACCAACAACATCGCAGGCAGCACGTTCGCCAGCAATGGCGGAATACCGTACACCGTGCCGAAACTCACGACCGCCTTTTGCACGAAATACCAGGCAATCGCGAGGATCATACCCATGAAGATGCGCTTGCCTAGGCCTCCCGAACGTAAGGCGCCGAAAGCGAACGGCATCGCGCAAAGCGCCAGCACCAGCACATTGATGGGATACATCACGCGTCCCCAGAGGGGAATCTCGTACGGCTTGGTGTTTTCGCCGTTTTTCTTCTTGTAGTCGATGATGTGTTGCAAATCGCGCATGGCGAGATATTGCGGCAGCACTAGCGATTGTTGCAGCACTTCCGGATCGAGCCTGGAATCCCACTGCTCTTTTGGCGAGGTTTGGCTATGCACGCCGGCATCGTCGATCGTCGAGGTGCGCACGTTGTCGAGCACCCATTGCTTGCCGACCTGCTCGGCCGTACTGGCCTGGTCGAAGCGGCTTAGCTGTTGCCCGTCGGGAGTGAGGGTGAACACGCGCACATCGACCAGTTGCACATGCGTGCGATCACCGGCAGTACGTTTGGCATTGATAATGCGGTCGCCATCGCGCGCCCATAAACCACTGCTGGTGAGGCCCATGTTGCCACCCGAGCGGAGCCGCAGCTCTAGCGCTTGTGCTTGTTGGTCGCCCCACGGACCAATGGTTTCGCCCATGATCACCACGCCAACGACAAGCACGGCTACGATGCCAACCGCCGACACGGCAATGCGCAAGCGTGACATACCCGCGGCACGTAAAGCCGTTAGCTCTCCGGTAGAAGCCAGGCCGCCCAAACCCAGCAAGCCACCGATCAACGCTGCGAAGCTGAACATCTCGTACATGCGTCGAGGGAGCGTCACTATGACGTAGAAGATCGCATTGCTCAGCGTGTAACCGTTGCGGCCGATAAAACCGAGCTGGCGCACGAACTGCAGCATGGCGTCCAGCCCTACCAGCACCAGCCAGACCAGCAGCATCGAGCCGAGCACGGTCACGCCGATCAGCCAGTCCACTCGTTTTACACGCAAACTCGCCATCAGGCGCTCGCCTTGCGCGGTTTGCGCGCTACGTAATGATTACGGAAAGACCAGGCCGCAATCGCGAAAAGCCCCAGACTGAGCAGCCACATCGGCAGGGCATGATGCCAGTGGCCCTTGGCCAGCTGGCCTCGGCATAACGCCAGCAAGTTGGAATAGAGATAGAAGCCGAGCACCGCGATCAGCATTCGTCCATAGCGCGGCTCGCGTGGACTTTGCCGTGACAAAGGCAATGCCAGCATCAATAGAGCAAGCGTCATCATCGGTACGACCGTGCGCCACGCAAACTCCGCACGTGCGTCGGGCGTGACGTTGTTCATCAGATCGATCATATCCAAGTTATGGATCGGATCTTGCGCGTCATCGGACTGAATCGCCGACAGCGCGCTGTCGTTGCGTTCGTACTTCATGCGGCGCCAGTTGTCGGCGCCCAGCGGAATTTCGTATTGCCAGCCGGTGTACAGGGCGAGATAGCGGTTGCTGGAATCGCTATTGGAGTACAGATGACCATGCTTGCCAGTAGCAATCTTCATCACCAGGCTGCCGTCGCGGTTGGTACGTTCGGCGGCGAGGAAGGTGTTGCCAAGCTCTTGTCCGTCGCGACTGAGATAATCCACGAGGATGATGCCGCCCTTCCCCGGCAGCTCCGTGAAGCGTCCTGCATCGAGGCCCGCTGCGATGATTGAACGATTGGCTGCGGCAACCATGTTGTCCGAGGTACGCGAGGCTAACGGCCCCAGCCACATCGACACCGCGCTAACCGCGGCGACCATCACCAGCGCAATGATCGCCATCGGCCGCAACAGGCCTACCATGCCCATACCGGACGACGACAATACGTGCATTTCGCTCTCGCGGTACATGCGCCCGAACGACTGCAACACGCCCAGGAATCCGGCCAGCGGCAACATGTTGGAGAGACTGTCGACCATTTGCAGGCCCAGCACCTGGAACATCACGCTGGCTGGAAAGCTGCCCTTGGCAACCTGTTCCAGCACGTGTGCGAACGAGGTACCGGCCAAGATAACCAGCAGCACGATCACCGTGGCGCCAACGGTCTGGCCCAGCTCACGTAGGAAGTATCGGTCTAGGATGCTCAGCATGCGATAGAATCGTGGGTTCCATGCCCCTCCGACCTTGGAGAGGCAAACCCTAAGTCTAGCCGGTTCGACGCGCGCCGGCCTCCCGCAGGAACTTGATGATGACGCTTCAATTCAGCCTAGGCTCCGCCGCCCCCGAAACCGTTGATACCCCTTGCGTGGTGGTCGGCGTTTACGAAAACGGCCTGCTCACCAGTGCGGCCGCACGGGTGGACAGTGGAGCCGGCGGCGCAATCAAGCGTCAGGTGGAAAGCGGCGACATCAATGGCAAGGCCGGTTCGACCACGGTTTTGTTTGCCCCGGAAGGCATTCAGGCCAAACGCGTGCTGGTGGTGGGCCTGGGTACGCAGAAGACCTTCGATGCGGCGCGTTTCCAGAAAGTGAACGCGGAAGCCGCGCGCGCGCTCAGCCGGTTGCCGATCGATGCCGCCGTGTCGTTCCTGGCCGAAGTGGACGTTCCCGGCCGTGACGCCGCCTGGCGCGTGCGCACCGCCGCCATGGCCGCCGACCACGCCACCTATCGCTACACCGCCACCTTCAAGCCGCGCGAGAAAAGCAGCCAGCCGGAATTGACCAACCTTCTTTTTGCCGGCACTGACGATGCGCAAGCTGGCCTCGATCAGGCGCGCGCGATTGCCGCAGGCGTGCGCTTCGCCCGCGAATTGGCCAATCTTCCGCCCAACATCTGCAATCCCGCCTACATCGCCGAGCAGGCCGAGCATTTCGCGCAAGGCAAGGACAACGTCAGTTGCACCGTGCTCGATCGCGACGACATGGCCAAGCTTGGCTTCGGTTCATTGCTGGCCGTCGGTCGCGGTTCGGCCAACAAGCCCAAGCTGATCGTGCTGGAATACAAAGGCGGCGCGGCTGACGAAAAGCCGTACGCTTTCGTCGGCAAGGGCATCACCTTCGACACCGGCGGCATCAGCCTCAAGCCCGGCCCTGGCATGGAAGAAATGAAGTTCGACATGGGTGGCGCGGCCGGCGTGCTCGGCGCCTTCGTGTCCGCCGTGAAGATGGGCCTGAAGCTCAACCTGGTTTGCGTGGTGCCGGCTGTGGAAAACATGCCCGACGGCGACAGCTATCGTCCCAGCGATGTGCTGACCAGCCTGTCCGGCATCACCATCGAAGTGCTCAACACCGATGCCGAAGGTCGCCTGATTCTGTGCGATGCGCTGACCTACACCGCGCAGACGTTCCAGCCGCAAACCATGATCGATGCGGCGACGCTCACCGGCGCCTGCGTGATCGCACTGGGCAAACACGCCAGCGGTCTGATGAGCAAGCACGACGATCTCGCCGACGAGCTGCTCCGCGCAGGTGAAAACACGCTCGATCGTGCATGGCGCCTGCCGCTGTGGGACGACTACCAAGTGCAGCTTGATTCCGGCTTCGCCGACGTCGCCAATATCGGCGGCAAGAATGCCGGCGCCATCACGGCTGGCTGCTTCCTATCGCGCTTTACCGAAGGCCAGCGCTGGGCGCATCTGGATATCGCCGGAACCGCGTGGGACGAAGGCCGCAAAGGTCTCGCCACCGGCCGCCCCGTGCCGCTGCTGGCACAGTGGCTGATCGATCGCGCCGGTTGATGGATCATCTCCGCCATTTCGACCTCGATTCGAAATGGCGGGGAACCCATACGCTGCCATCATGCCCCGCGCCGACTTTTACCTGATCGCCAAACCGCGCTTCAGCGAGCAACCGCTGCTGCTGGTGTGCGAACTCGCGCGCAAGGCCTTTGCCGCGCAACAACCCACGCTGATTCTCACGCGCGACTTCACGCAAGCCGAAGCGCTCGACGAATTGTTGTGGGCGTTCGATGAAGACACCTTCATTCCGCACCAACTGGCCGGCGATGACGACGACGAACACACTGCGGTATTGATCGTGCCGCCTGGCATCGATACCGCAACGCGCACGCTCACCATCAACCTGCGTGAACAATGTCCGCAGAGTTATGGCGATCGCATACTGGAAGTCGTCGCAGCCGATCCCGCCGAACGCGAAGGCTCGCGCTTGCGCTGGCGGGAATATCAACGGCTCGGTTTTGAAGTGAACAAGTTCGACATGTAGAAGCGCTCGGTTCGCACCGAGCCTTCACGCCGGATTCGTTTCCTGCCGTGGCGACGACCGCGCCGACAACGCCGCAACCAATGCCGACGAAAGCTGCATACCCGTCAGCGGTTTGCGCAAGAAGCCATCCATGCCAACCTGATGCCCGCGTGCCACTTCTTCGGCTCGCGTGCGTGTCGTCATCGCAATAATCGGCACGTGCTCGCCAGCGCCTTCACCCTGACGTATCAACTGGGCGACCTGAAATCCATCGATACCCGGCAGATCCAGATCGAGCAAAATCACATCGCAAGGATCCTGCGAAAGTTCCGCGAGCGCATTCAGTCCGTGGGTTGCGCAACGCACGCGATGCCCTTGATGTTCCAGCATGCCGCGAATGGCATTGGTTGCCGTGGCATCGCCCTCCACCAGCAGCACATCGAGCGTGCGTCCATCCAATGGCCCCGATGTTTCCGAGGCTGCGGACGTCGCTTCTTGCGAAATCTGCAGCGGTAGACGCACGCGGAACGTGCTGCCTTCCCCAAGCATCGATTCCAGGGTAAGGCTGCCGCCCATCAAGCTCACCAGCTCGTTGCAGATGGCCAGGCCCAGACCGCTGCCGATACTGCGTTGCGGCCCCTCGTCTTGCTCGAAGCGGCGGAACAGGCGCACACGGCTGGTTTCGGAAATACCTGGTCCCGTATCGCTCACGTCCAACCACAGATAGCCACCCAGCCAGCAGACGTCGATGCCGATGCGGCCGCGCTCGGTAAATTTGATCGCGTTGTTGACCAGGTTGAACAGCACTTGCCGGATGCGCATGGCATCGCCGATCAACGACGCTGGTACATCCGCATCGATCTGCACTACAAGCGACAAACCCTTCGACTGCGCCGTGTTCTTTTGCAGACGCTCCACATCCTGCACCAGGCTCCGCACTTCGAACGGTGCAGACTCCAGCACCAGCTTGCCTGCTTCGATGCGCGCAAGGTCCAATGCATCGTTCAATAATTTGAGCAGCACATTGCTGGCGCGCTGCATGGCTTCGGTGTATTCGCGCTGCGCTTCGCTCAACGGTGTGCTCAGCAGCAACTCAGCCATGCCGATCACACCAGTCATCGGCGTGCGGATCTCGTGACTGAGCGTGGCAAGAAACTGACTCTTGGCCGCGCTTGCCTGTTCGGCGATCTGATGGCGCTGTTCGGCCAGTTGTATGCGATGACGATGCGCCAAACGACGACGCCATGCCAACAGCAGCAGCAACGCCAGTGCAATCACCACGCATGCGTAAAGCAACCATGCCCACCAGCGCAGCCATGGCGGCGGTTGCACATGAATGCGCAACGGCGCAGCCAGTGTCACCCACCCGCCATCCGCACCGCGCGCCATGATGTCCAGCGTGTAATCGCCGCTGCCCAGGCCCGTGAATTCCCGTTCACCGTGGTTATCGCGATCGACCCAATCGGTGTCGAAGCCATGAAGACGGAATCGATATTGATTGGCCCACGGATTGATATAGGAGAAGACACGCGCATGGATTTGCAGCTGGCTGTCGTGCCAACCCACCTTCACCGGCATCGGACCAAGCGGCAAATTCTGTTCCACGCCCTTATGCCGCACGGTGATCTGTGTGATCGACAGCAACGGAGACACCGGCGGGGCATCAATGTTGTCGGGATCGAAACCGGCCACACCACCAAACGTTGCGGCATACAGGTAACCGCTAGGCAGCAGTGCATAACCGCTCTGGAATTCGCTATTGGTCAGACCGTTTTGCAGGCCGATCTCGTGGAACGTGCCCTTTGTCGGATTGAAACGCCATAACCCGTCATGCGCGAAAATCCACACTCGATCTAAGCAATCGACGTCGATATCGACAGCCTTCAACGACGGCCAACCAAGCGCGGCATCTACCGTCCGATCCAGAACGATGCCCTGTCCCTGTGCGTGATAGTGAAACAGGCCATTCTCCGTGGCCACCCACATGCCGCTGCGGTCGAAATCGAACGCATCGATCGGATCGCCGGTCGGGCCGCCCGGCACCATCACGAATCGATTGTGCGCTTGATCCAAGCGCATCAGGCCACCGTCGCTGGCGTACCAGAAGCTGCCTTTGTAGAGCATCATCTGGCTGCCCAGCAGCACCTTTTCGTTCGGCTGGTCCATTGCCACGTCGGATACGGCCAAAGTCTCCGGATCGATCCGCAATATGCCTTGCCCGAATGTACGCGCGTACATCATGCCGTCGGGCCCAAGCTCCACCTCACGTGGGCGCTTGAGCTTCGTGCCTTGCGGATCGACCTGGTCAAGCCGATCGTGCACGTAGTCGTAGCGATAAAGCGCACCTTGCAGCGCCACCCAAAGGCGCTGATGGTTGTCTTCGGTCATGCCGACTACGTCGCCATGTAGACCGCTGAGAATGTGTTCGACGCTGCCTGTGATCGGATCCAAACGATCGATGCGCCCTTCGCGCTCACCGACCCAGACATGCCGCCCATCGCGCCCGCGCGCCATCGTCGTTGCCACCGAATCGCGCAAGCTGTTCGGATCGTCGGGAATGTGCGTGAAGCGGCTGAATCTGTTCCAGCCCGGCGCAAGATACCCCACGCCACCGTCCAACAACGTCACCCAAAGGCCGCCTTCGCGGTCGACCTGGGTCTGCCAGACCCAGCTGCCGGGCAGATCACCGAAGAGCAGCGGCTGGTCGATCACCTCGGTGACCGGCCCATCGTGACGCGCTTGCAGATACATGCCCCGCTGCGTACCGATCCATAAGTGCCCGGCCGGATCGCGCGTGCTGGTCATCACATTGGTGTCGCCGGGAATGACCGGCGCGCCAAAAGGGCGTGCCACATCGTCTGGGCCCACGATGAGCAAGCCGCGCTCGGTGGCAATACGCACTTCATTGCCATTGCCATCGATGCGCCAGGCGTCCATCGAAAGCGCCGAATCAGCCGGCTTGATCAGCGTGAAATTTCCGTCCGCATTGCGACGGAATACACCCCGATCAGAACCCACCCACAAACGCCCCTGCGGATCGACAAACAACGCACCCACGATGCCGAAATCCGCCGGATTCAAACCAAGCAGCGGGTTGGTCACATGCTCGAATCCATGACCATCGGGAAGCATGCGATCGAGGCCATCGCCGGTGCCTACCCAGATCACGCCATCGGGTGTCTGAGCGATCACCCAGACTCGATCGCTGGTCAGGCTGCGAGGGTCGACCGGATCGTGACTCCAGTGGGTGAATTTGCCGGTGGCAATGTCGTAACGATTGAGGCCGGCATCCAGGCCGCCGGCCCAGATGTTGCCTTGTCGATCGACGATCAAGGAAGAAATTTCGTTGTTGTAGAGCGAATCGGGATCGTTCTCCATGTGCCGGAAAACCTGGAAGTGCACCCCATCGAAACGGGCGATGCCGCCCTTGGTGCCAAACCACATGGCGCCATCCTGGTCCTGCGCTACCGCGTAGACGGTGCTGCTGGGCAGGCCGTCTTCCATGCCGTAACGGCGAAACTGGGGCGTAGGCAACGGGGCGGCATCCGGGGCATGGATCGCCACGGTCGGAATGGATGCAGCAGAAGCAGGCGCCGTCGATGACGGGACACCTGGTCCAGGTGCTCCCATCAGGAAGGCCAGCCCCATCAAGAAAACCGACACTAGTGGCCCCCTCAGGCACGTCAGGCCGGGCGCTCCCTTCGTTCGCCCCGCACCCTGTAGATCATGCCAAATCCGCGAGTTAACCGCATGTCCTTTCGGCCGGCTCACGTAACGGGCCCGATGTCGCCATGGCTGCAACAATCCGTTCCCGTTGCCGATCTGGAAGCAATGCGTGGTTTCGGCCAGACTCCCGGCATGAATCGACGCCTGCCTTACAGACTCCTGACGTTAAGTATTGGCTTCCTGCTAGCGCCGCTGGCTGCATGGGCGGCGCCCGATCTCTACCAGTACGACCCGGTGCACAGCCAGATCGTCTTCAGCATCGATCACGACGGCTTCTCCAGACCCCTCGGGCGACTGCATATCGCCCACGGATGGTTGCGTTTCGATCCGGATGATTGGTCCCACTCAAGCACCGAATTGGATATCGACGTGACCGACCTGGACATGGGCGATACGGCCTGGAACAACGCGGTATGCAAATCGTCGCTGCTCGATTGCAAGACTTATCCAACAGCGCACTTCGCCAGCACATCCGTGGAACGCAAAGACGCTACGCACGGCGTCGTGCATGGCACGCTCCAATTGCACGGCAAAAGTCTGCCGATAGATATTCCTTTTCGAGTCAATCGCGTTGGCAAGACGATCTACGGCTTGCACACCATTGCGGGTTTCTCGGGCACAGCTACGCTCGATCGCACCGCATTCGGCATTACCGCTTTTCCCAATGCCATCGGACATGACGTAGCCATCTGGCTGGAACTGGAAGGCATCCGCGATAGTCAGACATCGACCAACAAGGAAAATCCATGAGCCTGCGTAGCAACGACCGCCAATGGGGATCGATGGTCAAGTTTTTCCATTGGATCGTCGCCTTGGGAATTCTCGGTAACGGCGTGTGGGGCTTGCTGATGACGGACATGTCGCCGTCGATGAGCAAAATCAGCGTCTATGCCCTGCACAAGTCCATCGGCCTGACCATCCTGGCGTTGTTCGCGCTGCGTGTGGCGTGGCGCCTGTTCGATCGCGCGCCGCCAGACGAACCTGGCCCACGTTGGCAACGCATTGCGGCGCATACCACGCATGTGCTGCTGTATGCCTTCGTCCTCGCGCTACCGCTGAGCGGATGGTGGTACAACTCCTTGCATGGCTATCCGTTGCAATGGTTCAAATTGTTCAATCTGCCGGCACTGACCGCCAAGAACGATGAGCTGTCGCAGACCGCGCACGCCATTCACGAGTATCTGTTTTATCTGTTGCTGCTGGTGTTGGTGGGACACGTCGGTGCGGCGCTAAAACACCATGTGTTCGATCAGGACAACGTATTGCGTCGCATGCTGCCGTTCGGTCGCGTGCGTCAAAGCAAATCCCTCTCAGGAGAGCTCCCATGACCTTTCGTATCACGCATCGTCCGCTCGTGTTGCTGCTTGCGCTAGCCCTGCCCTGTGTTGCCGGCGCCGCCGACTACACCGTGCAACCATCCGGCAGCACACTCGGCTTCAGCAGCAGCTTCCAGGGCAGCGGCTTCGACGGTCATTTCGACAAATGGACGGCCGCGATCAGTTACGACCAAACCAAGCTGGCCGCATCGAAGTTCGATGTCACGGTCGATCTTTCCAGTGCTAAGACGGGCGACAGCGATCGCGACGGCGCGTTGCCGGGACCGGATTTCTTCAACGTGGCGAAATTCCCGCAAGCGCATTTCGTGACCACGGCATTCCGCCAGCAAGGTGCCCAGGTGATCGCTGATGGCACCTTGACCCTGCACGGCGTGACCAAGCCGGTGAGCCTCAACGTCACGTTCAAACCACAGGGCAACGGCGCGACGTTGGACGTGACCGGCACCGTGAAGCGCTTGGATTTCGGCGTCGGCGGCGGCCAGTATGCGGACACATCGGTGATCGGCGCCGATGTGAAGGTCACCGCGCACTTGGTGCTCAGCGCGAAGTAAGCCTCGGCTGTTGCCGGGCGCGCGCAAGGCGCGCCCGCTCAGCGCCTGAAGAAATTGCGTACCGCCGTTTCATCGAAGGGCCAGTCCAGCTCGCGCCCGTCGCGCGCATCGCGAAGCACCGGCACACGCGTGCCGTAACGATCCGCAAGCTCCTGACTATCGTCGACCCATACGCTGTCGAAATCCGGCGCGCGGGCCTGCGCCAGCACGGCGAGCGCCTGGTCGCAGAGGTGGCAATAGTCCCGTTGGTAGAGCACGAATTCGGCCATACGTATGCGAATTGACTGCTGTAAGTTGAATGCACGCGTAGAATAGCCAGTTCATCCCCGTCATCGCAGTACCCCTATGGCTGTCAGCGCTTTCGACATTTTCAAGATCGGCATTGGCCCGTCTTCCTCCCATACCGTTGGCCCCATGCGCGCCGCAGCGCGCTTTGCCGAGCGTTGGCTGGAGGAAAAGGGCGTGCTCGATCGCGTCGTGCGCGTGCGCGCCGAACTGTATGGTTCGCTGGCGATGACGGGCCGTGGGCACGGCACGGACAAGGCCGTACTGCTTGGCTTTGAAGGGGAACACCCCGACAAGGTCGATCCGGACCATATTCCGGAAATCCTCAAACGCGTGCGCACCACTCACCGCATCCGCATTCTCGGCAAGCACGAGATCGATTTTGAGGAGAAGCGCGACCTGGTGTTCAACAAGCGCCAGAAGCTGCCGTTCCACACCAACGGTATGCGTTTCTCCGCCTACGACGCCGATGGCAACGAGCTGGCCACGCGCGACTATTACTCTGTCGGCGGGGGCTTCGTGGTCAACCACGATGAAGCGGCCGAAGACCGCATCGTGGCCGATACCACCGAGCAGCCCTATCCTTTCTCCAGCGGCGACCAATTGCTTGCGCTATGCGAACAGCATGGCCTGACCATCGCGCAGCTGATGCTGGAAAACGAAAAAGTGTGGCGCAGCGAAGCGGACATCCGCGCAGGACTGCTCGTCATCTGGAAAGCCATGCAAGGCTGCGTGGAACGCGGCCTGCGCTCGCCGGGCATTCTTCCCGGGGGCCTAAAGGTTGCGCGACGCGCACCGACGATGGCCGCTGAGCTGCGCAACCAGCCCGAGGCTGCGCTCAAGGATCCGCTCACCATTCTCGACTGGGTGAATCTCTACGCGTTGGCGGTCAACGAAGAAAATGCCGCGGGTGGTCGCGTGGTCACCGCGCCGACGAACGGCGCGGCCGGCATCGTTCCCGCCGTGCTGCACTACTACCATCGCTTCTGCCCGAAATCCGACGAAAACGGCGTGATCGATTTCCTGCTCACCGCCGCGGCGATTGGCATTCTCTACAAGGAAAACGCCTCGATTTCCGGCGCCGAAGTGGGTTGCCAAGGTGAAGTCGGCGTCGCTTGCTCGATGGCTGCAGGCGGCTTGACCGCTGCGCTTGGCGGCAGCGTGTTGCAGATCGAAAACGCCGCCGAAATCGGCATGGAACACAACCTCGGCCTCACCTGCGATCCCATCGGCGGCCTGGTACAGATTCCCTGCATCGAACGCAATGCCATGGGTTCGGTCAAAGCGATCAACGCCAGTCGCATGGCGTTGAAGAGCGATGGCAAGCATCGCGTCTCGCTCGACAAAGTGATCAAGACCATGCGCGACACTGGCCGCGACATGAAAGACAAGTACAAGGAAACTTCGCGTGGCGGTCTCGCCGTCAACGTGATCGAGTGCTGAAGCTCAGCTCCCTCCCTGAGGGAGCTAGTGGCCTGCGAATGCTGGGAGACTCAGCGCGTTACATCGCGTTGCGATCAAACACGATGCTCGCAACTGCTCCGTTGGCGTCGGTACGCGGCCTGATCGACACATCCCAGCCGTAGAGTTCGCAAAGACGTCGCACAATCGCAAGGCCTAAGCCCGCGCCACTGCCGCCCGCGCCTTCACCGCGCACACCACGCTGGAACAGGCGCTCCGCATCTTCGGGCTTGATGCCGGGGCCGGTATCGATCACTTCGATGCGTCCCTTCTCCACTTTTACCGTGACGCGACCTTCCAGGGTGTACTTGATCGCATTGCCGATGATGTTGGTGAGCGCCACCGACAACACCGATGCGGGCGCATTGACGCTGACGATATCGTTCTGGATCAGCTCGATCTCAACCGGCTTGTCGCGCACTTGCGGCCGCTGGCTTTCGATGACGTCGGCAGCAACCTTCGCCACTTCCGTTGTTTCACCACGTGTCGGGCCGCGACGTTCAGCGCGTGACAGCAGCAGCAATGCTTCGATCAGTTCGGTGGCCTGGCGCGATGCGCGTTCGATGCGCTTCAGTCGTTCGCGCAGCTTGTCCGTGAGATCGGGCGAACCTTGCAGCAGTTCGGTGGTGCTGGCAATGACTGCCAACGGAGTGCGTAACTCGTGACTCACATCGGAGTTGAATTCACGGTCGCGCTCGACCATGGCCGTCAGTCGCGTGGAATATTCATCAAGCGCCTGTGCCAACTCGCCGACTTCATCATCGGCAAAATGCGGGGCAAGCGCTTCTACGCGCCCGGACTTTCTGAAGTCGCGCAGTCGCGTTGCAAGTTCGCTGACCGGCTTGAGCACTTTACGCGATAACCACAAGCCGATGGCCAGCGATAGCAAGCTAAACAAAATGACGGATGCGACAAGCGACGTGATGAGCTGGCGCTTGCCCAGATCCTCGCGACTGATGTCGTAGCTGATGAAGCCTATCAAGCCATATTTGCGTGAAACGGCAAGTTTGTAATGCCGTGGGCGGCCATCCTTATCCACATCCTGCATGTCATAGACGCCGGTTGCGAGGTTCTGCCACGCAAGCGGCGCTTTGTAGATGGTTCGATCGCTCCACATCCATGCGTCGATGAGCTGAGAGCCCCTCTGCTCGCCGGGGTTCTCATGCGTTTTCTCGACAGCCTGATCGACATCGCCTTGCAAGCTGGCGTTGACCAGCTGGTTCTCGACTTTCGCTCGCACATACAACGAAGCCACAGCAAACAACGCGCTAAGTCCAAATCCGAACAGCGCGAAGGAAACGATAAGGCGAAACCGCAGCTTACGCCTGGACTGCATCCGGATCGACCATTCGGTAACCGATGCCATGTCTGGTGTGGATCAACGCCTTCTCGAACGGCTTGTCGATCGCAGCGCGCAGACCATGGATATGCACGCGCAGGCTGTCGCTGTCGGGCAGCTCCTCGCCCCACACTTTCTGTTCCAGATCCTGGCGAGTGACCACCGAAGGGCTGGCTTCCATCAGCGCCTGCAACAATTTCAGGCCGATCGGATTGAGCTGGATCGACTTGCCCTCGCGCGTGACCGTGAGCGTGTCGAGGTTGTAGGTAAGGTCGGCCACTTTGAGCACACGACTCTGCGGACCTTTGCCACGACGCGCCAACACTTCCAGACGCGCAGCGAGTTCCTGCAGCGCGAAGGGCTTGGTCATGTAGTCGTCGGCGCCGGATTCGAAGCCGGTGAGCTTCTGCTCCAAGGCATCGCGGGCGGTCAGCATCAACACGGGCGTCTGCTTGTGTGCTTCGTGACGCAGCTTGCGTGCGACATCCAAGCCATCCATGCCCGGCAGGGTGAGGTCGAGCACGATCACATCGAAGTCGTGCACCACGGCCAGATGCAGGCCCGTCACGCCATCTCCGGCGAAATCCACCACATGGCCTCGATCTTCCAGATAGTCGCCGATATTGGTGGCGATATCGCTGTTGTCTTCAATCACCAGAACGCGCATGCGTTTCTCCGCTACGCATGCCGGCGCAAGGCCGGCGGAGGCCCAAGCTTAACGAGGGAAGCATGCAAATGTTAAGCGGAATACTGAACGGGGGAAGTGGTTGCTTTAAACGGGCAAAGAAAAAGCCCGGCTGCTGCGACGGTGCGCCGCTGCATCCGGGCTGAAGCTACTGCCCCGATACCGTCGTCTGCTGTCACCGGACCTTGCGATTGAAGTGGCGAGCAAACAAACAGTGGTGCCTTTATAGGCGTGGGGGGGTTACGCGGCAGTTAACTCGCGCTCACTGGCGGGTTAACGCGGCTTTTTGCCAGCATTCTTCTCAAGGTGGCGGATGATTTTCTCGGACACATTCACCCCTGACGCCGCCTCGATCCCTTCCAGGCCCGGGGAGGCATTCACCTCCAGCACCAGTGGGCCGCGCTTGGAACGCAGCAGGTCGACGCCAGCGATGCCCAGGCCCAATGCCTCGGCGGCGCTTACCGCGATGCGTTTCTCCGCGAGCGTCAGTTTTGCCGCCACTGCCGTGCCGCCGCGATGCAGGTTGGCGCGGAACTCGCCGGGAACGGCGTCGCGTTGCATCGCCGCCACCACTTGACCACCGACGACGAAGCAGCGCAGATCGCTGCCCTTCGCTTCGGCGATGAATTCCTGCACCAGGAAGTTGGCATAGAGACCGCGGAAGGCTTCGACAACGCTCTGCGATGCGCTGCGTTTTTCCGCCAGCACTACGCCGGTGCCTTGGCTGCCTTCGTTGAGTTTGATGACATGCGGCGGCTCGCCCAGCATTTCCAGCACGTCGGTGGTGTCGTCGGGATTGTCGCCAAAGACCGTCACCGGCATGTCCAGGCCTTTGGCGGCCAAGATCTGCAGGCAACGCAATTTGTCGCGTGCGCGCAGTACGGCATCGGAAGAATTGGGGGTGTAGACGCCCATCATTTCCAGCTGACGCAGCACGGCGGTGCCGTAGAAGGTGCTGGATGTGCCGATGCGCGGAATCGCAGCATCGATATCGTGCAGTGCCTTGCCCTTGTAACGGATCTCCACCGAACCCGGCGCAATGCGCACATAGCAGCGCAGCGGATCGAGCACCCTCACGACATGGCCGCGCTCGCGCGCCACTTCCACCAGGCGCTGGGTGGAATACAAACGCGTATTGCGCGAAAGGATGGCGATTTTCATGGCTTGTCCACCATCGTGTGCGCGGGTCGTTGAAGGGTGTAGGAAAGGGCGGGATCGACGGTAAAGCGTCCCATCAAGGCAGTGCGTCCCAACAGCATAGGGAACAACATGTGGCGGCGATCGGTCAGATTCATGTCAACCTCGAAACGTTCGCCTGCCAGCATCACTTCGGTGCGGATAAACCAACGTTCGCTGCGACCGCCACCGGTATCGACGACTACGCGTCGGTCCAAGGCCTTTGCTTCGCATTGCATGTGGCGCGCCGAGCGCCGGCCGAGGCCGACCATGAAGCGTAGCCAGGTCTCGCCGTCACGTTCGAATGTCTCCAGCGCATCCACATGCAGCGCACTGCTGCGGGCGCCGGTATCGAGTTTGACTTTAAGCGTGGCGATGCCGAACTGCGGCAATGCCAGTCGCTCCCGCCAACCGAGGGTCATCATGTCCGCCATGTCAGCTCACGCTGTAGGGTGTGGAAGATCTCGGTGGGGAACCGGAGGAAGTGATTCATTGTTTCCCCTGCAAGCAGGGGCTGGAGCGGGTGAAGGGAATCGAACCCTCGTCAGTAGCTTGGGAAGCTACAGCTCTACCATTGAGCTACACCCGCAACGTTCGGCGATGGTAACCGGCGCCTGCGGCTTTTGGAATCCTGAGTGCTGTTTACGGATGGCAACGCGGCGTGAACCGCAGGTAGCGGCCCGCTGAACCACCGCCTGTAGAAACCTTTGCGGCAGATGTCCGCACTTACTGGCCGTGCGCATAATCTGTCCGCCATCCATGACACCCCGGAAGCGCGACCGCATCGCGCGCCATTACAAGGAGAGCCCCATGCGAGTGCCGAATTCCGCAAGCTCACGGTCGCGCCGCTGGAAGATTGTGCTTGCCGCGCTGCTGCTGATTTGCACCGGCGTCGTTAGTGCCCAATCCGACGATGGTCAAACCGGTGCTGGCGATCCCCCGACTCGCGTGGCGCGGCTTTCCTACGCTACCGGCGACCTGGGCCTGATGCCGGCTGGCAGCACCAATTGGAGCGCCGCTGATGTCAACCGCCCGCTGACCAACGGCGACAAGCTCTCCGGCGGCCCGGATGCGCGGGCCGAGCTCGATCTCGGCAACGCTGTGCTGCGCATCAACGGCCAAAGCGATATCGGAGTGCTCAATCTCAACGAGCAGATCGGCCAGTTCGAACTGACGCAGGGCACGTTGAACATCACCGTGCGCAATCTCGATCAGGGTTCGAGCTACGAAGTTGATACGCCGACCCTGGCCCTGGTGATCGATCAGCCCGGTACTTTCCGCGTGGACGTTGACGGCAACGGCGCCTCGACCACGGTCACGGCGTTCAGCGGCGCAGGCGTGGTCTATGGCGAAAACAACGCACAACGCGATGTCTACAACGGGCGCAGCTATCAGTTCGCCGATTCCACGCTGAACAACGTTACCGTCAACGAGATCAATGGCGGCGATGCGTTCGACGCCTGGTGCAGCGGCCGCGATGCCCAGTATGGCAACGGCGCCCAAGCCGAATATGTCTCCGACGACATGGTAGGCGCACAGGATCTGAACCAGTACGGCAACTGGCAGGCCGACGACGACTATGGCGCCGTGTGGTATCCGACTTATGTGGGTTTCGGCTGGGCGCCTTACCGTTTCGGCCACTGGGTGTGGATCGCGCCATGGGGCTGGACGTGGGTCGACAACCTGCCCTGGGGCTTTGCGCCTTATCACTACGGCCGGTGGGCCTTTATCCGCGGCGCGTGGGGATGGATACCTGGATCACCGCGCGTACGCCCGATCTACGCACCGGCGCTGGTTGCCTTTGTCGGCATGCGTGCTGGCGGTCCAGTCGGCTGGTTCCCCCTCGGTCCGCATGAGGTCTACAACCCGTGGTACCGCGCGTCGCGCAACTACTACAACGGCGTCAACGTCACCAATATCGCGGTAGGGCGCGGCTACGACCGAGGCACGCTGATCAATAACATCCACAACCAGTACGGTTTTTATCAAAGCGGTCGCCCGGCACCGAATATCACCTACGCCAACCGCGCGGCGCCGCATGCTTTTACGGCGGTCTCCGCAGAGGCGTTCGCCGGTGCCAGGAACGTGCAAACAAGCCAGGTGCATGTGAGCCCGCAACAGATGGACACCGCATCGGTGATCGCTCCGGGCGCCATGCAACGTCCGTCGTCGGCGAGCTTCGGCCAACCGAGGCTCGTCAACGCACGGTCCTTGCCTTCGACCGGTTTCAATCGACAGGTGGTAGCGGTCGGCAAGCCAGCGGCCGCGACCTTCGCTACGGCGGCGTTCCGATCCGGGGCTCCGGCATCCAATGTTCGGGTACTGGGTGTTCGTCCGGCTCCGGTAAACACGGCCGCGCCGGAGAATTTCTCGCGCCCGATAACACCAGTGCAGACGCAAGCCAATTCGCGCCCCGCCACCTTGCCGCAGGTGCCGCACTTCGAATCGGCGCAGCAGGTCCGACAGGTGCCGCAGACGCCGCGATATGTGCCATCTCAGCCTTATGCGCAACCTCAGGACAATGGTGAACAACAACGTTTCGACGCGGCGCAACGCTCGCACGAATACGTGCCCGAGGAGCGGCGAGTGGAGCCCAATCCGTCGTATGAGCCACCGCCGCAGCAGCAATACGTGCGCCCCGAACAGCAGCAGGGGCGCCAGGAACAACAGGCCCATCCACAAAACGCTCCGAAGCCGCACGCTAGCGCGCCGCCGGCTCATAGCGAGAACAATCAGCACTAATTGCCTTCACCGGCCCGGCCAACCGCCGGGCCGGTGCCGTTACAATGGGCGGATGCAAATCACGCTCAATGGCAGCCCGCGCGAGTGCGGACAAGCCGCCACCGTTACCCAATTACTCCACGAAGCCGGTTACGCCGGGCGCCGCGTCGCGGTCGAGGTCAATCAGGAAATCGTGCCGCGCAGCCAGCACGACGCCTATGCGTTGCGCGAGGGTGATCGGGTGGAAATTGTTCACGCTATTGGCGGCGGGTGATCCGTCGCGCCACGTTTGTCATCCCCGCGCCCAGCGCCCCGCATGCCGACTCAAATCCCCATGAATATCAAGACGCCCGATACGACCGATCCCCTCATCATCGCTGGCAAGAGTTACGGCTCGCGCCTGATCACCGGCACCGGCAAATACAAGGATCTGGACGAGACCCGTCGCGCCACCCAGGCGGCCGGTGCGCAGATCGTCACCGCGGCGATCCGTCGCGTGAACTTTGGCCAGGATCCCAACGCGCCCAATCTGCTCGATGCATTGCCGCCCGATGAATTCACCCTGCTGCCCAACACCGCCGGCTGCTACAACGCCGTCGATGCCGTGCGCACGTGCAAGCTGGCGCGCGAACTGCTGGACGGCCACAAACTGGTGAAGCTCGAAGTGCTTGGTGACGAACGCACGCTCTATCCGGACGTGGTGGAAACACTTAAAGCCGCCGAACTGCTGGTCGCCGATGGCTTCGACGTGATGGTCTACACCAGCGACGATCCGATCCTCGCCCGCAAGCTGGAAGCCATCGGCTGCGTCGCCGTGATGCCCTTGGCCGCGCCGATCGGCTCGGGTCTGGGCATCCAGAACCGCTACAACCTGCTGGAAATCGTCGAAAACGCCAAGGTGCCGGTCATCGTCGACGCCGGTGTGGGCACGGCCTCCGACGCAGCCATCGCGATGGAACTGGGCTGCGACGGCGTGCTGATGAACACGGCCATCGCCTGCGCCAAGGACCCTATCCTGATGGCGCACGCGATGAAGCTGGCCATCGAAGCCGGCCGCGCCGCCTTCCGCGCTGGCCGCATTCCGCGCAAGCGCTTTGCGTCGGCGTCGAGCCCGATCGACGGCACCATCGGCTGATGAGCGACCGCGCCGACCACGACGCGCCCGAGTACATGCGCCGTATCCGCAGCTTTGTGCTGCGGGAAGGCCGCATGACGCCCGCCCAGCAGCGCGCCTTCGAGACGCACTGGGCGCGCTTCGGCATCGACTACACAGGCGCCGCGCAAGATTTCGATGCGCGTTTTGGCCGCCATGCGCAGCGTGTGCTGGAAATCGGTTTCGGCAATGGCGAGGCGCTGGCCTGGGCCAGCGAGCATGACCTGGCCCGCGACTATCTTGGCGTCGAGGTGCACGGCCCTGGCGTGGGCCGGCTGATGAATGCCCTGGCCACGCGCGATGCCGCCAATGTGCGCCTCTACAAGCACGATGCGGTCGAGGTGCTGGAGCAGGAAATCCCTCCCGGCACGCTGGCCGAGGCGCGCATCTGGTTCCCCGATCCCTGGCACAAGAAGCGCCACAACAAGCGCCGCATTATCCAGCCCGAGTTCGTCGCCCTGCTCGCCACGCGCATGGCGCCCGACGGCCTGCTGCACCTGGCTACCGATTGGGAGCCTTATGCCCAGCACATGCTGGAGGTGATGGAAACCGCTCCGGATTGGCGCAATGCGATAGGCCCGGGTCAGTACGCGGAAAAGCCCGAGTGGCGCATCGAAACGCATTTTGAACGACGCGGCCTGAAGCTCGGGCACGGCGTGTGGGATCTGCTTTACCGCAAGCGCTGACCTATTGCGCCTGCAGCTAAAGCACCTCACGCCTTCATCCTCGTCATCCCGGCACAGGGCAGGATCCAGTCAAGCACTGGTGCGAAGCACACAAAATCGCTTCTGAGTGCTTCGCACGCTTATTCCACTGGATCCCGGCCTGCGCCGGGATGACGAGCTAAAGCGCCCGAAACCGACTGACAACTCGCCCGCAATGCGGCAACGGTTCACCAGCCCGCCCGCGCAGACGCTTATACTTCTGCGTCAAACAGGGACGAGTCATCGCGTGAAGCAAACGCTGCCCATCCGCACCGAGTCTTGCCTAACGCCCGTCAGGGACGTTCCATAGTGGCGTTAACCCTCACCCCGGAAATGATCCTGGTACTTGGGTTGGTGTGTTTCACCATGCTCATGCTGGTGCTCGAGTGGATCCGCGCCGACATGGTGGCGCTGCTGGTGGTGGTGGTGATCGGTCTGACCGGCCTGATTCCCTCGGACCGGGTATTCAACGGCTTTGCCGGTAACGCCGTGATCGCCATCATCGCGATCATGATCATGGGCGCGGGGCTCGATCGCGCCGGCGTGCTCGCCCTTACCGCGCAATTCGTAATGCGCATGGCGCGCGGCAAGGAGTCGCGCCTCGGTGTGGTCATCAACGCCGTCACCAGCCTGTTCAGCGCGGTGATTCCCAGCCAAGCGCTGGCCGCGCTGATGATCCCGGTGACCAGCCGACTTTCCGCACGCACCGGTGTACCGATCTCACGCCTGCTGCTGCCGATGGCGTTTTGCATCCTCACCGCCACCAACACTACGCTTATCGCGAACTCGCCACTGATCGTGCTCAACGACCTGATCGCCAGCGCCAACGCCAACTTGCCGCCAGGCGCGCAGACGGTGCCCAAGTTCGGCTTGTTTAGCGTGACGCCTGTCGGCCTCGCCTTGGCGATCGCTGGCATCCTGTTCTTCTATCTGTTCACCAACAAGCTGCTTCCCGAGCGCGAAGACGAGCGCCAGAAAGTCACCCCCGGCCGTACCGAAAGCTACTTTGCCGAAACCTACGGCATCGTCGGTGAGACTGCCGAACTCACCGTGACTGCCGAAAGTCCACTGGTAGGTATGAGCATCGGTGAGGTGGAGCAGTTGCACGGCGCGCCGCTGATCCTGGCCATTAAAAGCGGTAACGAAGCACGCATGGCGCCGCCGGCCGATCAGGTGATCTGGGTCGGTTCGATTCTCGGCGTGCTGGGACCGCGCGAGGAACTCAATCGCTTCGCCAATAACCAACTTTGCAAGTTGTCACCGCGCATGCGCCAGTTGGGCGAATTGTTCAACCCGACGCGCGCTGGTATTTCCGAAGCGGTGATTCCGCCGAGTTCGCGCTTCCTCAAGCAATCGGTTGGCGAACTGCGCCTGCGCAAGCGCTATGGCATTTCGGTACTCGCCGTGACACGCGGCGATCATGTCTATCGCGACGACCTGCGTTCGGTCAGCTTGCGCACGGGCGACACGCTGGTGCTGCATTCCAGCTGGAAAGCCTTGCAGGAAGTCTCCGAAGACAAAGACCTCGTCGTCATCACCGATATTCCACGCGAGGAACAGCGTCCCAACAAAATCTGGCAAGCGGTGGGTTTCTTCCTGTTGGCCAAAAGCTTGGCGTTATTCACCAACCTCGATCTTTCCGTGGCGATGATGACCGGCGCCATCGGCATGCTGCTGAGCGGCGTGTTGAATATGGACGAGGCGTACAAGGCAGTGAACTGGAAGACGATCTTCGTCACCGCTTGCCTGATTCCGCTTGGCTGGTCGATGGACTCCACCGGCACCGCCGCATGGCTCGCGCAGGAAGTGCTGTTGCACCTCGGACGCGCTTCGCCATGGATCTTGCAGACGTCACTGGCGATTCTCACCTTGATGTTCTCGCAGGTGATGTCGAACGTCGGCGCGACGGTGATGATGGTGCCGGTTGCGATCAGCGTGGCTGTCGCTACTGGCGGCAATCCTTCGGCCTATGCGCTGATTGTCGCCGTATCTTCGTCCAACACCTTCCTGCTGAGCTCGGGGCACCCTGCCCTGATGATGGTGACCGGCCCCGGCGATTACAGCAGCAGGGATTTTCTGCGCGCTGGCGTGCCGCTGACGATTATCGTGCTGGTGATCACCTTGGTTGCCATCAACTTGATGTTTCGCTGAAACTCGACGTTCCCTTCACCGCCTGCCCATCCTGAGCGAGACATACGTGACAACACATCCAAGCGACCCGCGTCTTGCGGTTATCGGACTCGGCTATGTCGGCTTGCCGCTCGCAGTGGAATTCGGCCGTTTGTTCGACACGCTCGGCTACGACATCGATGCGGCTCGCGTGGACGCCTTGCGTTGCGGCACCGATAGCAACCAGGAAACATCCGCTGATGAACTAGCCGCTGCGAAACATCTGCGTTTCACCACGGATGTCGATGCGCTGCGAGATCGCAATGTCTTCATCATCACCGTGCCTACGCCGGTGGACGAGCACAAACGACCCGACTTCACGCCACTGATCCGCGCCAGCCAGATGGTGGGCGGCGTGCTGCGCAAGGGCGATGTGGTGATTTACGAATCCACCGTCTATCCGGGCGCGACTGAGGAAATTTGCGTGCCCGAGCTGGAGCGCGCGTCTGGCTTTCGGTTCAATGGCGATTTCACTGTGGGCTACAGCCCCGAGCGCATCAATCCCGGCGACAAGCAGCGTCGACTCACCACGATTCCGAAAATCACATCTGGCTCCACGCCGGAGGCAGCAGATTTCGTCGATGCGCTGTACGCACGCATCATCACCGCCGGCACGCACAAAGCGCCCACCCTGAAAGTGGCGGAAGCTGCCAAGGTGATCGAAAACACCCAACGTGACGCCAATATTGCGTTGATCAACGAATTTGCGTTGATCTTCCATCGTCTTGGCATCGACACGCAGGATGTGCTCGCTGCCGCTGGTACCAAATGGAATTTCCTGCCGTTCCAACCCGGATTGGTCGGTGGACATTGCATCGGCGTCGATCCGTACTACCTGATCCAGAAAGCGCAATCGACTGGTTATTACCCAGATATCCTGCTCGCCTGCCGGCGCATCAACGATGCGATGGGCCAGCATGTGGCCAGCGAAGTGATCAAGCTGATGGTTGGCCAAGGGCATGCTATTCGCGGCAGCCGTGTGTTGGTGCTTGGCCTCACCTTCAAGGAAAACTGCCCCGACCTGCGCAACACGCGCGTCGTCGATCTCGTGCGCGAACTGGAAAGCTATGGCGCATCGGTCGACGTGCATGATCCATGGGCCGATGCAGAAGAAGCCCACAAGAGTTACGGCGTTGCTTTGCTATCCCGCGTTGAAGCTGCAAACAGTTATGCCGCCGTCGTGCTCGCGGTGGCGCATGAGCAATTCAAACCTGGCGGTACTTACGACACGCGTGCGCTAACCATGTCCAACGGCGTCGTGTACGACATCAAAGGCGTACTGCCGAAAGAGCAGGTCGACGGGCGCCTCTAAACTAACGCCAGTCAGTGGTCCAACACGACCTCACCCTGCTCCACATGCACCGGCACCGTGCGCAAACTTTCGCCTCGGCATGGGCCACCGATGCATTCGCCGTTATCGAGGCTGAAGCAGGCGCCGTGGGCGGCACAAACCAGCATGCCGCGCGAAATCAGGAATTTGCCCGGCGCCCAATCGAGACGGCGCCCGGCGTGCGGACAGATGTTGAGCCATGCATTCACATGTTCGCCCTGGCGCAGCAGGATCACGCTTTCCTCGCCGTCGGGCAGCGCCACGTCCAGCGCCATCGCCTCGCCATCGGGCATATCGTCGAGCCGGCACAGGCGGCGGGGGGAGGTTGCTGTATCCATCGGCACTTGCCTTGAAGGCCCTATGGCCTCATCGTTACACACGTAAGTCCTTGATTTTACCATACGGATTTTTAACATGCGCATCGTTCTGCCGCTGATGCATCGTCGCCGCAATCCAATCGCCCAGGCGATTTCCCTGGTGGTGGGGCTGGTCGTCATTGGCGTATTGCTGGTGTTTGGGTTGGTCGTTGCAGGCGTACTGATGGTAGGTGGCGCATTGTGGTTGGTTTGGCGCCAGTGGAAGCTGCATCGCGTGTCGGGCTCCCCCCGCACCGAACGTCAGCCCGAAGTGCTGGAAGGCGAATACGTGGTTATCCGCGACT
>FSXK01001623.1_pt1 | contig 64329 bp, 52 predicted proteins | sample 1638101 | NCBI WGS metagenome assembly FSXK01 (sample SAMEA3914788, study PRJEB12502) | metagenome | biome: forest; material: soil | place: Canada | collected 2011-07-03 | depth 0.1 m | reverse complement strand
CCACATAACGCCGCAAACGACAGCCACAGCCCCGGCGCGGCCTTGTTGCCCGTGACGTGAATCAGCCACTGGGATATCGCCAAGCTGGAGCCGCCCACTGTCGTCGCCACGCTATACGCCAGCGAAAAGCCGGTCGTGCGCACGTCAGCGGGCATGATTTCCGTGAGCGTGACGACGAGTGCGCCATTGTAACTGGCGTAGATAAAGGACAGCCAAAGTTCTACGCCAAGCAATTTGCGGAAATCCGGTGAGTCGACTAACCAATGCAATACCGGATATGCGCTCAGCAACGCCAGCGTTGTACATGCGATCAGCAACGGACGGCGCCCGATACGGTCTGACAGGGCGCCCATCAGCGGCAGCCATACGAAGTTTGAGACGCCCACGCACAGCGTCACTACGAACACATCGAATTGCGACAAGTGCAGCACTTCAACGCCGAAGGTGGGCGTGTACGCTGTGATCAGATAGAACGACACTGTCGTCATCATCACCAATGCCACACCCAGCAGCACAACGCGGCCATTGCTGAGCATGGAGCGATAGATTTCGCTGATGCCAGACGGCGGCGGGCGAGAAAAGCTTCGGTTTCCTCGAGTGATCGTCGGATCAGGAACAGGAACGGCACAATCAGGCAGCCGATCAGAAACGGCAGGCGCCAACCCCACGCAGATATCGCCTCTGGCGGCAGCCAGTATTGCAACAGCAGGCCAAGCAACGCGGCGAACACCACGGCCACCTGTTGGCTTGCCGATTGCCAAGAGCAATAGAAACCGCGATGACCGGGCGTGGCGATTTCCGACAAATACACCGAGACGCCACCCAATTCGACTCCCGCCGAAAAGCCTTGCAGCAGACGCCCCGCTAGCACCAGCAGCGGGGCAAGCACACCGATAGTGGCATAGCTCGGTACGGCGGCCACCAACAATGTGCCGATAGCCATCAGGCCTAGCGTGAGGATCAGGCCGCGGCGGCGTCCGTGGTGATCGATATAAGCGCCCAACACGATTGCGCCGATGGGACGCATCACGAAGCCCGCGGCAAAGGCGAGTAGCGTGAGCAATAGCGATGCGTACGCGCTATGGCTTGGAAAGTACGCTCTGGCAATGGCCGGGGCGTAATAGCCGTAGACCATGAAATCGTACATTTCCAGGAAATTGCCAGAGACGACTCGGAAGATCGCCAGGACATTTTTGCGTCTACTGCTGGTCTCCATGCGACCTCCCAAAGATCGCCGACGCGGCGAAGTCGGTGGAGGCCTGGCTTGTGGATGATCGACTAATGACCACGACGAACAAAGCTCCGCATGGTTTGGCCCATTTGCGTGCTGAAAACGAGAGGTCTGGGCATGCCTTCATCCGCAGCAATAAAGGTGAAGCGATCGCCTTCAAGTTTGTAGGAGGCGGGAAGTCGCTTTCCTTTATCGACGCCCATTGCATCGATCCACGTAATGGACTTGGGTGACGTGGTTGCATCGAGTGTGAAATCACCTTCCAGCAAAAGCTTGCCTTCGAGCGTGCGAACCGTGAAGTGGTGGCTTTCAAACGTGGTGATGGCGCCGGGTGCACCGTGCGTATCAGGTGTGTCAGGGCTTCCGTTTTCTTCAAATGCGATTTGTACCCAGGATCCTTGAAGTGCGGCGAGGTCGTGGGCAGTGGATGATTCGTGATGGCTCGCCGCTACGTTCGACATGTTCGATCCTTGAATCGATGAGATTAACGGGAGATTTTCCCGGCGCATCTTAAAGTCGGAGCGTCCAAGTCATGTCTCGGTCTTGGAGAGCATGTCCGAAAACTCACGCGCAAAGCGATGCACGTCGCCGGGCCAGCGTGCGGAGAGATAGTTGCCATCGCGCACGACGAAGGCTGGTGTGTCGTCCGCGTCGTTATCGCGTACGAGTCCGGATGTCTTGCGCCAATAATGTGCTGCATCTTTCGGTACATCGAGAAAATCGGCCGGATCGGCCAGCACGCGCGAGACTTCCTGTTCCACGGACATATAGCCGGGCGGTTGATCGGCTTTTTCGCGGTAGGTGCGGTAATAGTTCGGATCCCAGAAACGGGTGATGCGTGTCAGCGACCAGGCGGATTTCTCCAGCGCCCATGTCAATCCGGTGGTGCGACGTCCGTAAAGCACGGAGCGACCGTCGTCGCGACGACTGCGTGCGGCAAGCAGTACGCCGTGGCAGATCGCTGCGACGGGTTTGTCGCTTGCAAAGAATCCGGCCACCAAACGTTTCAGCAGGTCGCTTTCAAGATACTTGCGCATGCCGCGCGCACAATGGCCGCCAGGTAGCAGTAAGCCATCGAACTCAGCCGCATCGATGGCATCCCAACGCAGCGGTGAACGAAACGCTTCGTCTCGCATGAGCGAGGCATGATCGTTGCGCGCATCGCGATTGGCGCGCAGTAACCGTCCGAACAAAGGAAGCTGACGCAAGCCCGGTATCCAGCCCCAGAGGTCCAGCCCTTCGCCGCTCAGCATGATCGGATCGGCTGATGCGATAGCGCCGTCCGGCGTGGCGAATACGATGCGATGGCCTGCTTGAGTCAACACGCGCCACGGCACGGCCACTTCGCTGGGGTCGTAATCCATGTTCGGCAGGGGAATCAGCACGGTCGCCATACGTGGGCTCCTACATGCTCACATCGATTTCGATCGGATAGTTGACGGAGCCGGGCAGCTTCGGTGGTGTCGGAAATGTCCACACGGAAAATTGTCCGACCAGGCAAGTGGCCACCGGCGTGGGAGCACGAACTTCGACATTCAGCGGATGCCCATCCGGTGAAATGTCGGCGACCAACGTAAAGGGTGACTTGTCCGCCGGCATATTGCTCGCGATGCAGCCTCTCAGCGCATCGGTCATAGGAACACGGATCTTGGCCCAAAGTTGCTTCTGATAGGCCGGTCCCGTGGTGCTGGCTTCGACCATCTTGCTGCGCGTCACGCGTGCCGTGAATGTGTCGGCCGGCGCGGCAGGCGCTGCGCCGGCCAAGAGTGCAACGGCGATGGCGATAAGCATGGTGACTCCTGGGCCGGGATCGAGGTGAACACGGTAGCAGTTTGCGCTTGTGCCAGTGAATCCTATCGCCAACGCCGAGCGCGTGTTTAATCGGCCCGGTGCGGAAGCGCCAAGTATTCCTCGCTCTGCATTTCGATCAGGCGCGATTCGGTGCGGCCGAACTCGGCGCGCAGGCGTTCACCGTCGTAGAGCTCGGTGATCGGTGCGGCGGCGGAGAGGATCAGTTTGACGTGGCGGTCGTAGAACTCATCGACCAATTGCACGAAGCGCTTGGCGGGATCTTCGCTGTAGATCGTGAACTGCGGCACGTTGGAAATGATGATCGCCGGACCTGTTTTCGCCAGCGCGATGTAGTCGGCCACGGCGCGTGGGCCGTCGCACAGCGCGGCGAAGTCGAACCACAGGATATTTTCGGCGCGCTTGCGAACGGGAATGGGGCGGTCGTTGATGACGATCTCGCCGCCGTCGATGATGTCGCCTTGCGCCTGGCTGGAAAAAATGCGGGCCAATGCGCGCTCGGCTTCGGCGCCGGGTGGCGTGTGATACACCGGCGCGTGCGTTAGTGCGCGCAGCCGCCAATCGTGCGCCGAGATCATTTCGACGACGTGGCAATGCGCTTCGATCGCGGCGATGGCGGGCAGGAAGCGTGCGCGTTGCAGGCCGTCCTTGTAAAGGTTCATAGGCGCTGTGTTCGACGTGGTGACTAGCGTCACGCCGCGTGCGAACAGCGATTCGAACAGATTGGCCAGGATCATCGCATCGCCGATATCGTTGACCAGGAATTCGTCCAGGCACAACACGCGGCAACGTGCAGCGATACTTGCGGCCACTTGAACGAGCGGATCCTGCTGTTCGCCCAGTTCGCGCAATTTCTCGTGCACTTCGGCCATGAAGCGGTGGAAGTGGCGGCGCAACGCAACGCCTTGCGGCAGGCTGGATGCGAACAGATCCATCAGGAAGGTCTTGCCGCGACCGACGCTACCCCATAAGTAAAGGCCGGGCACGGCGGTGCGTTCTTCCGCGCCGAGCAGCGATTTCAGTCGGCCGAACAAGCTGCCGTTGTTCTCAGCGGGTGCGCACAGTGCGGCGTGCATGCGGTCGAATTCCGGCAGCACGGCCAGCTGTGCGGGATCGGACGTCCAGCGATGCGCGGCGACGCCTTCCTGGTAACGCGCGCTGGGCGCGCCGGGTGACATGTCAGCCATGGGATATCTAGTTAGTCGCGGGACGGCGGTAGCCAGTCCTGTATCGCGTGTTTGACTGCACCGCGCAGATCCATCAGGCGGCGGTGAAAAAAGTGGCCGGTTTCGGGCATGCGAATCAGCTCGGGTGGCTGCTCGAGGCCGTCGATCCAGTCGAACACCGCTTGCGGCTCGACGATTTCGTCCTCTTCACCCATCACCACTAGCCAGGGGCAGGTGGGTATCGCCAGTTTCTCGAGGGACCAACGGCCGACCGGCGGCGCGATGCTGATCAGCGCATCGGCTTTCAGTGCGACGGCGCTGCGCAAGGTGACGTAGCTGCCGAAGGAAAAGCCGGCCAGCCAAAGTGCGTCATTGGGTCGCACCATGCGGACCCATTTCACCACGGCGGCCAGATCGTCGGTTTCGCCGATGCCATTGTCGTAGGCACCCGCCGATTCACCGGCGCTGCGAAAATTGAAGCGCACGGTGTCCAGCCCCGATTCGCGCAGGCTGCGTTCGAGCATGGTCACCACTTTGTTGCGCATGGTGCCGCCGTCCTTGGAATTGGGATGGCAGATCACGGCCACGGCGCGGCGTGCGCCAGGGCGTTCGGCGATGTCGCTCATCGCTTCGAGCGCACCAACGGGGCCTTGCAGTGTGAATTCGGTGGGTTCGTCCGGAAAGCTGGACGGATCGGGAAGGGGGGCGGGAAATGTCATGAGGCTAATAATAGCTGGCTGGTGAGCCTCGGGTTTTTGGTTCGTCATCCCGGCCTGCCCCGGGATGACGGCATAAAACAACAACGCCGCTCGAAGGCGGCGTTGAGAGAAAGCTGCGAAACCTGAATTACTTCGCCTGATCCACGATCCAGGTGACGGCGGCCTTCACCTGCGCGTCCGTCAGCGATGGGTTACCGCCCTTGGCCGGCATGAAATTGCCGTCCGGGCCGTGATAGCCGTCGGTGGCGTGCTTGATCAGCGTGTCCAGGCCCTCGGCAATGCGCGGCCCCCACATGGCCTTGTTACCCAATACCGGCGCGCCGGCGACACCGGCGGTGTGGCAGGCGTGGCAAAGGTTGTCGTAGATGGTCTTGCCGTCGGTGGTGCCGCCGTAGGCGACCTGCGCGGCGGCGGCCTTGGCGGCGGCTTCCTGCGCGGCCTCCATTGCGGCGCGGCCCGTGTTGCCGGCGTACACCGCGCCGTTGGGCGCGAGGCTGGCGGAAAGTTGTTGCGCGGCGTTCGGATCGGTTTCGTGCGGCTCGTGCTCGTAGATCGTCCAGGCGGTGAAGATCAGAACCAGGGTCAACACGCCGAGTCCGGCGATAAGCAACGAGAAATGACGCAGGAAACTCTGGTCGGATTTGCTCATGGAACCGCTCACGCAAGTACTCCAGTCATCGAATGATTAATCTGGAAAGCCACCACGGACGCCGTGGCGTGCCTTGCCGCCCCTGGGCGACCATGTCGCGGCTGTTCGGGGGTGCCGAACCTGCCACGGACAATAAGTGTCGGAGTATAGACGAAGCCTGCGGCAAGTTTGAAAGCCTTGTCGGAGGGTTAATGGGTCGGCGCCGGAAGGTGCTTATATGCGGGGCGCCGGCGAGAATGTGTGCCGCCCATGCAGGCACGCCGTCATGCTTGGCTGGTACCCTGCGTCGGCACGGACCCTGCCATCGGTCATAAGGCACCCATGTCAACCGGCATTGTCCAATCTCGTTGAGCAGACCCTATGCTTGTTTCCAAGGTCTAGGGCAGGTGCATTGTTCGCACCGGCGGGGTCGGGTGGCCTTGCCGTTTATTCCAGGAGTTTCACATGTCGCGTTTTTGGAAGATCGCGTTGATCGTGATCGCCGTGCTCGTGGTGGGCGGGGTTGCATTCCGCTTGCTGCATAAACCCGAAGCAGCCGGTGGCTATGGCCACCACCGTGGGAGCGGTAGTGCGAAATCGGGCCAGGGCAGTGGTCAGGCAGATCAAGGTCAAAACCAGCCCGGTGGCAACGGGCAAGATAATGCGCCGGTACCGGTTACCGTCGAGCCCACCACCAAGCAGAACGTGCCGGTCTACCTGACCGCGCTCGGCACGGTGACCGCGCTCAACAACGTCACGATCAATCCGCAGGTTGCCGGTCAGATGTGGACCATCAACTACAAGGAAGGCCAGGCGGTGAAGAAGGGCGACGTGATCGCCCAGATCGATCCGCGCACCTTCCAGGCCGCGTATGACCAGGCCGAGGCCAAGCAGAAGCAGGATGAGGCATCGCTGGCTACTGCGATCAGCACCCAGGACCGTAACCAGAAGCTGGTTGCCAACGGTTACGTCGCTGCGCTGGACATGGACACCTTCCGCAACAACGTTGCGCAGCTCAGGGCCACCGTCGTGGCCGACCAAGCCAGTGCGCGCTCGGCCAAGGTGCAGTTGGACTTCACCAAGATCATCTCGCCGATCGATGGCGTGGCCGGCATCCGCAATGTGGACCCGGGCAACGTGGTCACCACCACTACGTCTATCGTCACGCTGACCCAGATCCAGCCGATCTATGTGATCTTCAGCCTGCCCGAGCAGAATCTGGAAACGGTGCGCGATGCGTTCCAGAACGGCGCTACGAAGCTGGAAGTGATCGCGCTCGATCGCACCGATGCGCATCCGCTCGATACGACGGGTTTCCTGCAGGTGATCGACAACCAGATCGACACCACCACGGGCACGTTCAAATTGCGCGCCCAGTTTGATAACCCCAAGAGCACGTTGTGGCAGGGCCAGTTCGTCAATGTGCAGCTTCGCGTGCGCACTGTTGCCGGTGGCCTGGTGATTCCTGCGCAGGCTGTGCAGCGTGGCCCCGACGGCGATTTCGTCTACAAGCTGCAGTCCGATCAGACGGTGGCGATGCAGCCGGTGAGCGTTACCGGTGAAGTGGGCGACAGCCACGTGATGATCAGTACAGGCCTGGCCGAAGGCGACCAGGTGGTGACCGAAGGCCAGTTCCGCTTGAAGCCGGGTAGCAAGGTGCAGGCTCTCAAGCCGGGCGAGGTGCCTGCCGCGCCAGCTGCTTCGGATGCGGACAAGAAGAAGTGGAAGCAGGGCGGTAGTCGCCGTGGTTCCGGTTCTTGATCGAAACGCTACAAAGATAGCGAGCCTGGTGATGCCAGGCTCGCTGGATCGATTCACCATGTTTGGGAATGTCGACGCACGTCGCTCTCTTGCTCGCCATTCCGACACAGGCCGGAATGGCGGCAACAAAGTGCGAACGTTGCGACGTTCCCTCTGTTTCCACCGCCGGTCATCTGCGACCGCACCCAACTGACGGTTCCGACGACCCATGGGATTTTCGACGCTCTTTATCCGCCGGCCCATTGCCACCGCCCTCTTGATGGTGGCGGTGCTGTTGCTCGGTGTGCTCGGTTATCGCGAACTGCCGGTGTCGGCGCTGCCCGAGATCGAAGCGCCCAGCTTGGTGGTGACCACGCAGTATCCGGGCGCCAGCGCTTCGACCATGGCCTCGCTGGTAACCACGCCGTTGGAACGCAACCTGGGCCAGATCTCGGGTCTGGACATGATGACTTCGGATTCGTCCGCGGGTCTCTCGACCATCGTGTTGCAGTTCAACATGGACCGCGATATCGATATCGCGGCGCAGGACGTGCAGGCGGCGATCAACCAGGCGCGCGGCACACTGCCTAGCACGCTGCCGTATCCGCCTGTCTACAACCGCGTGAACCCGGCCGATGCGCCGATCATGACGCTGATGCTCACCTCCGACAGCCGCCAGCTGCGCGACGTGAACGATCTGGCCGATTCGATCCTCGCGCAGAAGCTTTCGCAGGTGCAGGGCGTGGGCTTGGTGTCGATCGCCGGCAACGTGCGTCCGGCCGTGCGTATCCAGGTGAATCCGGCGCAGCTGGCCAACCTCGGCCTGACCATGGAAGACGTGCGCAATGCGCTGACCGAGGCCAACGTCAACGCACCCAAGGGCACACTCAACGGCGCCACGCAGTCGTACACCATTTCCACCAACGACCAGTTGGCGACAGCGGCCGAATACAAGAACACCATCATTTCCTACAACAGCACCACCAATGCGCCGGTACGTTTGGTTGACGTTGCGAAGGTAGTCGATGGAGTCGAGAACGACCAGCTCGCCGCGTGGGCCAACGGCAAGCCGGCAGTGTTGTTGGATATCCGTCGTCAGCCCGGCGCGAACATCGTGCAGACGGTGGCGCAGATCCGGCAGATCCTGCCGCAGCTGCGCAGCGTGCTGCCGGCCGATGTGCATCTGGATATCTTCGCCGACCGCACCATCACCATTCGCGCATCGGTGGAGGACGTGCAGTTCACGCTGCTTCTGACCATCGCATTGGTGGTGGCGGTGATCTTCGTGTTCCTGCGCCGCTTGTGGGCCACGATCATTCCGTCGGTCGCAGTGCCGCTGTCGCTGCTTGGTACGTTCGGCGTGATGTCGTTCGCCGGCATGTCGTTGGACAATCTCTCGCTGATGGCGCTTACCGTCGCCACCGGTTTCGTGGTGGACGATGCGATCGTGATGATCGAAAACATCGTGCGCTATATCGAACAAGGCAAGAGCGGTAAGGAAGCGGCGGAAATCGGTGCGAAGGAAATCGGCTTCACCGTGTTGTCGCTGACCGTCTCCTTGATCGCCGTGTTCCTGCCGCTGCTGTTGATGCCTGGCGTCACCGGCCGTCTGTTCCATGAATTCGCCTGGGTGCTCGCCACCGCTGTCGTGATCTCGATGCTGGTGTCGTTGACGCTTACGCCGATGATGTGCGCGTACCTGCTCAAGCCCGATGCACTGCCGGAAGGCGACGATGCGCACGAGCGCCACGCCGCGGCCGGCAAGCGCACGGTGTGGTCGCGCACGGTGGGCGTATATGAAACCTCGCTGGATTGGGTGCTCGATCATCAACGCCTGATGATCGCGGTCGCTTTTATTGCTATCGCCGTTACGATCTTCCTTTACATCGTGATCCCGAAAGGCCTGCTGCCCGAACAGGACACGGGCATGATCACCGGCGTAGTGCAGGCCGACCAGAACGTTGCGTTCCCGCAGATGGAGCAACGCACGAAGGCAGTCGCCGATGCGTTGCAGAAAGATCCCAACGTCGCAGGTGTAGCAGCCTTCATCGGCGCCGGCTCGATCAATCCCACGCTCAACCAGGGTCAGCTCAGCATCGTGCTGAAGGATCGCAGCAAGCGCGCCAGCCTGGATGAAGTGGTGGCAAGTCTGCAGAACGACGCGGCGAATATTCCGGGTGTGGCGCTGTATCTGAAACCGGTGCAGGACGTGACGCTGGATACGCGCGTTGCCGCCACCGAATACCAGTACTCGATGTCCGATGTGAATGCGGATGAGCTGGCCAACTACGCCACGCAGATGACGCAGGCGTTGCGCCTGCGTCCCGAACTGGCCGACGTGGACAACAACCTGGCCAACCAAGGCAACGCGCTCAAGCTCACCATCGATCGCGACAAAGCCAGCACGTTGGGCGTGCCGGTGCAGACCGTCGACGACACGCTGTATGACTCGTTCGGTCAGCGCCAGATCTCCACCATCTTCACTCAGTTGAACCAGTATCGCGTGGTGCTGGAAGTGGAGCCGCAGTTCCGTAGCAGCACCTCGCTGCTCAACCAGCTTACGGTCAAGAGCAACGGCAGCGGTGCGCTGACTGGCAGCAACGCCACGACATTCGGACAGGCAACGTCGAGCAACTCATCCACCACCACCGGCATAGCGGTGGCCAACACCGGCATCATCCTAGGCACCGGAGGCACCATTCCGCTGGCCTCGCTGGTCAGCGCGCAAGTGACCAACGCACCGCTGGTGATCAGCCATCAGCAGCAGCTGCCGGCGGTGACGGTTTCGTTCAACCTCGCACCCGGTTACTCGCTATCCGAAGCCGTCGATGCAATCGGTGTGGTGGAGAAGCAGCTCAACCTGCCGCCGCAGGTGCGCGGACAGTTCATCGGCAAGGCGGCGGAGTTCTCCTCTTCGCTGAGCAATGAGGCACTCCTGCTGCTCGCATCGATCATCGTGATCTACATCGTGCTGGGCGTGCTGTATGAAAGCTACATCCATCCGATCACGATCATTTCCACGCTGCCGCCCGCGGGCGTGGGTGCCTTGCTGGCGCTGATTCTGTGCAACATGAGCCTCTCGGTGGATGGCATCGTGGGTATCGTGCTGCTGATCGGTATCGTGAAGAAGAACGCCATCATGATGATCGACTTCGCGATCGAGGCGCAGCGCACCGGCATGAAGCCGCGCGAGGCGATTCATCGCGCCTGCTTGCTGCGCTTCCGTCCCATCATGATGACCACTGCGGCCGCCATGCTGGGCGCGCTGCCACTGGCCTTGGGTAGCGGTATCGGCGCCGAACTGCGGCGTCCGCTGGGCGTGTCGATCGTCGGCGGCTTGCTGCTTTCGCAGCTGGTGACGCTGTACACCACGCCGGTGATCTACCTTTACATGGAGCGTTTCTCGGATTGGCTGCGCGAGCGCAAGGAGCGGCGCGCCCTGCAGCATGCCCAGCGGACGGCGTGAGCAAAGGGATCTGGGGCGTGGAACGAAAGCCTGCGGATGAGTCGTGACCGCGCTCTTGTTCCACGTTCCCTAGTACGCTCAACCTTTCCGCCTCTCGCACGTTGAAATTGGCATGAACATCTCCGGCCCCTTTATCCGTCGCCCGATCGGCACCTCCTTGCTGGCGATGGGGGTCTTCGCGATCGGCGTGATCTGCTATTCCCTGCTGGGCGTTTCGGCATTGCCGGACATGCAATTCCCGGTGATTTTCGTCTCGGCCAGCCAGGCCGGCGCCAGCGCGGACAACATGGCAGCCACGGTCGCTGCGCCGTTGGAGCGCCATCTGGGTCAGGTGCCCGGCATCGACACCATGCGTTCGTCCAGTTCGCTGGGCAGCACGCAGGTGTTCCTGATGTTCGACGCCGGGCGCAACATCGACGACGCCGCGCGCGATGTGCAGGCGGCGATCAATGCCGCGCAGCCCGATCTGCCGAGTGGCCTCAACAGTCCGCCGAGTTACGAGAAAGCCAACCCGAACGATGACCCGATCATCGCGTTCGCGTTGACGTCCGATACGCAATCAGCGCGCGATCTCTACGACGTGGCCGACTCGCTGCTTGCGCAGCGCCTGCGTCAGCTCACCGGCGTGTCGGAAGTGGATATTCTCGGCGCGGCTACGCCGGCCGTGCGCGTGGACGTGAATGTACGCGCGCTCAATGCCATGGGCATTTCGCCGGACCAGCTGCGCAATGCGCTTACTGCCGCCAACGTTTTCGAACCGCAAGGATTCTTGTCCGACGGCAAGACCACCATGGCGGTGCAGGCCAACGACTCGCTGCACACCGCGGCCGATTTCGCCAACCTGGTGATCTCCACCAACGGCAAGGGCGTACCGGTGCGCCTGAAGGACATCGCCAACGTCTACGATGGCCAGCAGGATGCGTATCAAGCTGCCTGGTTTCAGGGCAAGCCGGCGATCCTGATGTATGTCTACAAGCAGTCGAACGCCAACATCATCGACGCGGTCGATCGTGTGAAAGCGGAAGTGCCGCTGTTACGAGGCTTCCTGCATCCGGGCACGACGTTGACGCCGTATTTCGACGATACCCCGACCATTCGCGCCTCACTGCATGAGGTGCAGGCCACCTTGCTGATCAGCTTGGCGATGGTGGTGCTGGTGATGGCACTGTTCCTGCGCAGATGGGCGCCTACCCTGATCGCTGCGGCTGCGGTGCCGCTGTCGTTGGCGGGCGCGGCGGTCATCATGTATTCGCTCGGCTTCACACTCAACAACCTCACCTTGCTGGCGCTGGTGATCGCGATCGGCTTTGTGGTGGATGATGCGATCGTGGTGATCGAAAACATCATCCGTCATATCGATCAGGGCATGAGTCGCATGGACGCCGCGCTCGCCGGTGCGCGCGAAATCGGCTTCACTATCGTCTCGATCACTGCGTCGCTGGTCGCGGTGTTTATCCCGTTGCTGTTCATGGGCGGCATCACCGGCATGTTCTTCAAGGAATTTACCTTGACGCTGGTGGCGGCGATCGTCGTTTCGGCGCTGGTGTCGCTGACGCTCACTTCGTCGTTGTGCGGGCATTTCCTGAGCGGGCACAGCGAGCCTGAAAAACCGTCCAAGCTGGGGCTTGCGCTGGATCGATTCCACGAAGGCATGCTCAAGTTCTACCAGGTGTCGTTGGATTTCTCACTGAAGCATGCGCTGCTGTTTTCGTTGACGCCGCTGATACTGATCGGCTTGACGGTGGCGATTGCGATGTCGGGCCAGATCAAGACCAGCTTGTTCCCCGCACAAGACACCGGTTTGATTCGCGGCCGCGCCACGTCCGGCGCAACGGTTTCTTTCCAGGATTCGGTGGCACGTCAACAGCGCTTGATCGACATGTTGCTACGCGACCGCGATGTCGCCGTCGTGGGTTCGCGACTCGGTAGCAGTCGCCAAGGTTCCAGCGGTTCGTTCGACATCCAGTTGAAGACACATGCCGAGGGCCGCAAGGACGACACGTTGGCGGCGCTCGCTCGACTCAGCGCCAAAGCTGCCAAATATCCCGACCTCAACGTTCGCTTGCGTGCGATCCAGGATCTGCCGAGTTTCGGTGGCGGTGGTACCAACCAAGGCGCGCAGTACCAGATATCGCTGCAGGGCAATAACACCGCCGAGCTGCAGGAATGGCTGCCGAAGCTGGTCGACGAGCTGAGAAAGAATCCGAAGCTGCGCGACGTCGGCAGCGACCTGGATGATGCCGGCCTGCAACAGAACATCGTGATCGACCGCGACAAGGCAGCACGTCTTGGCGTCAACATCGGCAACATCGACTCGGTGATCTACGATTCGTTCGGCCAGCGCCAGGTCAGCACGATCTATTCCGACCTCAACCAGTACAAGGTTGTGGTCAATGCGTTGCCGTCACAGACAGCCACGCCCAAGTCGATCGACAAGATCCTGGTGCCGACCGCGAAAGGGGCGATGGTTCGGTTGTCCACGTTTGCGCATCAGGTACCGGGGCTGGCTCCGACCCAGGTGTCGCATATGAACCAGTACACGACGATGGATTTGAGCTTCAATCTCGCGCCGGGTTCAAGCATGGGCGAGGCGTTGCAGATCGTGCAAGCAACAGCCAACAACATGCGTATGCCCGGTGACATCAAGCTCGATGTCGGCGGCGACTTCCGCCGCTTCCAGCAATCGCAAAGTGGCATGTTGTGGCTGGTGTTCGGCGCTATCGTGACGGTGTATATCGTGCTAGGCATTCTGTACGAAAGCCTGATCCATCCGGTCACTATTCTCTCCACGTTGCCCGCCGCGGGTGTCGGTGCGCTACTGGCGTTGTGGTTCACCAATACCGAGCTGTCGATCATTGCTCAGATTGCCTTGGTATTGCTGATAGGCATCGTGAAGAAAAACGCGATCATGATGATCGACTTCGCCCTGGTCGCCCAGCGCGAGCACGGCAAGTCGCCGCTCGAAGCGGCGCGCGAAGCAAGTCTCGTGCGTTTCCGTCCCATCATGATGACGACGATGGTGGCGATTCTCGCCGCGCTGCCGATCGCCATCGGTCTTGGCGAAGGATCGGATCTGCGTCGCCCGCTGGGTATCGCGTTGATCGGCGGCTTGTTGATTTCGCAGAGCCTGACCTTGCTCAGCACGCCGGCGCTCTACGTCATCTTCTCGTGCCTGAGCGAGCGCTGGGCAGCATGGCGTTCGCGGCATCGCGCTAGCCGCCCTGTCACCGCCAGCTAGAATCTGTTCGCATCATTCATTTGTACGACTGCCTGGCAGGATGTTTAGAAACATCCTGCCAGGCGATGAGCGTACTCAGAACAGCTGCTGCGTGTACTTCAGATAGAGCACGCGGCCGATGTCGTACTGCGGGTTGTACGGATACAGCGAATAGCCGTCCGTACCGGTTGGACCCAGTGGGCCGGTCACACCCTGCACGCCGGTGTACGACAACTGGGCACGGCGATTGAAGATATCTGTCGCGCCCAGCGAGATGCGACCCTTCCACGGTGCATTCCAATACACCTGCAGATCGTTGAACGCTACGCCACCTTGCCGATACAGGCCCGCTTGCTGTCCCTGCACGTTGCCATTGGGGTCGGTGCACGGGAAGTATTCAGCCAGCTCCGGCACATCCGGATGGCAGGATTCCTGCAGCGAGGAGTAGTAGCGAATGGTCCACGTAGCGCCGAAGTTGTCGAAGCTCCAGTTGAGGTTGGTGGTGTTACGGAAGCGCCAAACCGGTCCGAGCACGGGGTCGTAGGTGCCCACGTTGTAGGAGATCACCGGACCGCCCGTCACGGTCTGTTCCTTCAATGACGTGATGTAGGTGCTGTTGGTATCGATCTTGAACTTGCCCACTGGCGTATCCGGGAACAGATAGCTCAACGTCAGGTCGGTGCCGCGTTCATCCACAAAACCTTCGTTGACCACCGCTTGTAGCAGATTGATCACCTGCAAGTTGGTCGGCGAACGTTGGAATTGCGAGCACTGCTGCGCTTCGCCTAACAGATAGCAGTTGTCCAAGATGCTGTTGGCGGCCGGCAAGGTGATGATGTTGTCGACGCGGATCCGGTATGCATCCACCGTGAGGTTGAAGCCCGTCAGCCAACTCGGACTGTAGACGATGCCAGCGGTGTAGTTCTTGGATGTTTCCGGCTTCAGTCTGGGATTGGCGCCTGTGAAGTAGGGCGTCGTGCTGGTTTGGTTGGGACCTGATACCGGCACACCATTGGTGTTGAGCTGAGTGAAGCCGGGGCCGACAGCCGGCAAGCTGGCGTAGCCGTTGAGGCAGCGCTGCTGCACCACGGGCACGCCCGTCAGGCCGAAGTTGACGTCGCACGGATCGGTATAACTCGTGAAGCTCTGCATCGTGCCGCCGTACAGATTGGAAATCGACGGTGCGCGGAAGCCAGTGCCATAGCTGGCGCGGAACAGCACATCATTGATCGGCTGATAGGAGATCTTGTACGAGTTGTTGTTGGTATCGCCGAAGTTGCTGTAGTGCGAGAAGCGATGCGAGATGTCGAAGTCCAACAACTGCGCACCCGGCAGCTCCTTCAGCAACGGAATGTTGACCTCCGCGTACGCCTCGTTGATGCCGTACGAACCACTGCCCGGGTTTTGTTGCAGGTTCGTGTTGAGGCCTTGCTGCGTGTAGTAGTCCGGCGTTACCGCGCCGGACACATCGCGATGGTCCGCGCCCACGGCAAAGGTCGCATCACCGCTGCCCAACGATTGCGGGAAGGTGAACATGTCACCGCTCAAGTTCGCCTCGATGTTGCGCTGCTCGCTCCACGAGTGCGTGAAGTAGTTGTAGTTGAGATAATTGATTTCAGCCGGAGTAAGTCCACCTGCACCGGAGAACGGATTGAGCGGTACGCAGCCGGCAATCACGTTGCCGGGAGTGCCGCATTCCACTACGCCATTGGGGCCCATGAAAGATGGCCCGATCGCATTGTACAAATGCACCAGATTCAGGTTGCCGGGGCCGCCCGTGTCCTGGATATAGCGGTAGTCGCTATAGCCGGCGTTCCAATTGAATTCGTTCTCGCCCCAGGAGAAATCGCCTTCCAGACCGGCACGGAAACCGTACTGCTTGATGTTGTTCACCGTGACGCGATTGGGCTCATACAACGGCAGGTTGAACTGCAGGCTGTTGCCCGGCATGGGGTTGTAATAACTGTTCGGCGACAGCGCGGGGAACCATGCTGCCCCGAGGCTTCCTGCAGGCAAGCCCAGCGCATTTGCCAAATTCACACCGTTGGCTGGCGTCAGCGAACTCAACGGATAGCCGCCGATGCCGTCACTGGCATCGTTGGTGTTGTAGGTGCCGGTGAAGACCGCCGTGATGTGATCGGTCACCTTGAAATCGCCCTTCAACGTGTAAGAACGCAGCCGGTTGTCCGGCAGCAGCGTCTCGAGCCCCGCCGAATTGGCATAGTCATTGGCGAAATAGGGCGACGGGTATTGAACACCGAACGTATTGGCGTGGTAGTTGGCAATATTCAGCCCGTTTTGCCCCATGTTCACCGTTAACGGAGTGGCGAGCGGCGTGCCATTCACGCCAAGGATGGTGCCGTAATCCGATTGCTGCACCGACTGCGGAAACTGCGGAAAGCTCGCGTAACCGTATCTGCTGTACCAGCCGTCCGCGGCCGTCAGTGCATTGATGTTCTGCACCGTCACATTGAACGTGAAGGAACCACGCTTGAACTTCTTGCCGCCGGTCAGGCTGAACTGGCTGGTCTTGCCGTTGTTGCCAGGAGAATACGTGCTGTTGTACGTATCGAGATACAGGCCATCGACTTTCTTGGTGATGATATTGATCACGCCGGAGATGGCGTCGGAACCATAGATCGACGATGCGCCATCTTGCAGGATCTGTACGTTGTCGATCAGCGAACTCGGTATCGTGCTCAGGTCCGTCTGACCGAAGATGTCGGTGGTGTAGCGTTCGCCGTCGACAAGAATCAAGGTGCGCGATGCACCCAGGCCACGCAGACTGGCGTATTGACCGACGATACCGCCCAGCGAACTCTGGGTGCTGGTACCGGAGGAGCCTACCGAAGGTTCGTTTTGCAGAATCGAGCCGACGCTCACGAAGCCCTGCTGTTGTAGTGCTTCATGCGAGATTTCGGTGATGGGCTGTGCCGTTTCCACATCCACGCTGCGGATCAGCGAGCCGGTGACGGTGATGCCTTGCAGGGTCACCGTTTTGTTGGACGGCGTCGTCGTTCCGTTTTGCGGCGTTGCTGACGGCGGCTGTGCGCTCGTTTGCGCCGTTGCGGGTTGCGGCTGTCCACTCGGTTGCGATGTCGTCGCGGGGGACGTTTGCTGGTCAGCTGTTGTGGTTTGCGCCACTGTGATGGTCGCGAATCCGCAACTACCTAGAACCAACGCGGTATGTATCGCTAGCGCGATCTTTTGCTGTTTGATGTTCAAGGTGGCACTCCCTATGTCGTGGGAGATGGCATGTCTGCCAACTCCGCTTTTTTTGGGGCACACGCTCGGATGGCTGCGAAGTGGGGACATCGCAGTCTCTTAAACTCATATACGTCAGCGGGGTAGGAAATCGAGTACCAATTGCGCGTAATTTGAGAATGCCAATTCAGGTGTGTCGCGATTCGGCACTTGGTCGCCAATTATTAAGGGGAGCGAATTACAAATTTCCTTACATGCAGATCAAGGCAATATTTGAAATAGATAATCTATACGCGTTAGCTATGCGTCAGGCTTGCGCAAGCCATGCTTTGGCGGCGCGTCGCTTCGAATGCTGTCGAGATACTAGGGGCCTGCATTGCACAAAGCGCATATGTGAGCGCGTTGAGTTGCGCGCAAAAAAAGTAGCACTTGCAACTATTGCAGGTGCGTCAACGTAATTGTTGGTAAGTTCGAATTCGAAAGTGTTGCGAACTTCGAGCGCCGGATTCGTCGAATTTCTTGAACATGGAGGCGAGCTTTTTCGCGCAGCGACGCCTCACGCCGTCGACGCGATTTTCAAAGCCGTGTCGCCATTTCTATATGCAGCAGATCGCCACAGATGTCGCGAAGGCGCGTCAGCAGAATATGCCGATGCGAACCGACCTCCGCCGGCAATCGTCCGATGCCGTGCAGCTCGGCGCAGCGCAATGCCGCTTGATAGGCAAGCAACGGACCAGGCACTTCCGAACGCCGCTGGGCATCTCCCTGCCAAAGCACAGCAACCCAACCTTCCTCCCGTTCGACGCCGGACTCATCGACCGGCATCAGCAGCGTGCCGTCCATCAGCGACAAAGCGCAGTCGTGACCGTCGGCAAACTGGAAGGTATACAGCGGCATCAGTTCGGCAATGAAATCGACGATGCGTTGACTCAGACCGTTCATGCGTCTCCCCAGGGCATGTACAGGTGCGGGATGGTAGCTGGATCCGCGCCCTTATGCGCGTGCGGCACCGGCCCGGGACTTTCAGGCTGAGCGTGCAGTAACCACGGCCAGACGATGCTTGAGATGATCGCCATCGGCTGACCCATTCGCAGGTCGCACTGCAAATCCGGTCCGTCTCCGTACCGGGCACCCAAAAATAGGATCAGGCAATACTTACGCCGGTTTGCGCATCTTCGGGAGCTTGGGTTCTCCCGACTCACCCCAACGTTTTCGCAACTTGCCGCCTACGCGGCAATTTACGTAGAGATGCATGTTCAAACCCTCGTCCCCGAATCCCGCCGGCGCTTTCCCCACTCCGCTGAAAACGCGACAATGGGAGGCTTTCGTGGATTCCGACCGCCTTCCTTGCCGACTCCCGGCGATCCCGGTGCCGCGCGCGCCGAGTATGTCGCGCGGTTTCGGACTCCGATCGAGGCGGCCGCCCATTCCCACCCTGAATTGCCGTAGCAACAGAGGCCCACGCAGACCATGTCCCACACGCCGAAGATCATCTACACGCTGACGGATGAAGCCCCCTACCTCGCCACGCAGTCCCTGCTGCCCATCATCAAGGCCTATACCGGCACGGCGGGCATTGCGGTGGAAACGCGCGACATCTCCCTCGCGGGCCGCATTCTTGCGCAGTTCCCGGACATCCTGAAGGACGACCAGAAAGTCGCCGACGACCTGACCGAACTGGGCCAGCTGGCCACCACGCCGGAAGCCAACATCATCAAGCTGCCCAACATCAGCGCCTCGATGCCGCAGCTGAAGGCGGCGATCAAGGAGCTGCAGACCCAAGGCTATCCGCTGCCGGACTACCCCGAAGAGCCCAAGGACGTGAGTGACTGGAACGTCCGCGCACGCTACGACAAGGTGAAGGGCAGTGCGGTGAACCCGGTGCTGCGCGAAGGCAATTCCGATCGCCGCGCGCCGCTCTCGGTGAAGAACTACGCGCGCAAGCATCCGCACAAGATGGGCGCGTGGAGCGCGGACTCGAAAACCCACGTGGCGCACATGGACAGTGGCGATTTCTACGGCAGCGAAAAATCCGTGCTGGTCGAACAGCCCACCGTGGCCAAGATCGAATGGTTCGGCAAGGACGGCAGCCATACCGTTCTGAAAGAAAAGACGGCCATCACCGCCGGTGAAATCATCGATGCCGCAGTGATGAGCAAGAAAGCGCTTGCCAGCTTCGTCGATGCGCAGATCGAAGACGCCAAGAAGCAGGGCGTCTTGTTCTCGCTGCATCTGAAGGCCACCATGATGAAGGTCTCCGACCCCATCATGTTCGGCGACGTGGTCAACGAGTTCTACAAAGATGTGTTGACCAAGCACGCCGACACGCTCAAGAGCATCGGCTTCAATCCGAACAACGGCATCGGCGATCTATACGCGCGCATCGGTGCGCTGCCGGCCGACAAGCAGGCCCAGATCAAGGTAGATGTCGAGGCCGAATACGCCAAGCGTCCCGCGCTGGCGATGGTGAATTCCGACAAGGGCATCACCAACCTGCACGTGCCCAGCGATGTGATCATCGACGCCTCCATGCCGGCGATGATTCGCGACTCCGGCAAAATGTGGAACGCCGAAGGCAAGCTGCAGGACACCAAGGCAGTGATCCCGGATCGCAGCTACGCTGGCGTGTACCAGGCGGTGATCGAAGATTGCAAAGCGCACGGTGCTTACGATCCGGCGACCATGGGCAGCGTGCCCAATGTCGGCTTGATGGCGCAGGCCGCCGAAGAATATGGCTCGCACGACAAGACCTTCCAGATCGTCGGCGACGGCGTGGTGCGTGTCACCGATGCGAACGGCAACGTGTTGCTTGAGCAGAATGTGGAAACCGGCGACATCTGGCGCATGTGCCAGGTCAAGGACGCACCGATCCAGGATTGGGTGAAGCTGGCGGTGACCCGCGCGCGCCTGAGCAACACGCCCGCCGTGTTCTGGCTCGATAAGAACCGCGCCCACGATGCGCAGGTGATCAAGAAGGTGGATCGCTACCTCAAGGATCACGATCTCAGCGGTCTGGACATCCGCACGCTATCGCCCGTCGATGCCACCAAGTTCTCGCTCGAGCGCATCCGCAAAGGCCAGGACACCATCTCCGTCACTGGCAACGTGCTGCGCGATTACCTCACTGACCTGTTCCCGATCATGGAGCTGGGCACCAGCGCCAAGATGCTTTCCATCGTGCCGCTGATGGCCGGTGGCGGCTTGTTCGAAACCGGTGCCGGCGGTTCCGCGCCCAAGCACGTGCAGCAGTTCCTGGAAGAGAACTGCCTGCGTTGGGATTCGCTGGGCGAATTCCTTGCCTTGGCGGCCTCGCTCGAACACCTGAGCAACAGCTACCACAACGCGGCAGCCGGCGTGCTCGCCAAAGCACTGGACAAAGCCACCGGCAAATTCCTCGATAACAACAAGTCGCCGGCACGCAAGGTCGGCGAACTCGACAACCGCGGCAGCCATTTCTATCTCGCCATGTATTGGGCACAAGCCCTGGCCGAGCAGAACGAAGATGTTTCGTTGAAGGCGAAGTTTGTTCCGCTCGCCAAGGTGTTGACCGAGAGCGAAGCGAAGATCGTGGGTGAACTCAACGACGTGCAGGGCAAACCGGTGGACATCCATGGTTACTACCACCCGGATCTCAACCTGGTGAGCAAGGCCATGCGGCCGAGCGAAACCTTCAATGCGGCATTGTCTGCGTTGTAAGCAAGGTGGCTCGGTAGAGCAAACAGAACGGGGCCCTTGTGGCCCCGTTTTTTTTGGTAGCAAGATCTTTCGCGTACTCGTATACGTGTTTTTCACACGATAACGGTGTATGTCTATCGCGACCGTGCGCAGAGAATGCCTTGTCCCATGTCCCCGCGGTCTGCCTATGCCATTAGGCGGTCGAAGAGGGGCTAAGTGCTTGAGCGTCTGGATGGATCACCGACTACCTCTGGCTATCGACTAACTCTATGAAGACAAACGATCAGATCGTTCTGCCCACAAGCCAATCTGACGTCACCCTTTTAAAGCGTTTGTCGATCGTCCAATTTATCTGTTTGGGAATCGCGGGACTGATTGCCGTTGCGATCCTCCTCGCATGGCTGATCACGAGCACACGGGCATCGTTCCCTGAAGGCTGGTACGTAATGAAATTCAACACCGCGCTCGGGATGCTCCTGAGCACGGTAAGCCTCGTGCTGTTATCGGTAACGCAAACATCGATACGCTTATGGGCCAGCCGCGCGCTGGGGGCGGTCGTTTTGTTGTTGGCGGCAGTCGCCGTTTACGAGCATGCGAGTGGACACCTCACGGGGCTCGACACGCTGATCGTCTCCGACGCGACCAGCAACACGCCAGGATTAATGTCCGTACAGACATCCGCTTTCTTTCTTTTGATGGGAGCGTGCCTGCTGCTTTGCAGTGCTCGGGTAAATCGATGGGGAGCGGGCATCACCGTTCTGATCACCTTGCTTGCTGTACACGTGCTCATCATTTTTTCAGGCTACTGCTTCACCGCCGTGCAACTCATCGGGCAGAGCATGATCACGCGCACATCGCCGCACACGCTCACATGCATGCTGCTGCTGACCATCGGTTTGATGTGCTGGTGGGCGCAAAACGGTCACTTCAGCTTATTGGTGGGCCAGGGTATCGGCAGCCAGTTGGCGCGCAGGGTGTTGCCTTTCGCGCTTTTGTTGCCCTTCGTGCTTATGTTGAGCAGTGCGGGCATGGCGCGCGCTGGATGGATGTCACCGCCCGTGGCAGTAGGCTTGGCGGTTGCGGTGATGGCGGCCGCCTTCGGTGGTCTCGTTTCCTTGATGGGGCGGCGCATCAACACTTTGGAGCGAGAGATTCGGGCGCAGTCATTGACCGACGAATTCACCGGCGTGTTCAACAACCGCGGTTTCAATCTGCTTGGCGAGCAATCGCTTCGCGAAGCCCAGCGGGGAAATGCGACGCTCACATTGCTGGTCTTCGATCTCGACAACGTCAAGGAGATTGGCGAAAAGCTGGGTCATGAGGTGGCGTCGCGATTTGTGCAAGACGTCGCCGGATTGCTTCGAAGCAACTTCGGGCCTGCAGACATCGTCGCACGCACCGAGAGCGATGAGTTTGCTGTTATCACCAAAGATGAAAACACCGGCGGCGTTATTGCATTGATGCGAATTGGCGAGGCAGTGGATGCCATGAATGGGGCCAAGGAACGACCCTATGTAGTCAGTTTCAGCGTGGGCGAAGCCGTTAGCGCCCCGGGCGCTGGCGAATCCTTTACCCAGTTGGTAACACGAGCCAACCTGATGATGCGCGAACGCAAGCGCATACAACATGTTTTTGGCCGGGAAGCCGCCGACAGCGCGCCCGTCGCCTCAGTTGCGCGCGCGTCGGACAATGTCCGATCATCCTAGCCATTCCATCCTTTAAGCTTGCGTGGCTGAGTAGGGCGACACGGGATCGGCGCTGCCGCTAGAATCGACGCATCATCGATGGTTCGTCTCCCCGCGACCTAAGGAGCCATGACGCATGCGTCTATGCATCGCCGTAGCGTTGTTAGCCGCGTGCTTTGCGGCACCGGCGTGGGCGCAGTCTGCGCCCGTAAATTCCAGCAGCGCGCCATCATCATCAACCGCCAACGCGCCACTGTTGCAAGCTGTCACCGTCACCGGCGTTCAACCCGGGCCTGGGTTGTGGAAAGTCAGCAAGGGCGATCACGTGATGTGGGTGCTGGGCACCTTGTCCCCATTACCCAAGCGTATGCAGTGGCAGTCGGCGGAGGTGGAGCAGACGATCGCGCATTCGCAGGAATTGCTCGAATCACCGTCGGCCGAGCTGAAGGTGGATGCGGGGTTCTTCAGCAAATTGGCCCTGCTGCCTTCCGTTTACAGTGCACGCAAGAATCCCAATGGTGAAGACCTGCAACAGATCCTTCCGCCGGACATGTTTGCGCGTTGGGAAACAATCAAGCAGCCGTATTTCGGTGACGACAAAGGTATCGAATACTGGCGTCCCATCCTGGTTGCCCTGAAGCTCTACCAAAAAGCGTTGGACAAGGCGGGTTTGACCAACTCGAACGATGTGACGAACACGGTAAAGAAGCTCGCAGCCAAGCACGATGTAAAAAGAACTGCGGTCAAATATCAGCTGGTGGTCGAACATCCGCGTGATGCTCTGGAGACCATCAAGCAAACCAATCTGCACGATGTCAGCTGCTTCAATCAGACATTGGATGCTGTTGAACACGATATGGGTGCACTGGCCGCTCGCGCGAATGCCTGGTCGACGGGGGATATCGAGGCTTTGCGTAATTTTGCGCTGAGCGATCGTCACGAATCGTGCGTGGTTGCCGTCGTCAATGCAGACTTTGCACAGCAACTGGGGCTGGACGACCTGCCCCAACGTATGGAAGACGTTTGGCTGACCGCCGCCCAGTCGGCACTCGCACGCAATGCCCAGACGTTCGCGGTGTTGCCAATGGAGAAAGTGCTGTCGCCGGATGGCTTTCTGGCCCATCTCAAGGCCAAGGGATATACGGTCCAGTCGCCGGACGAGTTGGAGCAATAACTTTCGTTTCCCTGTCTCCCGCAGCGTCGATTGTGCGCACCGGGAAAGTGCCGCTAAGCTCTGGATTGCCGCAGTTTGCTCAAGGCTTAATGGAGTCGGCTGCCGTAGGGGGCGGGCATGATGGATCAAGAGTTGGTCAGGCACTTTGCCGACCTGACCGACGACGCCTTATTTTTGAGGGTAAACGGAGTCACTCGACAAAGGGGAAGGAATGAACAAGTTCATTTTGGTGCTCATCGCGCTGCTGTTGGCGTGCGTGAGTGCGACGGTGGTTGCGCAACAGAGTCCCATCGCCTCGCTGCCTTGGCAGATGGGGCCGACGACGGTGAAGCTGGGTAATCGTGCGACGTTGAATGTTCCTGACGGCTATGCCTTCCTTGGTGCTGCCGGAAGTCGATCGCTTAACGACATCCTGCACAACCCGCCAGTCAACGGCGATCAATACACGCTTGCGCCGAAGACTCTGAACTGGATTGCGTTTTTCGCGTACGAAGACATCGGCTACGTCAAGGACAACGACAAGCTCGATCCGGATGCCATCCTGCAGTCGTATCGCGATGGTACGGCAGAGGGCAACAAGGAGCGCAAATCGCGCGGATGGGATGAGCTGAACATCCTCGGCTGGAGCGCGAAGCCGGAATACGACACGCAGATCAAGTCGTTGGCGTGGTCCATCCTTCTTGAAGATGCCGAGAATCACAAGCACATCGTCAACTACAACACGCGACTGCTGGGCCGGCGTGGTGTGATGGATGTGACGCTGGTGACCGCTCCGGAAAAACTCACCGCGTCGATCGATGACTTCAAGGGCACCTTGCCCGGATTCCAATACGCGCCGGGTGAAAGCTATGCCGAATACCGTCCTGGCGACCGCGTGGCCGAATATGGTCTTGCCGCGTTGATCACCGGCGGCGCGCTGGCGGTGGCGGCCAAGAAGGGGTTGTTCACGGTTATCGGCGGTTTCCTGGTCGCAGCGTGGAAGTTCGTGCTGGCGGGCTTTGTGGCGCTAAGTGCCTGGTTCAAGAATCTCTTCAAGAAAAAACAGCAGTCCTGATGATCCTGCATGATGGGTTGTTGTTGCTGGGCGGAGTCGTCGTGCTGTATCTGTACGACTCCGCGCTGCTGCTTTACCACAACGAACTCGTGCTGGTGGGTAGGCGCGGCGGATGGCGCGTATCGGGCGGCTCGGCTTTCGAGTTAAGCGGCAGGCATGTTTTCCTGCCGCAACCGTTTTGTCCGCATCAATCACTGTTTCGGTTGAACTGGCCGGAGCAGGGAATGGTTGAGGGCAATGCAAAGCCGGTTCGATCCCACCGTGTGTTCGTGGCGCTGGAGGTGATTGCGCCATGGACGCTGCTGTTGCTTGTGCTTTTTGTCGTCGGCTTGCCGTATGCGCTGTTTGCATCGCATGACATCGCTGGCCTCTTGGCGTGGATTGTCGCGGTTTACGTGGTCATCATCGCTATGTTGTTGCATATCTATCGCTACAGGAAAGCGTTGAATCTCTCAGGACGTGCGGTTGCGGCGATTGCCCTGGATGCGCTGCTGTGCGCGCCATTCGCCTTGAACGTTGTGCGCAAGATCAGTCTTCGGCAGCGGTTTGATGCCGACTTGCGAGCAGTGGCCGCGACTATGTTGCCGCCGCCGGCATTGCACGATCTCACCGCCATTCTCCGCGATCGCATCAAGGTCAGCCTCGGATTCGTTGAGCCCGGTACCGCTGAATCACAAGCGTTGGACGCCTATCTGAATTATTTCGAGGGCCTGCGGAAATGACGCTACTGGATATGGTTGTTATCGCCGCTGGCCTGCTGTTCGGCTACCGTCTCGTGAGCAACTTTCTCTCGCCCAATACGAGTGATGGGCAACGGACACGCTCCGACGCCGATCGTCGTGGTGACGATCCGCCAAGCCCGGGTTGGGAAAAACATTGGGAGTCGTCGGAGTCGAAAATTCCGGCTTGGTTCGATGTGCTCGGTGTCGCCGAAAGTGCGGATGTCGCGGAAATCGAGCGCGCGTATCGGGTCAAGATGAGCCAATACCATCCGGACAAGGTGGAGCAGCTTGGCGATGATATTAAGCAGCTGGCCGAGGCGAAGTCCAAGGAGATCAACGCTGCGTATGACACGGCGATGCGGTTACGTCGGCGCTAGATAGTTCGAAGATTCCTGCGTTACTCCTCATCACCCCGGCCTGCGCCGGGATGATGAGCAGAAAGCAAAATAGCAGTGGTAGGTTGAAGCGAGGCCTACGGAATCAGGCGCTGGCCCGATTCAGCGCTTCGATTTCATCTGCGCTCAACGACAACGCGACCGCGCCAACCAATTCTTGCAGCTGCTCCACTCTAGTGGCGCTGGCAATGGGTGCGGTGATGCTGGGTCGAGCTATGAGCCATGCGAGCGCAACTTGTGCAGTCGTCGCCTTGTGGGCGGCAGCGATCTCATCAAGCGCGGCAAGCACTTTCAGGCCGTGCGCGTTGAGGTATTTCTTTACAGAGCCGCCGCGCGCGTTGCTCTTGGCAAGATCCGCTTCGCTACGGTATTTGCCGCTCAGAAAGCCACTAGCAAGTGCGTAGTAATTGATGACGCCGATACCTTCCTCGCGAATCAGCGGTTCGAGTTCTTTTTCATAACCCGCACGGCTAACCAGGTTGTACTCCGGCTGCAGGCTTTCGTACCGCGGTAAATTGTGTTCTTTCGAAACCTTCAACGCTTCCGTAAAACGGTCGGCGCCATAGTTGGACGCGCCGATTGCGCGTACCTTGCCTTCTGCGATCAACTGCGCGAACGCTTCCAAGGTTTCGTGCAGCGGCACCGTGGCGTCGTCTTCGTGCGCTTGGTAGAGATCGATGTGGTCGGTTTGCAGGCGCTTGAGCGAACCCTCTACAGCTTGGCGAATATTCATTGGCGACAAGCCACGATGTTCGACCCACTTGGCCACCTTGGTGGCGATCACCACGCGGTTGCGCTTGCCGCTTTGCTTGAGCCAATTGCCGATGATGGTTTCCGATTCGCCACCGCGATTACCCGGCACCCACGCCGAATAGACATCCGCGGTATCGATAAGGTTGAAGCCGGCATCGACGAAGGCATCCAGCAGTTCGAACGAGCGTTGTTCATCCACACTCCAGCCGAATACGTTGCCGCCAAAGGCGAGCGGGGCGATGGAGAGGTCGGAGCGGCCCAGTTGACGCAATTGCATGGGGATATCCTCGGCAAGGAGTGAGCGAATGTACCGCCGTTCGGCGGCACATGATCCTTCCGAGTTGGGTGTCTACGCCGAGTAATCAAGCGCAGCAGGCGGAATCCCTTTTCTCGCAATGGATGGATAGCGGCAATTGCGCAACATCCACTTCGATGTGTTGCGCGGTCTGGCATCCGCAGGCCGGCGCATCGGGGCGCCAGTCCAATTTGTCGGGCATGACGTGGCCGTGCAGGAACAGCAGATCGATCCATGGCGAGCGCATGGCGGGTTCCCTGGTGGGGTTGGGCTGTGCTCAAGGTAATGGCGTGCGATGACCCGGAAAAGCGATATATTCGCAAGCCAGGTTTGAGGGATATTCAAGATGAGCCGGGTTCCACTCAGTCTTTTGCAGCAATTCGTGCAAGTGGCGCGACTGGGCAATCTGTCGCGCGCCGCCGCGCAGGCCAACCTCACCGTCAGTGCACTGAGCCATCAGATACGCCAGCTGGAAGAGCGCCTCGAGCGGCGCTTGTTCGAGCGAGGCCCACGTGGCGTCACGCTTACTGTCGAAGGTTGCGGCCTGCTCGAAGCCGTCGGCGAACATTTCGACGGCATCGAGCACGCACTGTTGCGCTATCGCGAGCGGCGTCATGACGCGCTTACCCTCAGTGCCAGTCCGGGCATTATTTCCAGTTGGCTCATGCCGCGTTTGCCGCGCCTGCTCGCCGCGCATCCGGAACTGGAACTCAATCTGCAGTCCAGTTCCGCCCTGGTGAATTTCGAGCGCGAAGCGGTGGATGCCGCCGTGCGTTACGGAAAAGGCGCATGGCAGGGACTGCGCAGCGAGCGACTATTCGGTGAGTGGATCGCACCGGTGGCAGCGCCGGAGTTGGTTGCGCGCATGGCCGGCGCGGACCCGCTCGATCTTGCGAGTTGGCCGCTACTTGGCGATCCCAATCCCAACAATCGCTGGAACGATTGGTTTGCTCATTACGGCGGCAAACTGCCGCGTCGATACGTGGCGCATGTGGATACGGTGGATGCGTTGCGACATGCGGCACTCGAAGGCCTTGGCGTGGCGCTTGGTCGCATGGTGACGTCGAAGTCGCTGATCGATGCAGGCAAGTTGGTGGTGCTGGGCGATCGCTATCTGCCCGTGCTCGAACCGGAAGCGTATTACCTCGTCTATCCGCCGCGCTCGGAAGATCATCGCGGCATGAGCACGTTCCGCGCATGGTTGCTTGAAGAGGCACAGACGTATTGCGGGCAGATGCCGCTACTGCAACGTGATGAGACGGTTGCATAACAGCTAGCCAACAGAAGTGCCGTGGTGACTGGAATCGAGACAACGATGTGGTTGCGTGTCGATCACGGATGACGACGCGTACACCTTCTACGTTTAAAATGTGATCGTTGGCCACTATGGGTCAGCGTGACATTCCATTCGCGGCACTCATAAGGATTCTCTATGCCAAGCACCGCCATCCTTGTCGACGGCGCTTTCTTCCTTGCTCGCTATCGCAAGGTGTGGGGTGACCGCGATGCCAACGACGCGCGTACCGTCGCCAAGACCGTCTTCGGTATGGCGCTCGAACATCTCAAGGCGCTGGATCGTCCGCGCGAGGCCTTGTATCGCATCTTTTTTTACGACTGCCCGCCGCTGGAGAAGGTGCTGGTCAAACCGATCAGTGGCGAGAGCATGGATTTCTCGCGTACCGGCGCAGCCGCGTTTCGTCGGGATCTGCACGATCAATTGCGCCGTCAACGCAAGATGGCGTTGCGACTCGGACGATTGGCCGATCGCGGCGAATGGAAGCTCAAGCATCAGGCTTACCAACAACTACGCGACGAATCCTTGTATTGGGATGAGCTGGGTGACGAGCATTTCGAGCCGGACATGCGCCAGACCCAGGTGGATATGAAGATCGGTATCGACATCGCCGCGCTGGCCTACAAGAAGCAGGTGGACCAGATCATCCTGATCGCTGGCGATGCCGATTTCATTCCGGCGGCGAAGCTGGCTCGCTATGAGGGTATCGATTTCATCCTCGACCCCATGTGGCAGGGCATTGCGCCGGATCTGCATGAGCATATCGATGGCCTGCAATCGGTCTGTCCGAGACCGTTCTGACGAATCGGATGGCGCCAAATGATCTGGCCTGTTCCAGAGGGGCGCAGAGAGGCGCTTATATGTGCGCGCCCAGGCGAATCGAGTGCGCAACCAACGTAAATTAAATGTAAAATGCCGACATACGCTGCACACGACCAGCGGCAGGCTGCCGCGGAATACCGTTGAGGAATCGTCATGAAGATCAGGCTCGCCTTCGGATTGTCCGCCGCCCTGTTGCTCGCTGGCGCGGTTCACGCGCAGCAAGCGGGGCAGGATCAGCCCACGGGCGACTTGGTGCCACCGACCAGCGCCAGCGATTTCACCGCCAGCCAGCTCGATGCGGTATTGGCCGGTTCCTGGCGCTCAGCCACCAACAAAGCGCGCGACGTGTATCGCCATCCCAAGGCCACGCTGCAGTTCTTTGGCTTGCAGCCGGATCAGACCGTGATCGAGATAACTCCCGGTGCGGGTTGGTATAGCGAAGTCCTCGCGCCGTTGCTGCGCGACAACGGCCATTACATCGCCGCCGTGACGGATAACAACGCGGAGGCGAAGCAGGACGTCGCCGCGTTGCGCGCCAAGTTTGCGGCCGATCCCACGGAGTACGCCAAAGCTGGCATCGCGACCTTCAATCCGCAGGCGCCGGTATTTGGCCCAGCAGGTTCGGCCGATATGGTGCTGACCTTCCGCAACGTGCACAACTGGGCCATGGCGGGCACGGCACAGGCGATGTTCAAGGCGTTTTATGCGGTACTCAAGCCCGGCGGTGTGCTGGGTGTGGTGGATCATCGCGCTGCGCCCGGCGCTACGCTCGATTCGGTGAAGAGCAGCGGTTACCTGCCGACGGATTACATCATCAAGCTCGCCACGGATGCCGGTTTCAAGTTGGACGGGCAGAGCGAAGTCAACGCCAATCCGAAAGACACCAAGGATTATCCGAAGGGTGTGTGGACCCTGCCGCCGACGTTGACACTCGGCGACCAGGACCGCGCCAAATACCTCGCGATCGGTGAATCCGATCGCATGACGCTGCGTTTCGTGAAGGCGGCGAAAGCATCGCCTGCCTCGTCGTCGAGTGCAGCGGCACACTGAGCTAGGTGATTTACCGCGAGCCATTGCTCCTCACCTCAACCCTCTCCCCGAAAGGGAGAGGAAGCGAGCGCAAAAAGCCATGCTCATTGCGCTGAACAAGCCGTTCGGTGTGCTGTGCCAATTCACGACCAACGACGGACGTCCGACTTTGGCCGACTATGTGCGGCAGAAGGACGTCTATCCAGCGGGTCGACTGGATCACGACAGCGAAGGTCTGCTGCTGCTTACCGACGATGGTGTGTTGGCGCACCGACTTACCGATCCGCGCCATAAGCAACCCAAGACGTATCTGGTGCAGGTCGATGGGGCGTTGAACGATGAAGCGTTGCAGGCGCTGTGCCGCGGCGTTGCCTTGAGCGATGGTCCGACATTGCCGGCCATCGCCGAGCATGTCGATGAGCCATCATGGCTGTGGCCGCGCGATCCGCCGGTACGCTTTCGTAAAAGCATTCCCACCAGTTGGATGTCGATCACCTTACGCGAAGGACGCAACCGGCAGATCCGGCGCATGACGGCGGCGGTGGGATTTCCAACCTTGCGGTTGATCCGCGTGCGCATCGGCGGTTATGCGCTGGACGAATTGCAGCCGGGCGAGACTCGCGTGCTCGCACCTTGAGGAAGTGGCGAACAAATAGGCGGTGCCCCTAGATCCCAAAGAATGCCGCAGCCGCAGCCGTGCTATTGGCAGCGGTAACCTCGACCGGCTCGCCACGATCGCGCGCGATTTCCTCGCAAATATGTTTCAGATACATCGGCTCGTTGCGCCGATGACTCGGTTGCGGCCGCACCGTGCGCGGCAACAGATAAGGCGCATCCGTTTCCACCATCAGCCGATTGGCGGGAATCTCGCGCACGAATTCGCGCAAGTGCGTGCCACGACGTTCGTCGCAGATCCAACCGGTAATGCCGATATGGCAATCCAGCGCGAGGTAATCGTGCAGCGCTTCGCGCGTATCGGTGAAGCAATGCACGACCGCCGCTGGCACCTTGTCGCGATAGCGTTTGAGCAGCGCAAGAAAATCCTGATGCGCATCGCGCTGATGCAGGAACAACGGTTTGCCGATGTCTACAGCAATCTGCAACTGGCGCTCGAATACGTGCAGCTGTACATCGCGCGGCGAGTAATTGCGGTTGTAGTCCAGGCCGGTTTCGCCCACCGCGCGCACTTCCGATGCGAGAGCCAGTTCGCGCAAACGCGCATCGGTCACGTCGGTGTAATCGATGGCGTGGTGCGGATGCACACCCGCCGTGGCGTGCAGCATGCCGGGATGGGCGCGCGCCAGGTCCAGTGCGTGTTCGCTACCAGCGTGTGACGCGCCGGTGACAATCATTTGTATCACCCCATGCGCCCGAGCACGGTCCAAAACGGCATCGAAATCGTGCCGGAAGGATTCATGGGTGAGGTTGGCCCCGATATCGATGAGCTGCATGGAGAACCCTTTTAAAGTTCTTATTGTCCCATCCATGTACCTTACCGCCCAGTCGCAGCATGAACGGCCGGTCACACTACGAGAAGGCGCCGCCTGACAAGGCTCGCCAGCCGCTTCACGGTTGTGTTACGAATGGGATTCGCCTGTTCGATGCGTGGGGACGCCGGGCGGGCCGGGCGTGTTTTGAGATGTTAGTCACGAGCGGGGTGCAGTATGTCGGCAGTCGTAAGGCCGGCGTCCGTTGGGGCGATAAAGGCCACGGATGACCATGAACAGGCAGTGTGCGCGCTGCTGGTGGCGCGTGGGCGCCTGAAAGACAACGATCTGGTGCGTGCCCGGCGCCTGCATGAAGAAGCGCCGGAAGGCACGCTCACCACCCTGCTTGCGCGCTTGGGCCTGGTTTCCGAGCGCGATCTCGCCGAAGCCTGGGCCGAGCGTCTTCATGCGCCTTTGCTGGCAGCACGCGATGCACCGGAACTGCCGCCTGCCGACGTGGATATCTCTGTCCGCTTCCTCAAGCAGCAACATATCGTGCCCGTGCGTTCGGGTGAGGATGGGGTCACTTTGTTGGTGGCCGATCCGGCCGATCCCTATCCGCTTCAGGCAGTGCGCCTTGCATGTGGCAAACCCGTCTTGCTCTGCATCGGCTTGCGCTCGGAAATCGATGACCTGATCGAACGTTATTACGGCCAAGGTCGTTCCGCGATGGGCACCATCGTGGAAAACCTCGACGGCAGCGCGGCCGAAGAGGATGACGTGGAACATTTGCGCGACCTCGCGTCCGAGGCGCCGGTGATCCGCCTGGTCAACCTGATCCTGCAGCGCGCGGTGGAACAGCGTGCATCCGACGTGCATATCGAGCCGTTCGAGAATCGCCTGAAAGTGCGCTACCGCATCGATGGCGTGCTGCACGAAGTGGAAGCCCCGCCTTCCAGTTCCACCGCCGCGGTGATCAGCCGCGTGAAGATCATGGCCAAGCTCAATATCGCCGAGCGCCGCCTGCCGCAGGACGGCCGCATTCAGTTGCGCGTGCAAGGCAAGGAGCTTGACCTGCGCGTCTCCACCGTACCGACCAGCTTCGGTGAATCGGTGGTGATGCGTATCCTCGATCGCGAGACGGTAGTGTTCGATTTCGCGTCGCTGGGTTTCACCGAGAACTTCCGTGAACGTTTTGTGGAGGTGCTGCAGCGGCCGCATGGCATCCTGCTGGTTACGGGCCCCACCGGTTCGGGCAAGACCACCACGCTGTACACCGCGCTGTCGAAGATCAACACGCCGGGCGTGAAGATCATCACCGTCGAAGATCCCGTCGAATATCAGCTCGAAGGCATCAACCAGATACAGGTGAAGCCGCAGATCGGTCTGGACTTCGCCAATGCGCTGCGCTCGATCATGCGCCAGGACCCGGACGTGATCATGATCGGCGAAATGCGCGATCTGGAAACTTGCCGCATCGCGATCCAGTCCGCTCTTACAGGTCACTTGGTGTTGTCCACGCTGCACACCAACAGCGCAGCGGGTGGCGTGACGCGCATGCTCGATATGGGCGTGGAAGATTACCTGCTCGGTTCCACCGTCAACGGCATTCTCGCGCAACGACTTGTACGCCGCCTGGATCCGGAAACCGCAATCCCTTACGAAGCGCCGCCCGAAGTCGTCAAGGAATTCGAGCTGGAAAAATACACCGACGAGCGACCGATCCGTTTGTGGAAACCCGGCACCAGCACGACCAATCCCACCGGCTATCGCGGCCGCCGCGCCATCATGGAATTTCTGGTGATGAGCGATCCGCTGCGTCGACTCGTCATGCAGCGCGCCGATGCGGGTGAGGTCGAACGACAGGCGCGCTTAGAAGGCATGCGCACGATGTACGAAGACGGCATCGCCAAAGCGGTGGCAGGCATCACCACCATCGAGGAGGTGTTGCGTGTTACGCAGGAAGGATGATGCCACCTTCACCCCCTCTCCCCTCCGGGGAGAGGGCCGGGGTGAGGGGCGGCTCTTGCGAAAGACTTTCATCGAAGCGAGCTTCGATGGGTGTTCGCGCAAGATTGGCCCCCTCACCTCAATCCTCTCCCCAGAGGGGAGAGGAAGCGAATGCAAAGAGCGATTCTTGGTATGAGCCAATTCCGCTACCGCGCGGTGAGTGCCGCTGGCGAAATCCTGCAAGGACAGATGGAGGCGGCCAGTCTCGATGAAGTGATCGTGCGTCTGCAGGATCAGGGCCACACGCCGTTGGAAGCCAAACCTGCCGATGCGGCAGGCGAGGGCACTGGTCTTGCGGGCTTGTTCAAGCGCGGTCCGTTCAATGGCGATCAGCTGGCGCAGTTCACGCATCAGCTGGCGACTTTGCTTGGAGCGGGCCAGCCGCTGGATCGCGCGCTGGGCATCCTTATGGATCTGCCTGAAGGTGAGCACGCAAAGAAGCTGATCGAACGCGTGCGCGACCGCGTGCGCGGCGGTACACCGCTGTCGCAAGCGTTGGACGAAGAACACGGTGTCTTTCCAAAACTCTACGTCGCGCTGGTACGCGCCGGTGAAGTCGGCGGATCGCTCGAAGACACACTGCGCCGTCTCGCCGATTATCTTGAGCGCACACAGCAACTGCGCGGCAGCATCATCAACGCACTGATCTATCCGGCTTTCCTGATGGTCGGCGTGCTCGGTTCGCTGCTATTGCTGCTTACCTATGTGGTGCCGCAATTCGTGCCGATCTTCCAGGACATGCAGGTGCCTATCCCGTGGATCACCCGCGCGGTGCTGGCATTGGGAACCACCTTGCAGGATTGGTGGTGGTTGATCCTGATCGTGGTGATCGGCGGCGTTTTCGTTTGGCGCGCACGCATGCGCGATCCCGCCTTGCGTCTCGCCTGGCATGAGCGGCTGCTGAAGATGCGCATGGTCGGCCCGTTGTTACTGAAAGTGGAAACCGCGCGTTTGGCGCGCACGCTCGGCACGCTGGTGAAAAACGGCGTGCCATTGCTGTCGGCATTGAGCATCGCGCGCATGGTGACCTCCAATCGCGCCTTGGACGAATCCTTGGTTCAGGCCACCGAGATGGTCAAAGGCGGCAACGGTCTGAGCCTTGCGCTGTCCCATTCGCAACGTTTTCCACGCTTGGCGATCCAGATGGTGCAGGTGGGCGAAGAAGCAGGCCAGCTCGACACCATGCTGCTGAAAGTGGCCGATACCTTCGAGCTGGAAAGCCGGCGTTCCATCGATCGCCTGCTGGCCGCGTTGGTGCCTGCACTGACTATCGTCATGACGTTCTTCGTGGCCATCATCATGTCGGCAATCCTGCTGCCTCTGCTCAGTCTTACCAGCAACATCCAGTGATTGCTGTTGTCCGATTTATGTATCCCCTGTTCCACGCCTAAGAAACGGAGAAACCAGCCCATGCAGTACAGATATTCCCGAACTCGGTCCCTGCGTCATCCTCACCGCAGCGCCGGCTTCACCCTGCTGGAAATGCTGGCGGTGATCGTGCTGATCGGCATCGTCGGCGCCATCGTGGTACGCCAGGTCGGCAGCAGCGTGGACAAGGGCAAGTACGGCGCCGGCAAGGCGCAGCTCACCACCTTGAGCCAGGCGATCGACAGCTATGCGTTGGATAACGGTTCGCCACCAGCGCAGCTGGAAGACCTCGCTGCCAAGCCCGCCAACGCGAACAACTGGCAGGGACCTTACGTAAAGCCTTCGCAGCTGAAGGACCCGTGGGGTCATGAGTTTGGCTACAAGTATCCCGGTGAACACGGCAACTACGACCTGATCTTCTACGGCCAGGACGGTAAGCCGGGTGGTGATGGCTACAACGCCGACGTGGGTAACTGGCAGTGAAAAGCCGGGGATCGGTCATGCGCGTCGGCAAAGGGGGCGAAGCACTATCGCCTTCGGCCGTCGCGTTTGCACGATCCCCATCGCGGCGCGGTATGCGCGCCTTCACCTTGCTCGAAATGCTCGCCGTCATCATTTTGATTGGCATCGCGGCCGCCGCCGTGTCCATTTCGGTGGCACATGGTTTGGCCAGTGCGCGTATCAATGCCGCCGCCGGGGAACTTGCCGCGTCCCTGCGCGCAACGCGGACGCAAGCGATCGTGCATGGTCAGCAACGGGTTTTTCAGGTCGATATACGTCAGGATATTTATCGCGGTGCGGATCAGCGCGATGTGCGTTTGCCCAAAGGTTTGGAGCTGTCGGTAACAAGTGCGGCTAACGACCAGACGGGTGGCGACATTGCGCGCATCCGCTTTTTCCCCGACGGTAGCTCGACCGGTGGCCGCATCACTTTACGCAGCGGCCAGCGCGAGTGGCACGTCAACGTGTCATGGCTTACCGGTGCGATCAGCGTGTTCGACACGGCAGCGCATACATGAACGCGTCGCGTCGCCACGCATATGGTTTCAGTCTGCTGGAAGTCATTGCGGCGATCCTGTTGCTGGCGATCACCTTTGCCGCTTTGATGGAAGTGGCAGGCGGTTCGATCCGTCTTTCGCAGAACGCCGCCGAACACAGCCAGGCGGCACTGTGGGCGCGAACGCTGCTGGATACGCGCTTCGCGCTCGATCCCATCCAGCCCGGCGTGAGTGAAGGGCATTTCGACGATCGTTATCGCTGGCGCTTGCAAGTAACACCGTGGCAGGCGCCTGGCGTTACGCCGGCCGCGAACGCCAACGCCATGCAGATGTTTCGGCTTGACCTGGATGTGTCATGGGGCTCGGCACCGTTCGAGCACACGGCGCGTTTCAGCACGCTGCGCATCGGCAGCAACACATCTGCAGTGCCCGGACCATGAAACACGCCGCAGGTTTTACCTTGATTGAAGTGCTTGGCGCGATGGCGCTGCTGGCGCTATTGCTGCTGGGCGTGTACTCCGGTGTTCGCACCGCCACGCACACGGTGCAGGTGGGCACGGTGAAGATCGAGCAGCTCGATGAAGTGCGATCCGCGCAGCAGTTCCTGCGCCGTGAATTGGCGCAAGCGATGGCGCAGGCGATCGCGCACGACGACAGTGGCAACAATATTTATTTTGTCGGTAGCGACAATGAAATGCGTTTTGTCGCACCCTTGCCCGGTTACCTCGGCAAGATGGGGCCGCAATTGATCCAGATAAAACTGGTGCCCGGCGATAAGAGTGAGCGGCTCGAAGCGAGTCTTGCCATTCTGCCGCCGGATGGCAGCGCGCCCAAGCCGCTTGGCGATCCGCAGGTGCTGGTCGATGGCATCACCGGTGGCGGCTTCAGCTATCGCGGCGTGAATCAACAAGGCCAGCCGATGGATTGGCAAAGCGATTGGAAATACAGCAACAACATGCCAAACGTGGTCACCATCAAGCTCGCGCTTGAGAACGGGCGCGAGTGGCCGCTGATGAGTGCGCCGTTGCGTGTGAATGCAGCGGCGACGCAAGGCCCCGGCAATCTGCTGCGTGGTCTGCGCGGACCGGGAGTCGGGCCATGAAGCGCCGGCAAAGTGGCGTCGCGCTGTTGGTAGTGATGTGGGCGTGCACGCTGCTCGCCATCCTGCTGGGCGGTTATGCGGTGCTGGCGCATACCGAAGGTTTGCAATCCAGTTTTCAGTTTCAGCAAACCCGCGCGCACTACGCCGCCGAAGCGGGCGTGATGCGTGCCATCTATGCGTTGCAGGCGCCGAATATCGCCGATCGCTGGACGGCCGACGGGCGCATCTATCCGTTCGCCTACGATGACGCGAAGGTGGGGGTCTCGGTGATCTCCGAAAGCGGCAAAGTGGATCTCAATGCCGCCACGCCCGATGTACTGGCCAGTCTCTTTCGTGCTGCCGGCGTCGATCCCGTGCGCGCCGCCACACTGTCGCAGGCCGTGATCGACTGGCGCAGCTTTGCGATCTCCCAGCAACAGGGTGCACAGCGCACCGCAGCCTATACGGCGGCCGGGCGCGATTACGGCCCGCGTAACGGTCCGTTCGCCAGCGTCGAGGAATTGCAGATGGTGCTGGGCATGGACCCGGGTTTGTACGAAACCATTGCGCCGGATGTCACCATCTGGTCCGGACGATCCAGCCCTGACGCGACGACCGCGCCGCTGCTGGCTTTGGCGTCACTGCCCGGCATGGACCTACAGCACGCCGCGGCGGCCATCGCCACCCGGTCCGCTGCCACCGCCGGCAATCCGGCCACGGGGCTGGTCGCCAACAATGGCATCACGCATAGTATTCGTTCAGAGGCCGTGCTTGCCGATGGAACGCGCGCGGTATTGCGCGCCACGGTACGCTTGCAGGGATTTCGGCCCGGCTCGCAAGCTTTTGCGGTGCTGCGCTGGCAAGAGGGAGATGGGGAGTGAATTCCGCTACGCAGACACTGCGACCGCAGATCGATCGCGCACGCCGCGCATGGCGCGGCTCACCTTTGCCGGGCTTCCTGGCCTGGTGGAGCGGCGAGTTGCGCGCCTTGCTACCGGTGCGATGGCAGGCGTTTTTCAGCGGCGGCAACGTGTGGTGCCTGCTGCGTCATGAAGACGGCGAGTGGCGCGTGCGGCGCAGCGGGCACGGGGAAACCTCGCTGCCCTGGAGCGATGCGCTGGATGCCCCCGCGCAACAGGCCATGCTGGGCGCGGCCGTCTCCGGTATAGATCGCCAGGATCTGCGCCTCGCCCTGTGCCTGCCGCAGGATGCCGCGTTGCGCCGGCGCCTGCTGTTGCCGGAAGCTGCGCGCGACAACTTGCGTCAGATCGGCGCGTTCGAAATGGATCGGCAGACGCCGTTCCGCACCGAGCAGGTGTACTACGACCTGCGTGAACTGCCCGGCCCCGCACCTGCAGGCCGTATTTCTGCCGAACTGGTCGCCGCACCGCGTGTGGCCGTCGATGCAAAGCTAGAACACTTGCGTAATGCTGGCATCGCCATCGACGCGGTCGATCTGTGCGATGGCAATACACGGCTCGGCGTAAATCTGCTGCCGCCAGAGATGGCGCGCGTGCATCGCGATCCACGGCGCCGGCTCAATCTCGCGCTGGTGGCAGCAGCGGTTGCGCTGTTGCTGCTTTGTCTGGGTCAATGGCTGCACAACCGTCAGGATGCATTGGCTGCCATGCAAGCCCAGGTCGACGACATGCGCGGCGACGCGCAGAAGATCGCCAGTCTGCGCAAGCAACTCGAAGACAGCTCCGGAGCAGCCGGCTTTCTCGCCAAGCGCAAGACGGACTCCATTGCCGTCGTCGATGTGCTGCAGGATCTGACCACACGCATTCCCGACGACACCTGGCTGGAACGCTTTACGGTCGACAGCAACGGCCACATCGGCATCCAGGGACAAAGCGCCAAGGCCGCACCGCTGATCGATGCTTTGCAGAGCAGCAAGCTGATCACGGGCGCGAACTTTCAGGGCGTGATCCAGCGTGATCCGGCAACCAACAAGGAGCGGTTCTACATGGATGCGCAATTGCGCATGCCCGCGGCTACCAAGCCTGCGACGAGCAGCAGCGCAGGAGCGACGCGATGAAGCTCCGGCCGATGAAACCTCTTGAAAGCCGCATCGCTGCCATCGGGTTGCTGATGCTGGTTCTGCTGCTGGCGTATTTCGTGTTGCTGCATTGGTGGTTCGTGGCACCACTGCGTGATATCGATAGCCAGATGGACGATCTGCGCGACACGCAGAGCCGTTTCGCTGCGGCAATCGCCGAGAAGCCGCAATTGCAAAAGCGTCTCGCCGACTTGGGCCATGAGTCGGCCGACAGCAGCACCTTTCTGCCCGAAACCGATCCCAATGCCGCAGCAGCCAGTTTGATGCAGCGCGTGGTCGATGACGCGGCGGCGCACGCCCAGGAAGGCAGCTGCGAAGTCAGCCAGAAGATGCCGGTACCCAACCCTCCGGCCTCGCCGGGCGACCCCTATCGCAAGGTCGTGGTGAGCATCAGTCTGCACTGCGATATGCAGCCGTTGATTGGATTGTTGTACACGCTGGAAAAAAGCAAGCCGTACTTGTTCGTGCAGGACTTCAGCGTCTATCGCAATCCGCTGTTGACCATGCAGAAGACCGGCACTGCACCACTTGAAGTGCAGTTCACGCTGGGTGGTTACGTGCATGCCGCCGCCAATGCTGGGTCCAGCACCAACGGTGGCAATGCATCGTCGGGGGATGAGTCGCCATGAACGCTGCCGCACAACGTCGACTCACGCCGGTATGCGCCGCGGTCGTTGCCGTATTCGGCATTCTGCTTTTATCGCTGTTGTTCGGCGTAGGTCGTGGCGTGCAGTGGGATCCGCCGCGCGTTACGCCATCGCTGCCGACACCGCACAGTGTCATCTTGCCTTCGCCGCCTGTGCTGGACAGCTACGCGCAAGTCTGGGAGCACCCTTTGTTCAGCAGCGATCGCAAACCGATCGTGAGCAACGGCAGCAGCGAAGGCGTGAGCCTGGGCGATCTGCAATTGACCGGCGTGATCCTCACACCGACGCTGCACATAGCGTTGCTCGGGCCCACGCATGACAGTAAAGGTGACGAAAGCCAACAAGTGCGCGTGCGCGAGGGCGCAAGCCTGCCCGACGGCAACTGGAAACTGATCAAGGTGCTTCCGCGTTCGGCGATTTTCGCTTCATCCAGCGGACGCACGGAACTCAAGCTGCCTGCGGGCGCTCCGATAGATCAGGCCGCGGCGAGCGCGCCAGCAGACGCTATACCCATGAACGGACCGCCGGGGTCGGGCATGTCGATGCAAAGCCACGCCATGCCACCACCGCCCGTCGCACCCATGTCGCCGAACGACGCACAGTCACAACGATTGCAAAAGCTCAGGGCCGCCATTCTTAAGCAGCGTTCCCAGCAATCCGGTAACGCTCAAGGAGAACATTGATTCATGTCACACAAGCGCATGCAACTTTACCGACGCAACGGCCTGCAAATAGGCGCGATCGCGCTTGCGGTCTTCCTGGGCGGTTGCGCGGACAACAAGCCGCTGGTCAAGCCGGATCTTTCGTTGGAACGCGAGGCGATAGCCGGCACTGAAAAGCCCGCGCCACAACCACAAACGCTGAACACCAATCTGGGCAACGCTCCTACTGCACCGTCCGTGGCCAGCATCAGTACGGGCACCGGCCAGTTCGTGCGACCCACCGCACTTTCAACGCCGCGTCCGGGTGCTGCTGGCAGCGGGGCGGTTACCTTCAATTTCGAAAACCAGCCGGTGCAGGCAGTGGTCAAGGCAATCCTTGGCGATCTGTTGCAGCAGAACTACACCATCGTGCCGGGCGTGCAAGGCAATATTTCCTTCTCCACCTCCGAGCCGGTGGACAGCAGCCAGGCCATGCCGATCCTGGAGACGCTGCTTTCATGGACGCATAACGCCTTGATCAAGACCGACGGCCGCTACGTCGTGATGCCGGAAAAGGATGCGGTGCAAGGCAATGTCGCGCCCAGCCTTGGTGCGGTTGCGCCTGCTGGCGGTTTGCAGGCACGCCTGTTTCCGCTGCATTACATCGCCGCCGACCAGATGCAGAAGCTGCTGAAGCCATTCGCGCGCGCCGATTCGATCTTGCTGGTCGACAATGCACGCAACGTCATCGTGGTGGCGGGTACACCCGATGAGCTTGCCAATTACGATCGCACCGTTCGCACGTTCGATGTGGATTGGCTGCGTGGCATGTCGGTGGGCGTGTTCAATCTGCAGCACGCCACGGTCGATGATCTGATGCCGCAGCTCGACACCATGTTCGGAACCAAGGGCGATACGCCGCTGGCCGGCATGCTGCGCTTCATTCCGATCAAGCGCACTAACGCGCTGGTGGTAATCAGCACGCAGCCTAACTATCTCAACGAGGTCGGCGACTGGATCGCCAAGATCGATCTGGGCGGTGGCAACGAGCCGCAGCTTTACGTTTACGACGTGCGCAATATCGGCGCATCCGATCTCGCGCATTATCTGGCGCAGATCTACACGGATAACGCCGGCGGTGGCGGCAGCGACCGTGGCGGCAGCGTTGCGCCGGGTGCAGGCGGCGCGACCACGCTGGGCGTTGGCAACAACGCCAGCGGTTCGGCCAGCGGCATGGGCAGCACGGCAGGCAGCTTCGGCAGTTCCACCACGGGCGGCCTTTCCAGCGGCGTAGGCAGCTCCAGCGGTATTGGTGGCAGCTCCAGTGGTTTCGGCGGTAGCTCTACGGGTATCGGCAGCAGTTCCAGTGGTATCGGTAGCAGCTCCGGTGGCATCGGTGGCAGCACCGGTGTCAATGGCGTGGGGATGAACGGCGGCCTGTCCAGCAATGCGAATCAGGAGCAAGGCTACAGCTCCAAAGACGGCAGCATCCGCATCAGTTCCGTGGATGCCAATAACCAGTTGCTGGTGCGTGCGCGTCCGGCACAGTGGGAGGAGATTCTTGGCGCCATCAAGCAGCTCGACGTGCCTCCTTTGCAGGTGCAGATCGAGACACGCGTGTTCGAGGTGGATCTGACGGGCGACCTTGAGTTTGGCGTGCAGTGGTATCTGCAAGGGTTAGCCGGTGGTTCGACCAATTCCGATGGCGGCTTCACGCCAGGCAATCCGGAAGCGCATCGCATGATCGGCTTGGGCGGCGGCATAGGCGCGAACAGCAATTCAACCACTTCCTATGGCGGGCAGCCGTTCTTCTATTCGTTCCTGAGTTCGAACGGAAAATTCCAGGTAGCCCTGAACGCGCTGGAAAGCAGCACCAATACCAAGACGTTGTCGGCGCCTTCGCTGGTCGTACTCAACAATCAGGTGGCGCATATCCAGGTGGGCGATCAAATCCCAGTCAACCAGACCTATTACACCGGGCTGGGAACCACCTCCACGGCAACGACGGTGGGCCAGGTGGAATACATTCCCACCGGCATTATTCTCGACGTGCAGCCGCGCGTGAATCCGGGTGGGCTGATCTATCTCAATATCGATCAGCAAGTCAGCAGTACCTCTGGTGCCGCCAACAGCCAGGGCAACTTCACGATCCAACAGCGCCAGGTCGCCACCCAGCTTGGCGTGCAGAATGGCCAGACCGTGCTGCTTGGCGGCTTGATCCAGCAGACAAACGCGGATAACGGTCAGGGCGTGCCGTTCTTGAGCGATATTCCCGTCTTGGGCAAGCTGTTCGGCTCAACGGGCAAGACCAAGAGTCGCACCGAACTGATCGTGCTGATTACGCCGCGTGTGATTACCAATAGCGAAGACGCCAAGCAAATTACGGACGACTACCAGAACGGGTTCGAATCGCTGGCACCCCTGCGTAATCATCCTGCATCGGCGGCCGGATCGCAGAGTACAACCGCGGCATCCCTGCTCAAGCAGTAATCCTTTGGCCATGCATGCCTTTCGTTGAGGCATGCATGGCGCCGGTGGGCGGCTTTGCGCTCGCCCACTATCATCGTGTGCATGAATGTGCCGATGTTTCCGATTACTCCGTTGTTGCCCGATATCCGTGCCTCGCTGGCCTCGCGGCCGCGCCTGGTGCTTGAGGCGCCGCCCGGAGCCGGCAAGACCACCCAGGTGCCGCTCGCTTTGCGAGACGAAGCATGGCTAAGTGGCAAGAAGATCGTGATGCTCGAGCCACGTCGTATCGCGGCGCGCGCAGCAGCGCAATTCATGTCGCAACAGTTGGGTGAAGCGGTCGGGCAGAGTGTCGGTTATCGCATTCGCTTCGAGTCGAAAATCAGCGCGGCGACGCGCATCGAAGTCGTTACCGAAGGCATCCTCACGCGCCTGATTCAGGATGACCCCGAGCTTTCGGGCATCGGCGCCATTCTCTTCGACGAATTCCACGAACGACATATGGCCGGCGATCTCGGTGCGGCGTTGGCGTTGGATATACAAACGAACCTACGCCCCGATCTGCGCATCCTGGTGATGTCCGCCACGCTCGATGGCGAGCGCATCGCACAGTGGCTCGACGCGCCGCGCATCAGCAGCCCGGGTCGCAGTTTTCCCGTGCGCATCGATTATCCGCCGGCACGCACGCAAGAAAGCGTCGAGCATCATTTGGCGCGTGTGACCCGTCAGGCGCTCGATGAAAGTACGGGCGACGTGTTGGCGTTCCTGCCTGGACGACGTGAGATCGCACGCGTGCAAAGCATGCTTGCGCAGACGCTGCAGCGCGATGACGTGGAAACCGTCGCCCTGCACGGTGAGCTGTCGCTCGCCGAGCAGCAGTTGGCACTAGCGCCAGCAGAAGCGGGCACGCGACGCATCGTGTTGGCAACCAATGTCGCCGAATCCAGCGTCACGCTGCCCGGCATTCGCGTGGTGATCGACACAGGCCTGGCGCGTGAGCCGCGCTTCGATCCCAACTCCGGTTTCACTCGTCTGGAAACCGTGACGATTTCGCAGGCATCGGCCGACCAGCGCGCAGGCCGCGCGGGGCGCGTGGCGGAAGGCACGGCGTACCGGCTCTGGCCGCAAAGCCGTCGATTGGATCCAGCGCGCACCGCGGAAATCACACAGGCCGAATTGTCGGGGCTCGCACTGGAACTAGCGGCGTGGGGCAGCGTCGAACTGCCGTGGCTCGATCCGCCGCCAAGCGGCGCGCTGGCGCAAGCGCGCGAGTTGCTGACTCGGCTCGGCGCCATCGATGCGCAGCAACGCATAACACCGCTCGGCCGCCGCATGCTTGAACTAGGCGCGACACCGCGCCTTGGCGCCGCAGCATTGCGCGCGCCTGAAACCTTGCACGCGCTTATTGCCGATCTACTTGCTTTGATGGAAGCGCGCTCCCCGTTGCGTGGAGAACAATCACGCAGCGACGATTTCCGCATACGCGTCGCCGCACTACACGCGTGGCGCGACCGACGCAGCGCGACAGGACACAACAGTGGCGCCGATGCGGGCGCGCTTGCCGCAATCGAGCAGGCAAGCAAGGGCTGGCGTCGGCGTCTGGATGTGCGAAGCGCGGCGAGCGGCGTGCCGCACAGTCATGCGGTCGGCGATTTGCTGCTGCACGCGTTCCCCGATCGCATCGCGCGCCAGGACGAAAATAATCCCTTGCGCTACACCCTAGCCAATGGACGTGGTGCGCGTTTGCACGAGCAGACCGCGCTGATGGGAGAGCCGTGGCTGGTGGTGTTGGACTTGCGCTATGAAACGCGCGACAGCCTCATTCTGGCCGCCGCGCCGTTCGATCCACGCGTGCTGGAGAACGACTACCCCGAGCAATTCCAGCGCATCCGTAACGTGCGATGGAACGAGGAGCGCGCCGCCGTCGAAACGTTCGAAGAACGACGTTTTGCAGCGATTGTGCTCGAACGACGCAGCGTCCCTGTGCAAGCGGAAGATGCCGTGCCGGCCTTACTGTCTGCCATCCGCAACCGTGGCCTGGATGCATTGCCCTGGAGCGAATCGGCACGACGCCTGCGGCTGCGCATGCAATCGCTCGGCGAGTGGATGCCGGACCTTGGCTTGCCGGATGTGTCCGATGCACGTCTGCTCGATACCTTGGAGAGTTGGTTGGCGCCTTATCTGCAAGGCAAGCGCAAACTCGATGCGTTATCGCCTGACGATCTTTCGCAAGCGCTCGCTACGCGGTTCGACTACGAACAACGCAAGCAGCTCGACGCACACGTGCCCGACAGCTTGACGGTGCCCAGTGGCCAAGTGCGAAGACTCGAATACAGCCCCGGCGAGCCGCCCGTGCTGGCGGTGAAACTGCAAGAACTATTCGGTCTTGCCGATACACCGCGCGTAGCAGGCGGCCGCGTTCCGGTCACGCTGCATTTGTTGTCGCCCGCCGGGCGCCCGATCCAGGTAACGCAAGATTTGAAAGGCTTCTGGGAGCGCACGTATCCCGAAGTGAAGAAGGAACTGAAGGGCCGCTATCCCAAACACCCGTGGCCCGATGATCCGTGGACGGCAACGCCAACGCATCGTGCCAAACCACGCGGCACATGATCCTCTGTCGCTTACGTTGTCGCCGCAACGTGTCCTGTTGGTAAAGGCATGCACCCAATACCCACCAGCGTTGTGCGCACTGCATCTTCGATCGGGGTGTAAGGACGGTGACCGAGGAACGCAACGAGCTTGCTGTCATCCAGTTGAGCCGGTGATTTCCACAGATAACGCATCTTGCGCATTTCGCGCAGCGTTTCCACGAACGGCGAGAGAAAAGCCGTCATCCACCATGGAAAGCGCCGCAATGCGATACGCGGATTGTTTGCAGCATGGCGTACCGCCTCGACCATCCCGTGGCCGTCCAGCCAGTAACCGCCGAAGTTGAAGGCGTCGAAATCGGCCAGGTCGTGTTCGCGATCGAGCAGAAGCGCCATCGCTTCGCCGACATCCGGCAGATAGGCCCACGCGTGACCGATATCGTAGTCGCCGGGATAGCGCAACACGTTCACCGGCTTGTTCGGTTGCACCAGCCCTTGCGAGAACCACGCGTTGCCAGCGCGCGGCCCGATGAAATCGCCGCAACGTAGAATCAATGTACGCACGCCGAAATGTTTTGCGGAAGCGAGGCGGCGTTCCATCTCCGTGCGGATTTCGCCTTTGCGTGTGATGGGGTGTTGGGGCGAGTCCTCGCGCAGTAGCGGAAATGCGTCCGGCCCGAAGTTGTAGATCGTGCCGGGCAAAACGATGCGCGCGTGCTCTACCTTGGCCGCTTCGATCGTGTTGTCCAACATCGGCAATACAACCTTGTCCCAGCCTCGATAGCCGGGCGGATTGACGGCATGCACGATGACTTGCACGCCCTTGGCCGCGCCAAGCACATCGGCAGCATGCATGGCATCGCCCTTGATCCAGATGACGCCCTGGGCGTCGCGCTCCGCAGGTGGCGTGCGCACCAGGGCGCGTACCTGCCAGCCGTGACGTTTCAATGCCAGGCACGCCTCGCGGCCGATGCCGCCGTTGGCGCCAATCACGAATGCCACCTTCGATGTGTTCATGACGTTGCTCTCCGTTGGGTTGAACAAAGTCTGGGCGCCGCGTTGATAAAAGAAAATTGCCTAATAATATTGATCTGATATACAAATATGTATGGCCAAGACAGAGCCCAACTGGGAGTTATATCGATCCTTCCTCGCGGTTATGCGCGAGGGAAGCCTCTCCGGCGCGGCTCGTATGCTGGGCATGACTCAACCCAGTCTGGGGCGGCACGTGCGCGAGCTGGAGGAAACACTGGGCGTACCGCTGTTTGCCCGTTCGCCGCTGGGTTTGTCGCCTACCGACGTGGCACATGAGTTGGTGCCGCATGCGCAAGCAATGGCTTCGGCATCGTCGGCTTTGCACCGTGCGGCGACGACGCGAAAGGGCGTGATCGCCGGCGTGGTGCGCATTACCGCCAGCGAAGTCATTGGCGCTGAAGTATTGCCGCCGATTCTCGCTGCATTCCGGCAACAGCATCCGGGCATCGTGATCGAGCTGTCGTTATCCAACCAGGCCGAAGATCTGCTGCGACGCGATGCCGATATCGCCATCCGCATGGTCCGGCCTACGCAAGATGCGCTAGTGGCGCGACATGTGGGCAAGATCACGCTGGGCTTCTTTGCACATAAGCGGTATCTCGAATCGAACGGGAGGCCGAGAACGATAGCGGATCTCGCCGGGCATGCTTTGATCGGTTTCGACCATGAAACGGCTTACATTCGCAGCATGCGTCCGGCCGACATGCCCTACACGCGAGAACACTTCGCGCTGCGCACGGATAGCGATCTCGCCGCACTGGCTGCCATCCGCGCTGGTTATGGCATTGGCATCTGTCAGGTGGGGCTTGGGCGTCGTGATCCGATGCTGGTACATCTGTTTGGCGATAGCTTTGCATTACAGATGGATGCGTGGGTAGTCATGCACGAAGACTTGCGCCGAAGCGTGCGCACGCGTGCGTTGTACGACCACCTTGCTGCGGCAATGGGTGATTACGCGCAGCTTCCTGTTAGCAGAGTGCGCGTGCGAAAGCGGTGAGAAGAAAGGCGGTTCACACTTGTGCCTTGAAGGTCTTCCCGAGCGTCTCACCTCGGCCGACATAGTGCCGAAACACGTAGAACAGCGGCGAATAGCGGGTCGGATCGATATGTTGCGTACCAGGCACAACGATGTCGGCATGTGCATGCACGTGCAGCACTTCCAGCTCGATGATGGCGAAACCACCCGCGTTGCCGCGCCAGTCATCCAAGGGACGATCCGCGTGATGGGTCACGCGCGACTCAAGCTGCAGTGGACATTCGGCAATGCGCGGCGCGGCCACCTTGATGGAAGGAAGCGCGTGAAAGCCCGCTAGTGCGAACTTGTCGGCTTCGTGACGATAGCCAGCTTCATGCTTCCACGTCGGCACCGGATCGCGACCGCTGGTGGGCGCGATGCGTTCTACCGCCGCATGCATCGAATCAGCTGCGAGATTCAGCACGCATTCCCGCTCGCGCAGGAGGTTGACCAATCCCTGTCCGCCACCACTAAGGCCAATGACGACGCGGTCGGCCAAGGCCCAGGCCGAAGACATCGGCGTGATATTGGCGGAGCCATCTTCGTTGCGTGTGGTGATCAGCACCACCGGCGTCCCGAAATACAGGATCGGCGGGCGGATGGTGAGTGTGTCGGGTGCGTGTCGAATGTTCATGCCGCCAGTGTGGCGATGCGGTCGGTGGCGATGTTTCGCCGGACAACGAAGCGTTTGGACTCCAATCACCATTAGACTGCGCGCATGACCGACGTAAGCCCGCTCAGTCGCTACCAACTTGCCGAGCTAGGCGCGTTGCTGGCGGAACCAGCTCGAGCCGCGATCCTGCTTGCGTTGATGGATGGCACCACGCGTCCTGCAGGGGAGCTGGCGCGCATCGCGGGCGTCGGTGCGGCGACCGCCAGTGCACACCTCAAGCGTTTGCTCGATGGCGGTTTGCTTGGTGTGCACGAGCAGGGTCGACACCGTTATTTTCGCTTGGCCAATGACGATGTGGCAGCGTGGCTCGAAGCGATGGCGTTGCCGCACGCAGCTCGCACGACACCTGCTGCGGCCGCGCGCGATCCGGCGTTACGTCGCGCACGCACGTGCTATCGACACCTTGCGGGGCAACTGGGTGTCGCGCTGTGTGAAGCATGGCTGGAACGTGGTTGGCTGCAGACAGAGAGTGACGGCATGTGCCTGCTTCCGGCCGCCACTGATGCGTTGGTACAGGCGGGCTGGCAAGCCATCCCCGCACAGCAGCTTCTGCGGTTGCGCGGCCGTGGTTGTTTGGATTGGACCGAGCGCCGCTTGCATCTCGGTGGTCCGCTGGGTGTTGCGATTACCGGCGCCATGATCGACGCGGGATGGTTGCGTCGTGCGCATCGCAATCGCGCGTTGTTGCCCACGCCAGATGGATTGCGTTGCCTCGCCAAGCTTGGTGTGCGACTGGATAACTGAAGCGCACGCCTACTGCGTCAGCATTCATTCATTCTTTTTTCGCGCATTGCGTCGTTGCGCGAGCGAACGTATGAAAGATTGGATCGTGCGAATGCGAACTGGGTGTGTAGGCGTTATGACAGCTTTCGGAATCAATACTTGCACGGAGCTTGCGAATTCGAATTTTTCAGTGATGAACGTCAATGCGAGATGCCACGACGTCCGAAATTATCTGCGTGATTATCTTCTTCACGTTCACGCATCGGCGACGCAATAACCAGCGAAAAATGCGACATTTCACGTTGCCACGACAAGCGGATTCACGCACACGTTTCTATGCTATCGATAACATTTGTCACGCGCGTTCATTGCAATAAGCCATTAATTTTTGTGAATGCATGAACTGAAATGTTGTCGATTTCGTCGTCATTAGTTTCTGCGATTCGGTTCTAAGTTTTCAGCTTGACGCAGGTTTGTTCGACGGATAGTTTCGAATGCACTCGTCGTAGGGAGCAGACGACGAATGATTCCACGACGCCAATGTTGATGTAGGTAATACGCGTCGTTCGAGTGTTGAGTCGGCACTGCCTGCAATAGGAACGCAGGGGGAGCAGCAGCACGCCGAGACTCGGGGAATCGCTGGGAAACCGATCGAAACAACGGCGTCGTGCGCGAGCGCGACATAACTGTCATGAGGTACGTGCGACCTCATCGGGGTCGTTCGTCCTTAATTCCTGGGGATTAGAAATGCCGAGCAATTTTCGTATCAAAACGTTGATTGTCGCTCTTGGTCTTACCGCGCTGGGCTCCACGTGTGTCGTGGCACAGCCGGTTGCCGATAGTGCAGGGGCGACTACTGCCGCCGCGTCCACGCTGGTATCCATCCACCCTGCGGTCAGCCTGCGACAGGGCGACAAAGTCGTGGGGCTTCTGACCAGTACTCAACCACTGCACATCGTCGTCACGCTGAAATTGCGTAACGAGCAGCAGCTCGATCAATACATCGCCAAGCCGGGCTTCAAGCCGCTGACGTCGGCGCAGTTCAATGCGCAGTACGCGCCGTCTGCACAACAAGCGCAGGCTGTCGCCGACTATCTGACCAAGGCCGGTTTCACCAATGTGCAGATCGCACCGAACAATGGACTGGTGCAGGCTGATGGCCGTGCCGACACCGCGCAGGCAGCATTCAGCACCACGTTCGTGCACGTGAAGACGCACGACGGCCGCGATGCCTATGCCAATAGTAGCGATGTGCGCATTCCTGCGAATTTGAAGGGAACGGTGAACGCCGTGCTAGGTGTGCAGAACGTACACACGTCGCATGTGTTCGCGCGGTATGCCGATCCGATTGCAGTACACGCCAACGCGACGCATCCCGAAGCGAGCGGTTCGGCCGTGGGACACAATCCGACCGACTTCAAATCGATTTACAACGTAGGTAGTCTGCCGAATGTCACTTCGGTGGCGATCGGTTCGGTTTCGGAAGGTTCGTTGACCAACGTCAAGAGCGACATAAAGTCCTACCTCTCGGCCAGTGGTCTGCCGAGCGTCACGATCAACGTGAAGGGCAGCACTTCAGGTAGCGATACCAGTGGCGATGGCGAGTGGGACTTGGACAGTCAGGACATCATCGCGCTTACCGGTGTGACGTCGTATACCTTCTACAACGCCGCTTCGCTCGATGACTCCGATCTGCAAACCGATTATGCGCAGGTCGTGTCGGACAATACGCTCAAGGCGATCGACGTTTCACTTGGCGAATGCGAAACCGATTCACAGTCGGACGGGTCGGCTGCCTCGAACGACACCACCTTCAAGCAAGCGGTGGCGCAGGGTCAGACGTTCTTCGTGTCGGCAGGCGACTCCGGCGCAGACGAATGCGGTAACGGTGGCGTGACGCCAAGCTGGCCGGCAAGTTCGGCCTATGTGACCGCCGTCGGCGGCACCGAGGTCTACACCAGCGGCACCACGACCTGGTCCAGTGAAACCGTGTGGAACAACCTCAGCGAGAACGAAGGCGCTACCGGTGGCAGCCCCAGCACGTTCGAGCCGATCCCGAGCTGGCAGCAAGGCGTAACGGGCATCACCAACCAGACGTATCGCGGCGTGCCGGATATTGCTTTCGATGCGAGCCCCGATAGCGGTGCGTTGGTGACGGTTGATGGCGAAGCCAATCAGCAGATTGGCGGCACCAGCCTCGCCGCTCCGTTGGCCGTGGGCACGTGGGCGCACGTACTGCAGGCCAATGGCACAAGCCTAGGCTTCGCCGCGCCTGTCATCTACAAAGTGGCCCAGTCTTCGTCGGCTAACTACGCTGCCGCGTTTCATGACGTGACGTCAGGCAACAACAGTGGCGAAACCGCGGGTACCGGTTGGGACTACACCACTGGCTGGGGCAGCGCGAACATCAGCGAGCTGGCTAGCCTGGCTGGTAGCGGCAGCTCTTCGGGCGGTAATCCGGTTGCCAACTTCACCGATTCGGTAAGTGGTTTGACGGTGAGCTTCACCAACACCTCCACTGATACAGGCGGCACCATCACGTCGTATGTGTGGAACTTCGGTGATGGCAGCACGTCCACCTCGGCCAGCCCGAGCCACACCTACACGGCTGCAGGTACGTACACCGTATCGCTGGAAGTGACCGACAGCACCGGTGCCACCAACACCAAGAGCGGTTCGGTGACGGTGTCATCGGGCGCTAGCGGCAAGCCGGTAGCGAGCTTTACCGATAGCGTAAACGGCCTGGCGGTTGCCTTCACCAACACCTCCACCGATACGGGCGGCACCATCAGTTCGTACGCCTGGAACTTCGGCGATGGAAGCACTTCAACCTCTGCCAGCCCAAGCCATACCTACACGGCCGCAGGTACGTACACCGTGTCGTTGACGGTGACCGACAACACCGGTGCCAGCAACAACACCAGCCAGTCGGTGACGGTGGCCAGCAGCGGTGGCGGTTCGGGTGTGTTCTCCAACAACACGCCGGTGGTGATCAACGACAATGCCACGATCACCAGCAGCATCGCCGTATCGGGCGAGGCGGGCAATGCGCCGTCGAACCTGAAGGTGCACGTCAACATCACCCACAATTGGTCGGGTGACCTGGAAATCGTGCTGTTCGCGCCGAATGGTGATTACGCGATCTTGCAAGAGCCGAACTACGAGAACAACGGCAACATCAACAAGACCTATACCGTTAATGCCTCGTCCGTGAAGGGTAACGGCAACTGGAAGTTGGAAGTGATCGACAACGATCCAGAGTACTACGGTGATTACGGCAGCTTGAACAACTGGAGCCTGACCTTCTGAGTGCATGTGGCGCGCAGGGACGCGCGTCGTTAGAAGGCAATGCACAGCCCGATCGATATCGATCGGGCTGAGTCGCTCAGGGAAAAGTGTTTACTTCTTGGGCGCGACGCCCTGGGACAGCAACGCCACGGCATGCCGTGCGATATCTGCAGGGCCGAGCTTCTCCCGTAGCGGATCGTTGCGCCACGACTGGGATGCGATGAGCGGCACAATCGTCAGGCCGAAAATCGAGATGAACAGCAAGCTAGGTTCGAAGTTGGGATTGAGCTTGCCCTCGGCTTGCCAATGCGTAATGCAATCGATCGCAGATTGCTGATGCAGTTGGCCGTAGCGCTTCACGATACGTTGCCGCAGCATGCCGTTGTCACTGAATACTTCCCGCATCCATAGCGCAGGAAACCATGGGTGTTCGGTGGCGGTGCGCATAAGTCGCTCCGCCAATTGTGTGATCACGGTGACGGGGTCACCCGCGTTCATGTCGAACACTTTGCCAATGGCGAGGCGGCGGGGCTGGATGCGTTCGTCTATCAAGACATCCAGCAGTTGATCGCGCGTCTTGAAGTAGTAGTGCAGCATCGCCGGCGTGACACCTGCCTCGCGCGCAATGGCGGAGAGCGGAGTGTCGGCGATGCCTCGCTGGGCAAACAGAACTAGTGCTGTATCCAGCAGGCGGTTGCGTTGCTCCGGGCCGGTGGCTGCGCCGGATGGCCGCCCGGGCCGACGCGGCGTTGCTGCGCGTCGAGACGTGGTTTTCCGCTTGGTTGTGGGCGGTTTGTCGGTATTGCGCGCCACCATCTTGATCTGACCATTGACTGTACTGGGCGGTACAATTTATATTAACCAAATAGTTAATTAATTTCAATTGGTCCGTATTTATGAGCGCCGACAATTCCATACGCGTCGAAGCCCCGCTTGGGGTAGTGGAGCCGTCGCGCGAACAAGTGCGCGAACATCCGCCGATCAAGCTGCTGTTCTCCGCGCTGATGCTGGTGATGTTGTTGGCGGCGCTGGACCAGACCATCGTCTCTACCGCGTTGCCGACGATCGTGGGCGAGCTGGGCGGCTTGGAAAGCTTGTCGTGGGTGGTGACGGCCTATCTGCTCACCTCGACGATCGTGGTGCCGCTGTACGGAAAATTCGGCGATCTCTTCGGCAGGAAAATCGTGCTGCAAGCGGCGATCGTCTTGTTCCTGATCGGCTCGATCTTATGCGGCATGGCGCAAAACATGACGCAGTTGATCCTGATGCGCGCACTGCAAGGTCTGGGTGGCGGTGGTTTGCTGGTGGTGACCATGGCGTCGGTCGGCGATGTGATCCCGCCGTCTGAGCGTGGCCGATACCAGGGCATTTTCGGCGGCATCTTTGGATTGGCCACCGTCATTGGGCCGCTGATCGGCGGTTTTCTGGTCGAGCACCTTTCGTGGCGCTGGATCTTCTACATCAATCTGCCTCTGGGCATTCTTGCGTTGCTGGTGATTGGTGCGGTGTTCAAACCGCATGCCGCCCAAGTGAAGCACCAGATCGATTACATGGGCGCCGGCTTTCTGGCGACCGCGCTTACGTGCCTCATCTTGTTCACCTCGCAGGGTGGCGTGGTGCTGCCGTGGGATTCGGGGCAGTTGTGGGTTACGTTGATATTCGGACTTATCGCGTTGGGTGGCTTTATCTACGAAGAGCGCCACGCCGCCGAGCCGATCATGCCGCTGCATCTGTTCAAGGATCGCACCTTTCTGCTGTGCTGCCTGATCGGCTTCATCATCGGCACGTCGTTGTTCGGCTCGATGACTTTTCTGCCGCTGTATTTGCAGGTGGTCAAGAACTCCACGCCATCCGAGGCCGGCATGCAGCTGTTACCGATGATGTGCGGCCTCATGCTTACGTCGATCGTGAGTGGGCGGATGATCAGCAAAATCGGCAAATATCGCATCTTTCCGATTGCGGGCACGCTGGTGGCGTGTGTTGCCATGTCGATGCTTGCCACACTCGGTAACGATACGCCGGTTGGCTATCTCTATCTGTATATCTGCTTGCTCGGTATGGGCCTCGGCATGGTGATGCAGGTCTTGATACTGGCGGTGCAGAACAGCGTGGAGTTCAAGCATTTGGGCGTGGCGACATCGGGGGCGACGCTGTTTCGCTCGATCGGTGGTTCGATTGGTGTGGCGGCTTTCGGGGCGCTGTTCACTAACGGACTTCATGCGCGGCTGGCGAACACCATCCCGCATGACGCCGTGTTGCCGCATTCGATGGGGCCACAAAGCGTGCATCAATTGCCCGATGCGATACGCGGCATCTATCTGCACGCATTCGGTGGCGCGCTGCACGCGGTTTACCTGATCGCAGCGTGCGTGATCATGCTGGCCTTTGTGCTGGCGTGGTTGCTGGAAGATGTGCCGTTGCGGAAACGGCACTGATTGCACCCAGCTCAGCTATCGAGGCAAATGCCCGATCACCACTGCGTGCGGTTGGGCAGCAGACCTTTTAGTTCCGCATCGGTGAGATTGCGCCATTGCCCCGGCTTCAGATGGCCGAGTTTGACGTTGATAACGCGCACCCTGCGCAGCTGTGTTACGCGGTACCCGAATTCTGCGGCCATCAGGCGAATCTGCCGATTCAGGCCCTGGGTCAGCACGATGCCGAAGCCGAATTTGGCGATCTTGCGCGTGCGGCACGGCTTGGTCATCTGGCCGTGGATGCGCACGCCTTTCGCCATGCCGATCAGAAATTCATCGGTGACGGGCTTGTTCACCGCCACCAGGTATTCCTTCTCGTGGTTGTTCTCCGCGCGCAGGATCTCGTTGACGATATCGCCGTTGCTGGTCAGCAGGATCAAGCCTTCGGAGTCCTTGTCCAACCTTCCGATCGGGAAGATGCGCTCCTTGTGATCGACGAAATCGATGATGTTGCCGCTCACGCTTTGATCGGTGGTACAGGTGATGCCGGGAGGCTTATTCAGCGCGATATAGACCGCACGCTTCGCTGCGGGCGTGCTGGCGAGTATGCGTGCGCGGACGATTTCGCCATCGACGCGCACTTCATCGCCTTCCAGCGCTTTCGCGCCAGTGCTTACCACCTCACCATTGATGGTGACGCGGCCGGCCAGCAGCAGCTCATCCGCCTCACGGCGTGAGCACAAGCCCGCTTCGCTGATGTATTTGTTGACGCGCATAAGCGTGCTTAGGCTTGACCGCTATTGGGACGCAACAACGCGGACATCACGAACGCAGACCAACGCCGCGCTTAAGCAGATTCAGCGCGAGCCACGATAGCCCGATCACGAACGCCATCATCACCGCAAAGGCGACGCCAATCTGTACGTCACTGATACCAAGCACGCCGAAGCGGAATGCATTAACCATGTACAGGATAGGGTTGACGCGCGACAGCGCCTGCCATGGTTCGCCCAGCATGCTTACCGAGTAGAACACGCCACCGAGGTAGGTGAGTGGCGTGAGCACGAAGGTCGGCACCAGCGCGATATCGTCGAACTTTTTCGCGTAGACAGCGTTAACGAAGCCGGCTAGCGAAAAGATAGTTGCTCCGAAGAGTACCGACAGCAGCGTGATCAGCGGATGCGCGACGTGCAGCGACGTAAAGCCAAGCGCAATCAGCAGCACGAGCAAGCCGACCACCAGGCCGCGCGCGACCGCACCGGTGACATAGCCAAGCAGGATCACCCAATTCGACATCGGCGATACCAGCATCTCTTCCACCGAGCGCTGGAACTTCGCGCCGAAGAACGAACTGGAGATGTTGCCGTAACTGTTGGTGATGATGCTCATCATCACCAGGCCGGGCACGATGTATTGCATATAGCTGAAGCCGCCTTGGATGGTGCCAATGCGACTGCCGATCAGCTTGCCGAAGATCACGAAATAAAGCGTCATCGTGATCGCGGGCGGAATCAGCGTCTGCGTCCAGATGCGCATGATGCGTACGATTTCGCGCCGGACGATGGTGCGTAGCGCGACGAGGTTGCCGGCCATGTTGCTCATGCCACTTTCTCCTTGCCTGCTTCCTGTCGGCCGTTTTCCACCAGGCGCACGAACAATTCTTCAAGGCGGTTGGTTTTGTTGCGCATCGAGGTCACGGTGATGCCATGTGCGCTGAAAGTTTCGAACAACGCATTGAGCGCCTGCGTGCGCGGCATTTCCGCTTCCAGCGTGTGGTCATCGACGCGGCGGAAAACAATGCCGGGCAGGGACGGCAGCTGGTTTGGCAGATCGTCCACGTCGAACACAAAGGTTTCGACGTCAAGCTTGGAGAGCAGCTGCTTCATCGTAGTGTTCTCCACGATGGTGCCGTGGTCGATGATCGCGATATTGCGGCACAATTGTTCGGCTTCTTCCAGATAATGCGTGGTGAGGATCACCGTGGTGCCGGCAGCATTGATGCCGCTGATGAAGTGCCACATCGAGCGACGGATCTCGATATCCACGCCCGCGGTTGGCTCGTCGAGAATCAACAGGCGCGGCTCGTTCATCATCGCGCGGGCGATCATCAAGCGACGCTTCATACCACCGGAAAGCATGCGCGCCTGGTCTTGCGCCTTATCCCACAGGCGCAGCTCCTTGAGGTACTTCTCGGCGCGCTCGGCGGCGATCTTGCGCGGGATGCCGTAGAAACCGGCCTCGTTCACGCAAATATCGAACGGCTTTTCGAACTGATTGAAATTGATCTCCTGCGGAACCAGGCCGATCAACTTCATCGCTTCATTGCGCTGCTTATTGACGGAAACGCCGAAGATCTGCGCATCGCCACTGGTGGAATTCACCAGCGAAGAAAGGATGCCGATCAAGGTGGATTTGCCGGCGCCGTTAGGGCCGAGCAGGGCAAAGAAATCGCCAGGTTGCACCGTAAGGCTGATGCCTTTGAGCGCCTGGACGCCGTTGCCATAGGTTTTGCGCAGGTTATCGACGACAAGCGCGGGAATAGGGGACATGGGCTGCACCATAGGGGCTAGCCCTCTATTATAGCGGGCCTTGTCCCGTCGACCGGTTCCGCCGGGCGCACTCACTGTTTCCCGGATACCCGCATGGCCGACCACTTCACCCTACGCCTCGTCGACAGCCGTATGTTGGCTCCCACGGTGCGGCATCTGGTTTTCGAGCGCGTCGACGGGCAGCCATTGGCCTTCATTCCGGGCCAGTTCGTGCAGATCCACTTCCATTACGACGACGGTACGGCCACCAAGCGCAGCTATTCGGTGGCAACGGTCGGCGACGGCCACTCGTCGGTGCAGCACATCGAAATTGCCGTGAGCTACGTCGATGGCGGTGCCGCCACCAGGCTGCTGAGCGGCCTGGAGCTTGGCGGAACGATCGAGGCGAGCGGCCCGTATGGGCGTTTCTGCCTGCAGGATGCCGACAAGCATCCGCGTTATCTGCTGCTGGCCACGGGCACCGGCGTGACGCCGTATCGCGCCATGCTGCCGCAATTTGCGAAGCTGTTGGCGCAGGGCCAGCGCGAGGTTGTGCTGCTGTATGGCGCGCGCAGCGAAGTCGAATTGCTCTACGGCGAGGAGTTCGAGGCGTTTGCACAGACCCACCCGGGATTCACCTTCCATGGCTGCCTGAGCCGCCAACCGCGCGCCGTGCCGCGTCCCGGCGATCGCCCAGGCCATGTGCAAAACGTGCTGGCTGAGCTGGCGCCTGCCGCGGAACGCGATATCGCGTACCTCTGCGGCAATCCCAACATGGTGGATGCGGCGTTCAATGCGTTGAAGGAATCTGGCCTGCCGGTGCCGCAAATCCGTCGCGAGAAATACATTTCCTCGCGTTGATGGCAACGCGGCACTCAAGAACGCCAAAATTTCGCCGATAGTTTCGCTTGGGGTCGATGCGGTTGCGCTTCGGATCAAAGCGCTACATCGCCATGTCTCACGGTTTGGAATTGTCTTCCGACCAGTCATTGGCATTTGTTTGGGCTTGATGGCGTGCGGCCGAGTTATCAGCTACTTGCACTCCGGTTTGTGTGCCATGAAGGCAGGTTAGTGCTGTAACTGCATGTAAAGAAAAGAATTAAAAAATCAGTCAAGTCATTTTTTTAGCGGCACGCAGATTTTTTGACGCTCGAATCACATCATTTATGTGATGTAGTTCTCAATTACGCACACAGCTTCGGTGAACGCTCTCAAGGCGAGAGCGTCACAGCCGATGTGGCCTTCAAGCACCCGTGATCCGCGAGTGCTGATGGAGGGCAGCACTATGCGTGGTCCGCGGTGGTTAGTTTTGAGTGGTTGCTTCTTGGTCATGGTCGCGGGGTCGTCGACCGTGAAGGCAGCGAGCGTCGAAAAAAGCGCTGGAAAGGCTGTAGGCGGAACCATTTCGTTCGTTGGCGCGCTTGTCGAGCCGACCTGCAATATTTCCGCGGTACCGGATTTGGTGGGTACGGACACTCGTGCCGCCAGCACGCAACAGCTGTATCGGCGAACCTGTTCCGGCACGACCCCGACACCGGTCAATGCATCGCAGGTTTACAGCACCAGCGTTGTGCACCTTTCCGGTTCTGAGTCCGATCAAGTGCTCAGGTACTTTGCTGGTTATGTTCGTGCTGGTCAGTCCAGTGGTGCCGATCCAGTACTGGTTACTCAGACTTATGATTGATGCCTGAAAGCTATCGGCAATTCAGTCGAATAACTTGAGCTATCGAGCACTCGAATACGTTGCGCGTTATGCGCAAGCGTCAGGCGACAACGAAACATCAGCAAGAATTTCTATACATCTCTTCGAACAGCAGGCAGCGATCGCTGTCCATCACTCGCACCATCAAGATCACGGATAGGCGATCGTGAACGTCACACTGGTACTGACACTGCCGGCGGTCGCAGCTCCGCCAGAGGCGATGTATTGCGCGTAGTAGTTCAGAGTCGCACTTCCGCCGCTGACATTGAACACTGAAGAATTCTGCGCGGTTGCCTGTGCGCCAGTCAGTGTGATGGGCGAAAGCGCCGCCGCGCTGCCACCGGAACCGTTCAACAATTGCACCTCGACATTCTTGGCCGAGCCAGTATTGGTCAGATTGCCGGTGGTGGCATCAATGTTTCCAGCATAGAAATAGGTCGTGATCGAGCTCACGTTCGAGGGGCAGCCCGTTACCGCAATGTTGAAGCCGGTTCTGCCGCCCACTTGCCCGGTGGTCGATAACGACGAGGCCGGTACACCCGGTAGGGTTACAACGATGTTTTGGGAGCCGGTGGCGAGGGTGCAGCTAGGTGACGTCAAAGTTATTGGAGGGAGAATGAGATTCGCATTCAAACTCATGCTGTCGGCATACCCGTTACCGTTTCCTGGGATATACCACCAGAACGGAATCAGGTTGATAGAAGGGATGTTGCCAGGGGCGATTGGGCCGGTCTTGATCAGGGTCGCGGTGTAAGTGACCGTTACAGTACCGCTGCAATTGTTGCTGGCACATGTAATAGCTCCAGGGACATAACCCGGGTCGCTGTTGGGGCCATCCGTGTTGGGATCACCGCTGTTACTCGACGTTGGAACCTGACCGCTACCGCTATTGACCACTACAACAAGGCCGGATACGCCGGTCGCGAAAGTAATGCCTGGGCCGCTTGGGTTATTAGAGCTATCCAATGGGGCCAGGGAGTCGCCTGCTTGAATGGTTGCTGGCGTATTGTTCTTAGATACGGCGGTGCACTTGAAAGTCATAGTGGCTGAGCCGCTGGCTAGCTGACTTCCCACTGCCGTATTGGTCGGGATGGCTACGGTGGCGGGAAAGCTAAGCGTTGCCGATGAGCTTGTGCAACTGGTGGCAGCGGCGCGTGGCGCCCAGCCGATCGCGACGATCGCCAGCAACAGAAGGGCAACGAGTTGGATGCATCGTGGAGCATGGTTGAAGAAACGCTGCATCATGTACCACTCCTCGTGACCTGTGCGACTGCATCGGCACGCGTACAGGTTGCCTGAATCTCGTTATAGGCTTTCGCCTTCTTGCCCTTGGTCCGCGCGGCAACCTGATAGTCGAACGAGCACGATTGTGCAGCGCCATTGTCGTCCCAGCGCACGTTCAATCGGCCTGACTGGTTGACGCCGCGCACCAGGATCTGTCCGCCCTGGCCGACCACGCCCAGTGAGGTTCCCTTCTCATTGAAAACTTCCGCGCCGAACGGCAGCGGCTCACCGTTCTCCAAGGTGGCGTGCACGATGAGCGCACGGCCATTCTCGGTCTTGAATTTCAGCATGACCACCGCGCCCTCATACGGAGCCACCTGCGCGCTTGTCGCGTCAAGCTGCACGTCCAGCGGCAATCCCTTCGGATCGATCTGCACGGTATTGAGGTTGTAGGGAGTCAGGTAAGGCACCACGGCATAACCGAAGTGGTCGACGCGCGCGCCTGGCGCACTCTGCAGTTGCGCGCCCGCGGCACCTGGCACGTAGACGATGCCGATCGTATCGCCGGTGGGCTGGCCGAAGGTGACGCCACCAGGGTGTGCAACGATGACACCGGTCACGCCCGCGGATGTTTGCGAGTAACCGCTGCCATCGCCGTAGCTTGCGTTGAATACGGCGTAGGGACTGCGGTAACCCACATTCACGCTTCCCGAGTTGCCGCCACCGTCGCTGCTATGCGATCCCGTGGCGCTGTAATCGAACTGGTTGTCCGAACCGAGTGTACCGTTGACGATCGCCTGATCCTGCGAGCCGGCGATCTGGTCATGCGTGACATTGAGCATGAAGGTCGGCGCATGCGGGCTTTCGCCCAGCGGCAGGCTGAAGTTCAAAAAGTATTCGTTGTCGTAGCGACCGAGCGGAGTGACCGAACGCGTGGCAGAAATGCCGAAGTTCAGCCGATGGAAATGATTGTTGTAGCCCACCTGGAACTGCGTGGAGTTGCCGCTGGTGTTCCAGTAATCGCTGGCGGTGACGTTGGCGTAGATCGAGCCGCCGTTTTGCCCCAGACGCTGGCTGAGCGAGAGCGTGAAATTGTTGCGTTGGCGTTGTACGCCGGTGGCGGAAAGAATCGGGTTGGTGGTGAATGCGCTGCCGTTGAGCGCTGCCTGTTGGGCAGGTGTGAGTACGCTTTGCTCCGGCACGCCGTCGATCGTCGGTATGTTTGACGGAGGCACGTAATCGAAGGCGTTGATTCCTTCGTGCGCATAGTTGCGGGCTTGCTCCGCCTGGGTAAGGCTGAGGAAGCCGCCCGTGGAGTAGCGATAGGCGGCGACCGACAGCGTCGTATGCGTCGATGGAATGATCTTGCTATACGTCACGCGCATGCTCTGCCCGGACTGCGTCGAATAACCGGGGATGTGCGCATCCGCCTGCGTAAGATCCACTGCGAGCGCACCATAGCGCGTGTCGATCGCGGCGCCGATCAACGCGGCCGCATAGCCCTGTGAACCCACGAGGCCTGCGTAACCGGTCAACAGATTGTTGAAACCATGCTGCACTGTGGCCTGTACTACGGCAGGTTTGTCATTGATCGTCGCGTCGCGCAGCTCACCTACGGCAATGTCGAAACGGGTGATGCCAGGGCGCAGCAATTGCGCCACCGAGGCGTAGGGCACCGAGAAGGTCGTTACTTGGCCATTCGCTTCGGTCACCGTGACATCAAGCGTGCCGCCGTAGCCGGTCGGATAAAGATCGCTGATCTGGAACGGCCCGGGCGCCACAGTCGTCTGGTAGATCTGCACGCCGTTCTGGCGCACGGTGACTTTAGCATTGGTGTTGGCCACGCCACGAATGAGCGGGGCGTAACCCTGCAGCGATTGCGGCAACATGCGATCGTCGGTGCCCAGCTGCACACCGCGAATGCCATAGCTGTCGAACACCGCGCCGTCGGTGTAACTATCGCCGATGGTCAGCAGCGCACGCAGCGAGGGAAGGTCGCGCTGCACATAAGCCTGGATATTCTGCCATTGCATACGCGCCGGGCTGCCGGCCGTGGCCGATTGCCAGTTGACGGTGGCGTCTTCGCGCAGGTGCCAGGGGCCGAGATTGAGGCCACTATTCAGTCCGAGATAGGAGGTGTTCTGCGTTTCGCCATTGCTGGTGCTGCGATAGCTGTTGAAGTCGTAGTTCAACATCGCGGCCGGCACGCCAGCGTCCCAGTACTCCGGACTGACATAGTCGCGCGGCATCTGATTCATATAGGCCTGCGGCACGACGATGTCCAATCGCAGCTCCGTCATGTCGAATGCCATGGTGGCGCCCGGGATCACGCTGCCGATGCTCACGCACGCCGTAGGGTCTTTCAATTGTGCGATGGTCGCATCGGACAACTTGGTCGGATGCAATCTAAGTACATCGAGCAGCTTCTCATCCACGCACGGGACAGCGCTGGCTTTCGGGGCGGTTGCAGCAAAGCGAACTTCGCCACGGCCAACCCAGCCATTGTTGAGATAGACGTCTGTGTTGTAGCTGCCCGGCATCACCGGATTGCCGTTTTCGAAACGGGACAGATCAGTGGTGTTCTGACCGGAACCGGACAACAGGTTGCGATCGAAATCGGCGTAGCCGCCACTGGCACTGGCGTCTGCTCCGCTGGTCGCCACGGGACTGGCCGACGCATCCGCGCCGTTGGCGGCGGCAGCACTCGACGCGCCAGCCCAACTCACCAATGCAGCCGTAATGCCCACACAAAGCAGCGCGCGACGGCACGCCACAGGCCACGATTGGCCGGGTCGGCATGTGGCGCGCCGGATAGTCACGGCGACACGTTCCCCTTGAGGACCACGTCCGCGCCGTAGTCATTGATGCAGTCGTACTGGATTGCGCTGCCGGCGCTCGGCGCCTGCTTCAGGTCCGACACGGCCAGACGCAAATCGGAGAGCGGCGCCACCATACCGGTGTCCACTTTGTGCGACACGCCGCCGACATCCACCGTGATCTGACCGATAGTGACGTAATAGGGCGTGGGGTTATGCACCACCAGAGCGACCGCCCCGGCGTCATTGGCTGCTTTGAAGCTGAGTTCGTTCGGCGCTTTCTGCGGATCGCCTGCCAGCCCGGCAGGACGATAGAAGAGTTTCAGCCGCGAACGGATCGCCAGCTGCATGTAATTCTTGCCCTGGAATTGCGGACCGCTGGGCTTGGGCGGGACTTCGAGCACGTTGAGGAAGAACAGCGACTCGCGGTCGCTCGGCAACGGCTGTTCGCTATGCGTAAACAGGACGCGCAGACTCTGATCGCGGTTCGGCTCCATACGGAACAGCGGCGGCGTGATCAGGAACGGTGTATTCACTTTGTCCGGTGTGGATTTCGGATCACCGCTGTCGATCCAGGCTTCTACCAACGCCGGTGTGGCGTTTTGGTTGGTCAGCCGTACGTCGACCTCACCGTCCTGTGCCGGAAAGATCACTCGCGTGCCGCCGATGATGACGTTGGCATGTGCACTGGATAGCAGGCAGCCGGTAGCCAGCAGCGCCGCGGCCAGGGCGCGGATCGGTTTGTTCATGGGGATCTCGAAAAACCAGGTGGCGATTTACGCTGCGGCCGGAACCCCGGCCGCAGCAGCGAGGTTTGCTGGTTATTACTGATAGTTGAGGGTGTACTGCACGGAGGCAGAGACATTACCGGCCGTCGACGCGCCACCCGTTGCCACATAGCCGGCGAAATAGGAGAACGTCGGGGTAGAGGCCGACAGCAACTGCGTGCCCGCGTTCTGAGCGCCCGATGCGCCCTGCAGCGTCAGTGCATTCGTCGTGCTCTGTGCATTGGACAACGCGACTTCCACATTGGTGGCGGTGCCGGTGTTGTTCAGATAGCCAGTGGTTGCATCAATGCCTGTGCCCGAGAAATAGGGGAGGACCTTGGTATAGCCAGTCAGCCCGGTGCAGCCGCTCAGGGCGAGCGTTACAGCTGTCCAGCCGGCCGACGAGCCAGCGGTTCCCAGCACACCGTTAACGAGCGGAGTGGTCGGCAGCGTGACCGTCTGGGTAGAGGAGCCACCATTGACAGCCACCGTGCAGGTGGACGCGGTGAGCGAACCCGTGAAGGTGATGGTGCCCGAGCTGCTATTGGCAGCCTGGGCCTGCGGTGCAACGGCTGCAACGCCAAAGGCGGTCAGCAGTGCCGCGGTGAGTAGAGTCTTTTTCATTGCGATATTCCTTGTTTAGCGTGTGTTGTAAGGGTGCAGCGTTCGGTAAAGCGCTTGCGGTGGGCCGGGCGTTTCCCCGCCCCCTCACGGGCAGGCCCACGCCTTGCATGGATAGCTCAGCAACAATCAGGCCAAAGGGTGATCCCCATCACATTTT